>Ga0153922_1000022_pt1 | contig 58156 bp, 47 predicted proteins | sample TSNJ006MetaG_FD_104723 | JGI IMG/M metagenome (GOLD analysis project Ga0153922, IMG submission 104723) | Attine ant fungus gardens microbial communities from New Jersey, USA - TSNJ006 MetaG | ecosystem: Host-associated > Fungi > Mycelium > Unclassified | place: USA: New Jersey, Brendon T. Byrne... | reverse complement strand
TATTTAAATTCACACGGCTGAACTGTTTTACGGGCATTGTTACTATCCAGCGTGGTAGGTGCCGAATGAGATTTGAGTTGCATAGCATGCACTTTTAAAATATGCACCCCCTCTTAGGTTTCCGCAAAACACCACTGCCATGGCACGCGCCGATGACTCAACCCAATCGGCTTATATACTGCTGTAACTCTTCTATCGATTTTGGCTTGTTCCCCATTATAATGTCTGGAAATCGCTTTTCCAGATGCTCTGCTGCTGCATATACCAATGGCTTTTTTAATCCGGCCTGAGAAAGTATCTCATCAGAACCGAACACTTCTTCAGTATCGGTATCCGCGATAATCTTCCCTTGACTGAATACAATTGCCCGCTTGGCAAAACGATAGGCAAAATCCACATCATGGGTGGAAATAACCAGTGCGATGCCTTCTTTGCTTAAAGCATCCAGCGTCTCTTCCAGCAAAATCACATTTTCTGGATCCAGGGATGCTGTTGGCTCATCCAGAAGAATCATGTCCGGCTGCATAGCAAGAATATCGGCTATACTGACTCGCTTCTTTTCACCACCGCTTAAGTACTGGGGTGCGCGGCCTTCATAATCGGTCAGATTCATCTGCGCCATAGACTGCTCCACGCGCTGCCCAACTTCCCTTTCATCCAGCCCCAGATTCATCGGTCCAAAACTAATCTCACCTTCTACTGTTCCGGCAATAATCTGGCTGTCCGGATCCTGAAAGACAAGACCAACTGCCTGCCGCAGCAGATTGACATCCTTTTTTGAATGGGTAACTTCCTTTCCATTTAAGAAGACACCGCCTTTTTGCGGATGAAGAACACCATTACAGCAAAGAAAAAAAGTGCTTTTTCCCGCTCCATTATTGCCAAGAATTGCTACCCGCTCGCCTTTATGAAAAGTTGCCGACACATCATTCAGCGCTATATAACGTTCTTCATATTGAAAATATATGTGTTCTAATTTTAATAATTCGTTCATTATCTTCTTCTCTAACTTCCTATACTAAAAACACAAACCGTCAGTACCACAATACCAACCGCTGCAAAAGCATGCGCACTGGTAATCGGTTTATTTTTCTCTAAGAATCGGATCTTGGTACCATAACACCGACTTTCCATCGCATCAAAATTCCTGCCTGCTAACCGGTAACTGCGGGAAAGCAGATTAGAATAAAGATTCCCGGTAGTACGCACACTAGTCCGATAGTTGATATAACCAAGCCGGCTCTTTGCAGCGTCCCGCATGGTGTGATACATGGAAAGCAGAATGAATATATACCGATAGATCAGATACATCAGCTCAATAATCAGGTCGGGACAGTGTAAACGGCGTAAAACGCCGATGATTTCAGCCATCGGTGTTGTTAAGCTCAATAAATATAAACAACTGACTGCTCCCAGCGCACGTGCTATCACCAACGCCGTTTGAATCTGCGCACTACGGGTGATGCAAAGCCACATGCCCAGTACAGAAATGTGAAACACTCCTGTCGGCTGTGAAGTTATCTCAAACAGCAGCGCCAGCCCACTCAGCAGCAGAAATGAAATCGGAAACGCAAGCAAATGTATATAATCATGAAGCTTCATTCCTCCTCCAAAAACAACCAGCAGCAACATTACCACTGTTAAAAACATTCCCACAACCGGAGTCTTTGCCGAAATACAAAGTACCATCAATACCAGCACAGTAATAAACTTCATAACCGGATTCACTTTATTCAAGCGAGATGACTGCGCCTGCACATCAATTGTTAGAAACTGTGTATGTTTGTGCCTGCCTAAAAATGTCAGCACCACTCCCACCACTAAACACAGAGGAATCAGCACTGATATTGCCATCTGCCCATAAAACAGGCACCAGACAACAGTCATCGCCAATATTGCCGTTATCATACCGCCTCTTTACTGGCGTACTTCTTCCTTGCTGCCAGATACCCAAAACCATAGGCAATGATTCCCACGCCGATACCTGTCTGCAGACAGAAGAATAAGCTCTCTATTTCACCCGGAAGTTCACCGCCAATCATCATTTCCAAAATCGGGGTAAACCATGGCTCATACTCTTTACCGGTTACTTCTTCAACCATTACACTTCCAGCATCATCGCTGCCGCCAAATTCTGCACCTCTTTGCATAAATAAAGGCACCAGGGCAATCAGAACAATCAGACAGATAATTAAAATTACAGTTATAGTATTCTTTTTCATCTTATCTTCCCTCCATAAATCCAATTTCTCTCAGTTCTGGTTTTGCAAAGCTTTCCATACCCATGATAATCAGAACCGTAATCAGCCCTTCTATAACCGCCAGTGGAAGCTGCGTTGGTGCAAATACACCAAGGAATTTTATTGCACTTGCTAAGATTCCACCACTTTCGCTTGGATAAGCCATCGCCAACTGTACACTGGTCACACAATATGTAAATAAATCACCTAACATTGCTGCAATAAAAACATTTACCTTACTATTAAAACCCGCCTTTTTACCAAGTTTATAAAGAATCCAGGTAATAAATGGTCCGGCAATTGCCATACTGAATGTATTCGCTCCTAGTGATGTCAAACCGCCGTGAGCAAGTAGAATCGCCTGGAAAATCAATACAATGATACCCAGCACACTAGTCGTTGGAACACCAAACAGAATCGCTGCCAGTCCAGTACCCGTCATATGACTGCAACTACCGGTAACTGACGGTATCTTCAGTGAGGAAATCACGAAAATAAATGCACCTGACATTGCCAGCAGAATCAAAACCCTTCTTTGCTCCTTTAATACCCGTTTAATGCTAAGAACACCTGCGATGACAAACGGCAGGCAGATCACACCCCATGCAACACAAAATGCAATCGGCAGATATCCTTCCATAATATGCATTGCATTCACTCTCTGTGGAAAAGCGCACATCAGTGCAACTACACAGGATAACATAAGTACTACTTTTTCCTTCTTTGAATACCTCATTTTTTCCATCTCCCTTTTCGCATACTTTTAGAACTAGTTAAATTGTGCACAAAAAATGCGCACCAGGCAGACAAGTGCACAAAGAAATCCCAACAATAGATTATGGCATTCTTCGGGCGCACCTATGCTCCGTAGGCACTTATTTCCCATGTAAAAGCAGGTCTCCTGGCTTAAAAGCATCGTCGCTTCCACCTTCCCGGACAGACTATCCAGTGGCATATGGAATGGACCCTTTCTCACAGTGACGGGATCGCATTGGGTTCGCACCAATTTCCCTATTAATCCAATAGGAACTTTTACATTTTATTATTATATCATACACTTACAGAAAATGCTTCATTTTTTTTATATTTAAGGATTCCATTTTGTTACCACTCTGTTATCCGTGACTAATTAACGTACTAAATTCGTACCTTCAATTTATTGCAAACTCTACGTGTTATGCTATCACTAAAGCAACCGCCTGCCATGAGGGGATTTCCCCTGCGAAAGGAATCCCCTCACAAAAAAGGACACCCTTACCAATTGAAATAAGAGATGCCCTTCCACTTAAAACTCGACCACAGATTTCACCATCCGCACCCTGCAATTTATACTATCCTCCAACGCCTTCCCAACCTCCGCAAACGAATATGTATCCGTAACAATTCCCTTCAATGGCAAACTGTTTTCCACCACCATCCGAATCGCAGTTTCATATAAATTCCGATACCGAAACACCGTATTAATCTTCGCCTCTTTATTCTGCAGCTTACCAAAATCATAAGTAAATACCGGATTAGCCGCCATACCCACAAATACCACACTGCCCCCTCTTTTTACCAACTCCGCTGTCTGCCTTGCCGTCACCTCATTACCGGCCGTTTCAAATACCAAGTCAACCCCCTGGCCATCCGTCAACTCCATCACTCTTTCCACCGTATCCTTTTCTTTAACACAGATACACTCAGAAGCACCAAACTTTCTGGCCATGTCAAGCCGGTTCTCCATTACATCCGCCACATAAACCGTCTTCACACCAGCCGAAGAAAGTGCCAGCAGCGTACAAAGCCCAATACATCCAGCACCTAATATAACCGCACTTTGCCCTACTTTCACACCAGACTGCATCACTGCGTGTAACCCTACACAAAGCGGCTCAATCAACGCTCCTTCAATCGTATCCATTTGCTCAGGCAATTTGTAAACCCACTCAGCAGGATACTTTATATATTCCGCAAAAGCCCCATCATAAGGCGGCGTCGCTAAAAATACAACATCCGGGCAAAGATTATAACGCCCTGTCCTGCAGAATTCACACTTGCCACAGGTATATCCCGGTTCAACTGCCACCAGATCTCCTGATTTTACATTTTTGACAGTATCACCGATTTTCACGATTTCCCCAGCCACTTCATGCCCTAGAACCATAGGGTTCTCAACGATAAAGTCACCAATCCGTCCATGCTCATAGTAATGTATATCAGACCCGCAGATGCCGCAGTGCCTGACTTTAATCAACACCTCATCCTCTTTAATCTGAGGGATTTCTCTTTCTTCAATTGTAATTTCTCTGGGTTTTACCATAACAGCTGCTTTCATTTACTCGCCTCCAGATGCACATTTTAGTATTTTTTCATCAGTCACATCAGCATGTACTAACTCACCCGTTATCTTTCCTCCATGCATAACAAGCACCCGGTCACATAGGGAAATTGTTTCCTGCATTTCCGATGACACCATAATTACACTCATACCACTTTGTACCAATTGGTCAATTAAGTGATAAATTTCTTCCTTGGCCCCGATATCAATTCCTTGAGTGGGTTCATCCATCAGAAGAATCTTCGGTTCATTCATCAAACACCTGGCCAGAATTACCTTTTGTTGATTTCCACCACTTAAGTTTTCAATCAGCTGTTCGACGGAAGGTGTCTTTATACGTAATTTATCGATATATTCCCGAGTAATTTTCTGACATTGCTTCATTTTTAAAAATCTTAATTTTGTACGCAGGTTCTTCAGATACAGCATAGTGGCATTGTCCTGAATGCTCAGCCGTAGGAACAGCCCCTGGGTTTTCCTACCTTCCGGCAGAAGTGCAATCCCTTCTCTAATAGCGTCATCCGGATTATTAATAGCGCATTCCTTGCCGTCTATCTTGATGACCCCCTTGTTATATTTATCTACCCCATAAACAGCCTGCAGTAATTCACTTCTTCCCGAACCAACAAGACCGGTGATTCCCAGTACCTCACCTTTGTACAGTTTAAGGCTGATACCCCGTACCTTATTACCGGCTTCTAAGTCTGCTACTTCTAACAATACTTCCTTATCCGAATAATCTTCGATAAACGTCTCACGAATCTTCTCTACCCGATACTGATGTCCAACCATATAAGATATCATCTTCCCTGTTGTCATATGCTCTTTTTTGTCGGTAATAATATGCTGCCCATCCCGCAGCACCGTAATGGTATCAGAAAGCTCCATAATCTCATCCAGCTTATGGGAGATGTATAAAATGGTCACACCGCGGCTTTTTAAAGATGCAATGATATTAAATAAATATTCGGTCTCTCCTTTTGTTAACGAACTGGTTGGTTCATCCATGATCATAATCTTCGAATGCAGTGCCAGTGCCTTGGCAATTTCCACCAGCTGCTGCTGGGAAGCATTGATATTTCTGATTAATTCAGATGGTTCCAAATCATGCAGACCAACTTCCTTAAGTGCCGCTTTAGTATCTTCATACATCTTCTTCAAGTTCAGAAGACCTGATCTTCGCTTGGGCAACCTACCAACAAATATATTTTCAGCAATACTCAGTGCCGGAGACAGGGACAGCTCCTGATGAATCATTGCGATACCGATATCCTGAGCAAATCGTGCACTTTTAAGCTGAACTTCTCGTTCTTCATAGATCAGTGCCCCACTGGATGGTTCATAAACACCGGAAAGTATATTCATTAACGTGGATTTGCCTGCACCATTCTCCCCAACGATTGCATGAACTTCTCCTTTTCTGATGTCAAAGCTTACCTGCTCCAACGCTTTTACCCCAGGAAAGAATTTGCTTATTTTTTCTATTGAGAATATAATATTCCGATCCATCTGTTCCCTCCAGCTTTTTCACTGTTCCGACAGCCCACACTGCCAGACCATTTTTGATTACATGCTATTATTTCGTTACAGTTCAGCCGAAGGCTGAACTGTAACATTATTTCCATTCAGCAACATTGTCAATTGTAATCACATCCATTTTAGTGAATACATCACCGGTAACTTCCGATTTGCCTTGAATCACTTCATTATAGCCATAGATAAGCGGATCCGAACCCTGGTCAAAAGGTCCCTGACTGATAGTTGCAGCGATAGTTCCACTTTCAACAAAATCCAATACCTGTCCCATATAGTCAAAGCAGATAATCTTAATCTTGCCTGCCAATCCCATGTCTTCTAATGCCTGAGCAGTTCCAATCTGGCCATTAGCCGTACATAAGATACCACTGATATCCGGATTTGCCGTAACTAAATCCTTAGCCACATCATATGCGGTAGAATCACTATCTTTACATTCCACTGCCGGAATCACCTTGATGTCCGGGTATTTTTCTTTTAATTGATCCTCAATTCCCGTTCTTCGCAGTTCATGAGCATTCACACTGAACAGACCGGTTATGATTCCTACTGTACCCTTACTATCCAATTGTTCCGCCATCAGATCTGCCGCATATTTTCCAGCTGCATACAAGTCCTGTCCGATAAAGGCAGCTCGGGAACAATCCATCGCCGTATCCGAATTGTAGAAATACACCTTAATCCCTGCATCAGCAGCTTCATCTACGATAGAGCATATAGAATCGGAAACCCCCATCGCCGAAATTACATCATAATCTTTTACAATACAGTTCTGGATAGCATCGTACCACTTCTGCCCATCCAGGCTGTCCAGGGAAATAATATCTACCGTACAATTATAATCTGCCAGATAAGTCTGAGCTGATTTGATTCCATTAACAACCTCTTTCCAGAACGGACCATAGGGGCAGCACAACGCGGCAATTCTTACTTCTTTTCCACCTTTGTTCTCGACTGCCTTGATTGCAATCCTGGAAACGTCAGCGGCTGTTTCTTCCATGACACTTCCGCTTCCGTCTTCATCCCCTTTGTCGGCAGTATCCACAGGTGCTTCACTTTCTGCTTTATCAGCAGATGCTTCCGTTTCCTTAGTTTCTTCCGTGTTTGTTGCGTTGTCCGTAGGTGCATCCGTTTTACCGCAGCCTGTAATTGCTAACACCGCCAACATTCCACTTAACAGTAACCCCATCCATCTTTTTCTCATAGTCCTTCTCCTTTTTTTGATTATTTATATTCCTTTATCGATTTTTCTCTGTCGGATAAAGGTTTTGACCGGATCAATAGATACTGCAAATATAACAACAAGTCCCACACTCGCTGTCTGCCAGTAAGATGCCATCCCCAATAGGACGAACGCATTCTTCAGCACCCCCATGATGGCTGCTCCCACAATCGTACCCCACAGTTGGCCTTCTCCGCCTGCCATACTGAAACCACCGATTACTACTGCTGCGATAACATCCATTTCATATCCATTGCCCAGCTGGGCGTCTGCCGTCCGCAGCTTTCCGGTGGCAATGACACCGCATAACGCAGCCAAGGTTCCTTGGATAGCATATACAAAGATTTTTATATTACTCACCTTAATCCCTGACAGCCTGGCCGCCCTTTCACTATTGCCCACTGCATAAATATTTCTTCCGGTCAGTGTGTACTTTGAAAAGACAGTTCCGGCTATTACAACCAGAATCATGACGATAACCGCTACTGGAATCTGCCCAATCTTTCCACTGCCCAACCAATTCAACCCACAGTCGATACTGATTGGCATACCGCCTGTGATAAAGAGCATAAGCCCTGCCATAATCTTAGCCGTGCCAAGAGTAACGATAAACGGTGCAATTTTCAAATATGTAACAAAGCATCCATTCACTATGCCTATCACAGTTCCAGTCAGAAGCACCGCCAACAATGCTATCCACATATTAGTGCCTCTGTCAATCATGCAGGCCAGGATACAACCGCAGATACCTACGGTATACCCCACTGACAAATCGATTCCGCCAGTCAGAATAATCAATGCCATTCCCACTGCCAGTATAGTATACTGTGAAACCTGATATAAAATATTGATAATATTAGCAACTTTTAAAAAATAGGGGCTTAAAAATGACATTACTACACACAATAGAACTAATGCAATTACCACACCGAATTCACTGCTGCCGGTGAATCTCTTCAAAAACATATTACTGTTTTCTTTCTTTCTCCTGCTCATCGCCTACCCCTCTACTTGTTCTTCTCGTTATAGTCACCGATTGCCTGAAACATCGCCATCAAATTCTCCGGTGATGTCGGACCCATAATATTGTGAATTGTGCTAAATACAAAACCACCACCCGGAGCAAAGATATTCAGTCTTTCTGATACCTGCCGGTATACCTCTTCCGGTGTCCCAAACGGGAGTATCCTCTGCGTATCCACACCACCACCCCAGAACACAAACTTATCCCCCCATTCTTTTTTCAGCATAACCGGATCCATTCCCGCGGCTGAACATTGGACTGGGTTCAAGATATCCACTCCGGCTTCATGAAGCTCCGGCAGTAGCTTAACAATTGCGCCACAGGTATGGAAGAATGTCTTCCAACTTGTATTCTCATGAATCCAATCATTGATTCGTTTGTGATAAGGGAGATAAAAATCCCGGTACATATCATTTGAAATATACTGAGCCCGTTGGGTTCCCAGGTCTGTGCCACTGACGAATACTGCCTGAATCTTATCTCCGGCAACTTGCTTTAACAGCTTTACGTTTTCCATCGCTATTTCCAGCTGCATTTCGTAGCTTTCCCGGATATATTCCGGCACAGTATAGTGTGCCACCAGCCATTCGGAAGGACTTCTTAAGCCGGTTGGCTGCTTCAGTGATGGACCGGCAGTGTATGCCATATCAGCTAAAAATGTAAGTGCTGCCGAACCAAAGATACCATATTCTGTTTCCCCATAGTAGTAATCGATTTCCTTCTCCATGTACCGAAGCTGCTGCTCATTCCACACGCTAAAGTCGTTTTTAAAGTCAATTCTGGCCTGCGTGGCATCTGCCAAGTCCTCATCATACGGGGCGAAATTCCGTTCAATATTATCAAAGAAAAAACCACCTTTGGGTAACTTGGCACAGGGTAATGCAGTGCGGTCACCCTGAGGGTAGATTAAAGTGTTTCCGCATTCATCCCCAGTAACTTCAAATCCACCCCCAACCCTTACCGGTGTTCCCTGCGGTAACGTCCAGTCTTTCCAGTTATCGTTGTTATATCCATAGATTGTGGTATTCGTTCCAACCCCCACAACATCCACACCAACCGCTTTTCGGATATCTTCATCCACTTCACCCAGCAACTGAAACGGCTCATACGCCTTTTCCCGGATTTCTTCAAGGCCCAACGCTTTTCGCAAATTCGCTAAAGCCATCGTATGAATACCTGTTGTCGATGCCGAGCCCAGGTCAACAACAACTTTTCCCGGATTTTCATGACTTAATGTCTTTTTTAACCGCTCCCTTGATGATGCACCCATAATCATATCCTCCTCGTATGATTCTTTAATTATTTTGTTTAAATATTTTAATAATATATTTTAATAAAATTACTTTATCAAATTATAGGCAATGTGTCAATGAAAAAACTTTCTTCATCCTTGTTTTTGTCAGATTATTTTAAATTTATTCTTGGTTTTCTATGAATAATGCACAAAAAGAGAGTGGAAACAAATTAATTAATTTGTTTCCACTCTCTTTTTCCTTTTTTCTTCCATAACCTACCTATTGTCTCATAATACTACTCTGTATGGTCAAATCCCATCAATGTAATTTTTAATTTGAAATAAAGCCGCCCCTACCGCAGATGATTCCAATTTAAAATAGCATGTCCTTATATAATTAATCTCCGATTCAAAGATTATTGTTTTCTGACATTCACTGCGCAGATCTTCCAGATATTTTTCCAGATAGCTTCCTACATAACCGCCAAGCACTATTGGTGCATCGAAGCTCAGCCGCAGATTATTAATCAGCAGGCAAAGATCTTCCCGGTACTCTTTCCACCTTGATACGGCAGTTTCTTCCTCACGCTCCAGGCTCTCAAAAAACATATTCAGATCCTCATAGTCCCTTTCAACAACTTTGGCAGAGCAGTATACATCAGCGCATCCTTTTCTGCCGCAATAACATTTCTTTCCACCAGGCCGGATGGTCATATGACCAAATTCACCGCTTTTCTGGTTTTTCCCAAAGTATAGCTGACCATTTACTAAAACAGCACCACCAACTGTGTTACTCAGAGAAAGATAAATCATATCATCGATGTCCGGTGTATGCCACATCTCAGCAAATCCACCCGCATTGGCATCGTTGCAGAAATAGCAGGGAAAGGGAATTACCTTCCGGAAATTTTCCAAATCTCCACCCTCAAAATCGATTACTTTACCATATTGCATCCTTTTCATCTGTGCATCCATAATTCCTGGCAAAGATATCCCCGCGCCTAGAATTTTCTCGTGTGAAACCTGTGCTTTTTCCAAAAAGTCATTCAAAAAGTCCTCAAGCTTTTTAAAATAGGATGGACTGTTTTTAAATGCCTGCTTCATTCGCACATAATTATTAATCTCACCTTTTAGATTAATCATCGCCATTACAATATGATTCTTGGTAATGTCAACTCCGATTGCATACTTTACATTGTAATTACACCCAAGTATCTTAGGCTTTCGACCACGGCTGGATTCATAAGATCCTATCTCTGTGATCAGCTGCTCTGCTTTCAGCTCTTTGATATTTTGTAGCAGAGTAGGCATACTCATATCCAGCTTCAAAGTCATTTCCTTTAGCGAAGCACCATCATTTTTATATAGAAATTGATATACTCTGCTTTTATTCGTTTTTTTAACATCCAAATTCACTGCTTCATCATTCAATGTTTCAATCCTCATATACTCTTATATTTTTAAATTTTAACGTCTTTATTTAATAAAAATATTTGTTAAATATATTTTATATTAACATTTCAGTTTCCGCAAGTACTTTCTATTAACCGTCAATACAATACGTACCGTCTGCCATGAGGGGACTTTCCCCCTCCTGCATCCTTTCTCGGTACTTCCTAAGACAAAAAAGCCCAGAAAATTTGGCGATAAAAAAATCCCCCCATTTCTCACGACCATATGATCTGCGAAACAGAGGGATGATTTTGATCAAATCTTAAAGATCCACTCACACATTACCTAATTGATTGCTCTTAACACATGCATTAACAAACTTTACCGTCAGTGGTTTATCGCACATCACATGGATTCCCTGTTCCATAAATGCCCAGGCAATATCATAATGCGTATCATTTGGTGCATCGTCAGCCTCCTATTCTACCTCGGTGATTTTCACCGGTCTGAGTTCCTTAAGTGATCTGCTGGCAGCTGCAGCCATAAGCACCGGGTATAAGCCGTCTAAATCTGTGACTTGGGGAACCTCATCATTGATCACTGCATGGGCAAACGCTCTCATTTCATCGATAAATGCCTGGGTATAACGATCCCACATAATCTGATATGGAGTACCAAAAAAAGTACAATCGGCACGAGATATTACTGCCGTATTAGGAATATCATTCTCATTGCGTACTGCCCCTTCGGAACCAAATACCTCCAGCCGCTGATCGTAACCATAGACAGCCTGACGGCTGTTGTCAATCACACCGATGGCTCCATTCTCGAAAGTAAGGGTGACAATTGCCGTATCCACATCACCTTCGGCACCAATAGCCGGATCAATGAGAACTGCACCATTAGCATAAACCTCGGTCACCTCACAGCCCGCCAGAAAGCGGATCATATCAAAATCATGAATCATCATATCATAGAAGATGCCGCCAGAACTGCGCACATATTCAATTGTCGGCGGCTCCGGATCACGTGAGCTGATTCTTAAAATATGCGGCGTACCGATCTTACCTTCACGGACAGCATCATACACCGCCCGATGATTGTGATCAAACCGACGAACAAATCCTATCTGCATTTTCACGCCGGCTTTTTTTACTGCATCCAGTGCCAGACGGACGCGATGAACATCATGATCCACCGGCTTTTCACAGAAAATATGCTTGCCTGCAGCTGCAGCTTTTAGAATATAGTCGGTATGGGTATCCGTTGATGAACAGATAAGAACTGCTTCAACCTCCGAATCGGCAAAAATACCCTCCACATCCTTTGTAATAACCGGCACTCCATAACCCTTTATAAAAGCTTCTCCTTCTTTATCCATATACGGATCCGCCACAATCTTTATTTCCATCTCCGGCACCCCGGCAGAAATATTCGCGATATGAACACGACCAATTCGCCCTGCACCAATAATTGCTGCTTTCATTTTTATTTACTCCTTTTCACTTGATCACATCTCTAAGAATCCGAATATCTTCACGCAAAAGGTCATAAGGGTTTTCCGCCAGGTTCCGTAATGGAACCTGGTCATAATAATTCTCTAATAGAATATATCCGCTATAATCATGACCTCCCAGCCAGGACATAATATCATAGAAACCGGAATCTCCCGTCCCCAGCAGTCCACCGCTCATTGCATTCAATCCATCCTTGACGTGAATCTGGTTACACATATATGGATATAGTCCTTCCAAAATATCCAGTTCCTTTATCCCACGAAACAAATGATAGTTCTGACTATCAAAATAGAGATGAAAATTCGGCCGGTTTACCATCTGCACCATATATTTGAATTCATTCGGTGTCATTAGATTTTCGCTTGCCACCGCTATCCCATACTCACCTGCTGCATCACATAAGTACTGAAACGCCTGTACACTATGACTTAAATCTTCCGCCGTCTTCACTTCACTGGCAGCAAAGCCGGGAACCTGGATTATCTTTATGTCCAAGGCTTTTGCCGTAGAAACAGCGCGCTTAAGTAAATCCCAGACTTTCCCGTACTCCGGGGAACCTTTTCTCGCATGCATGGGAATATTGTCAAAATCATTCAATGCAAGAGCACAGTATTCAATGCCATACTTATGCTGCTCAGACAGATAAATATCTTGTAACTCCGGTTGAGTGATCGGATAATCATTTTCATATAGTCCGATTTTCAGTGCTAATGCCGCAAGGCCAGCTGCTGCTGCAATTTGAACCGCATATAACCCCGCACCGGGAAGTCCCCAGTCGCATGCACCAATTTTAACATCCTTCATTTATTGCACCCCTCCCTTAGTAAACTTATGCCTCCAAACTCTTTGCGATCGCAACCGTTTTGCTTTTGAAATCCATCTGGCCGCGGAGAACGTCAAGTCATGGACTTCACCAGCAATTTTCGACCCTGCCTTTCCTGTCAGGCCGGCATTCAACCGGCCCACCTTTGCAACATTACTTGGCTGCACCAGCAACCTTTGCTTCCTGGTCAGCTATGTATTCCTGAGCATTTTCCTGACTGATCACCTTCTGACCAGAATTAATTACTGCATCAACGGTGTCTCCATTTGCAATTTTAATCGCTGTTTCGACGCCAAGTACACCCATTTCAAATGGAGACTGTGCTGTTGTACCAAGGATTTCACCTTCCGCTACCTTTTCCGCTACTGGAATAGTTCCGTCAAACCCATATACCTTTGTTGAAGCACCGGCAGCTTTTACTGCATTATAGGCTCCAACCGCCATAGCATCACAAGTGGTGATGACCAGACTTGCCTCCGGATATTTCTGCAGTAGATTCTCCGTTATATTCATACCTTTTTCTTCTGTAGGTTCTCCCGCCTGTACTTCCAAAACTTCTACTCCACTCTCTTCAAGTCCCGCTACTATACCTGCTTCACGGTTGTCATGAGTAGCATCACCCAATCTGCCCCGAAGAACAATTGCTGTTTGACCTTCACCAATCTGTTGGCCTGCCCATACAGCGCCTTCATGTGCTGCATTTTCGTTTCCTGTTCCGATAAAACAAACTTTTTCCGACAAGGAAGAGTCTGTATCTACTGCAATAATCTTGATACCTGCAGCTACCGCATTCTCAAGAGCCGGAAGCACTGTTTCATCATTTGACGGAGCAACACAGATAACATCCACTCCGGCTGCTGTCAGTGTCTCAATATTTTCTACCTGTTTTGCCACATCACTTTCTGAGTTAGGAGCAATGAAGGTCAACTCTACGCCGTTATCTGCAGCTGCTTTTTCCGCACCGGCTTTTACCACAACCCAGTGTTGATCAGCCAGTGATTTTACTACAAAACCAACTTTAACTGCTCCTGTATCTGCAGTGTCCTGCGGTGCTGCTTCATCGGTCGTCTCCGCTGTTTCAGTCGTTTCGGTTGCTTCCGACTCGGATTTTGCCGTGCTCTCCTCTTTTGTCCCACTATTATCGGCTCCACCACAAGCGGTGATAGTAAATACCATTATCAATGTCAATAAAATAGCCAAACCCTTTTTCCCATAACTCATACTTTTTTTCCTCCCTTTCCTTTTCGAGCACTCTCGGAAACTCCCTGCATATGCCTTTGTGGCTGAGTTTCCGAGAGTACTTCAATACTGCAATTTTCCTGTTTATGTGAAATTACCCTTTTCTGCAATTGCACATTAATCATCTCGAAATGAATATGGCTGCATCATATCATAGATATTCGGAATGACGTTAGGAAGTTCTTGCTCGATATTGGCTTGAAATTACGCCTTTTCTAACTGCACTTGCATATTCTTGCGATGGCATACGAAAATGCGGTGCCTGTTTTTGTTAGTATTGCACAAATTAACTTAATTAGGAGTGCATCTCTTGACTTTTTTTCACAACAAAAAGGTCATATGTTCAAAGAAAGGGAGTTTACAATATAGATTGTAGTATAGTATAATAACGGCAACTCAAAAGCACTCTTTATAAATGATGTTCTGCCATTACAGGAGGATTAGTATGACTGACGTTTCTTTTATCCCTACAGCCAAATTCGTCACGACACACTTTGTTGATGAGCAATTCCATAAACATCATTCTCAACTGATACACCAGCACAAGGATGTATTGGAACTTTTTTATGTAATGGAAGGCAGTGGCCGGTACTTTGTTGGAAAACGGGAATATGCTATCCAAGCCGGAAATCTGGTTATCTGCAATGCTAATATATTGCATGGGGAAGCACCATTTCAGGATTATGCCATGCAGAGCTGCTGCTGTGTATTAGGCAACGTCAATATCCCGGAACAACCGCTAAATACACTGATGGCTCCGGCTTATAATCCGATCCTCCAACTTACAGATAACAAGCAGGTGACAGAACATATACTATTGGCATTACATAATCTAAACATACAGCCAGCACCTAACAGACATGTTTGCGAAATGCTGGCAAATGCATTATTAGAAGTTGTATATAATGAATTCCTTAGCAAAAAAGCTACGAACGATTTTACTGTGCAGAAAACTGAGGATTTGATTCGAAATATTACTGAATATCTGGATGAGCATTTTATGGAGGATGTCTCACTGCAGCATTTGGGTGATATTTTCCATATGAGCCATTATCACCTGGCACATATCTTTAAAAGAGAAACCGGGGAATCTCCGATCAAGTATGTTATGCATCGGAGAATCGGCGAAGCTCAGAATTTTTTAATGAATTCGGATATGCCGATCGGGAAAATCGGTGAGATGTTAGGGTTTAGGGAACACTGCCACTTAAACACCATGTTCAAAAAATACACTGGCGTAACCCCGTCCCAATATCGGAAGAACTTTCAGAATCTAAGAAAGATACAATAAGAAAGCAACCATAAAAATGCTTCAGCAATTGAATTAAGAAAATCATCCCCACACTTCATGAGTTACATGCTCTTAAAATGTGGGGATGATTTACATCTTCATTTTCTTCCGTACAACTCCAGCACCCGCATCGAAAGCCGGACATAATCTCGCACATATGCATCTTTCAGATCATCCATCAGGAAATCCTGAATCTTGTTCATCCGATATACAATTGTATTACGATGGGTGAAAAGTTCTGCTGCTGTCCGGGCGATGGAGCGTTCATTGTCCAGATACACTTTAAGAGTATCATACATCTCATCCCGATTAGATTCTTTTAAGTTCCATAAATCACAAACCTGGGGATGGCAGGCATAGGTACAGCGAACTAAAGGCGTTGTCTCTATAATATATTCGATTGCATGATCAAAGAAATAATAAAAGCATTGGTATGGTCCGTTTCGCCGCCCATAATTCAGTGCCGCCTTACACTGTTCGAATAAATAAGATGCCTGCTGCAGTCCATGGCATGGCAAGCTGAAACTAAACTGCAGGGAATTGTTCTTCGCCATCACTTCCATGAAATGCAGCATGATCTGATCTTTTGCAATAATTTTGTTAGAAAGAATCAATATGTAAGGTGCTTTTCGCAAAACCACGCAGCTGGGCTGCTGCTGCAGGATTGTGTGAAGAAGAATGTCCATCTGACTTTCCAGACTCTTCCCGCTATCCACCTCCACCACATGGACAAGCGCCAGCTGATAGGTATCATCAAGCTCCCACTGCTGATAACTCAGCTGCTGATCAAGCTTCTCTTCATCATAAGCTTTACCAAATAAGATGCTATAGAACACATTACTGTTCCGCAGAAAAGTTTCATAGTATTGCTGTCCCATACTAGGCTCCAGAATCGTACTCAGCTTCTCAAGCAGCTGCCGATCACCTGCGTTCAGTTCCCGGTCAGCTGCAATCAGATTGATTCTTCCACAGATTACTTCATCACAATACAAACAAGAAGAAATACCACTATAAGACAGCAGGTTGCCTTCCATGAATTGATACGGCTGGCACCCCGGCTGATCAAAATTAACATTACCGTATTTATAACGCATATGCTGAATGGCATTCAGTGAGGAGTAGCCATATTTACACAAGTACCCCCATTCCTCATCCAATGAATCCGCGGTGTACTGGCCACTGATGCCCAGCACTTTATTATTGCCATCAAATAAAATCATCGGATTATGAAACACCATCCAGGCCTGATCAACGACCTCCTGGTAATTCTTTTCACGAACCAGTGAAAGTAATCGTTCCAGCCAGTCTTCATAAAAGTCAAACACACTCTGCATAATCTCAACCGCCTGCGTCACTTCTATGTTCCTGATCCGGATAATATTTCCCTCACCATTGCAGACAACATAATCCTTTTCCCGATATACATGTACACAATTAGTAGCATAAGCCCGCCGTGCACTTTTCAGAATAACCGGAGCATCCTCTTTAATCTCTGTTTCCAGATCCAGCGAAGTCAATCTGTTCGCAATCATCCACATACTTAATTTCATAACAGTATCCCCCAAGTTGTCAAACAAAATCATCCCACTATACTTTAATTTTAGCAAATAATTTAAATAATACAAGAATTGTTTTCAACAAAATTGCACGACAATCAGTAGTAAAAAATTGTATCCATTGTACATAGTAACCAATCACCACTATGTATATAATCAAACTAATGATGACTTGTTTAAAGAAACCAAAAAACACAGTGCAAAACATTTAGGAAAAGGAGGATTTATATTATGACAGAAAAAAGGAAGGTTAGTCCACTTAGTACTGCGGCGATTTTGTCACTTTCGTTAATTGCTATGGGGGTTACCGCTGTAACGCCGGCAATGGCAACTTTAGCCCAGCATTTTGCCGGCAAAGATGTTTCCTGGATTTCTACCTTACCGACCCTGTTCGTGGTAATCGCTACAATAGTTGCGGGTTCCCTGATGGGAAAAGGAGTAAAATACCGGACTCTGGCAATTACGGCCTGCCTGCTCTATCTGGTTGGCGGATGTGCTCCGGCCTTTTTTGACAGTTATTCGGGGACACTGATCTGCCGTGCTGTTCTCGGTCTTGGTCTTGGCCTTTTATCGCCGCTGGGCAATGCATTGATCATTGGCCTATATGATGGTCAGAAGCAAGCTTCCATGCTGGGATATTCAACCTTATGCATGAACGCCGGCGGCATTATTCTGCAGATGTTAGGCGGCTCCCTGGCAGAAATGGGCTGGAATTATACCTTCTATGCTCATGCATTCTGCTTAATTGGCCTGGTAATGGCACTTTTCCTGCCTGAGCCAAAAAAACAGGCACCGGTTAAGAATAGTCAGGCTGCCGGACCAAAGGAAAAAGTCAGTGCAATGGTTTGGATTATCGGAATTCTTTTCATGCTGTTTAACATCCTGAACTATCCGATCATGATGAATATCTCGGTACTCTTTGAGGTACGTAATGCCGGGGGGGCAGCTGCAGCTGCTACTTCACTTTCATTATTTACGGTAGCAGGGTGTGTAGCCGGTCTTGTATATGGGAAGATATTCCAGTTCTTACAGCGTTGGTCCCTTACTCTGGGATATGCACTTTGCGGAATAGGCGCAGTATTGGTGTACGTTGGAGGCACGGCATTAATTATGACCCTGGGACTGATATGTATTGGCTTTGGTTTCTCAGTCATTATGCCAACCTTCTTCTCATGGGCTGGTATGGTAACTCCGCCAAGCACCGTAGCACTGGCAATCTCCATCCTGATGGCACTTATGAATCTGGGTGGTTTCGCAAGTTCTTTCTGGCTCAAACTGCTTACTGCCGTTGCCGGCGAAAACATATACAGTGCAATTATCGTAGAGATTGTCGTTTTCTTTGCAACCGCAGTTGTATTCGTTATCTATAATCCGCTAAAGCCAAAGAAGGATTAAGTCGGGCATGAAAGAAGGAATCTGAATGAAGATTATAATTCTCGCAGGTTTTTTAGGATCAGGGAAAACTACACTGCTTCTACAGATGGCTCACTGCCTAACCCAGCCCGATGCTTCAGATGATACATACAAGGTAGTAATTCTGGAAAACGAGATCGGACCGGAAGGCATTGACGACAAGCTTTTACAAAGCAGTGGCTTTAATGTTGAAATTCTATCTAATGGCTCTGCACTTTCCAATAAAATAGCTGCTGCTGTGAATAAGATAGAACAGAGATTTAAGCCCGACTGGTTAATTATCGAAACCACTGGATTAACCTGTCCTGAAATAATCCGCAGCACACTGCAAGAAGAACTCAAAAAGGAGACCCATATCTGCACTGTTGTTGATGCCTCCCGCTGGAAAAGATTCCTGACACCCATGCACAACCTGCTAAAAGGGCAAATCGAATGTGCTGATACTGTATTATTGAACAAAACTGATCTGATCAGCGAAGAGACACTGGATGATGTGGAAAAGGATGTCCGTCAGTTCCAGACAGAAATTAACTGTTTTCGCACTTCCGGCCTTACAGCCATAAACAAAGGTATCTGGAACAACATTACAACGGAAGCCGAAAAAAATGGAAAACTTCCACCAGCAACAGACACATCCCCAGCATCAACACAACACCATAATGAGTACTGCAGCACTGAATCCAGCCATATCAGCATAACATCAAGTAAGCAGGATGACGCAGCCGTGATCCTGGCAAAATACTTTGTCATGACTGACCGGCAGGAATTACTGCTGCTTCTGACCTTACAGATGGAGGCTCTGGCTGCCAGACTAACCACCATGGGCGCAACTATCGGTCACATCAAAGCATCACTGGATATCCACACCGTAGAAACCCTTTCCATTACCAACACATCAGTACATCATAAAGAAGGATTGACCCCGGATATCACTGTAACCTTCGAAGCGATTCTCTTTGCAATCGCTGATGAGACGGCGATGCTCATGGTAAAAAACATGCTGGAAGACATCGACAGAAAATTGGAGTTTAAGTAAGTACATTGTACTAAACCTATTAAAACATATTATATAAACAACTGTAGCAAGTAAATGAAGAATAATGCAATCATAACTGTAGCTGTGTGAGCATAGCGCAGTTTCAAGTATTGGAGGGAAAATATATGTTAACAAAGAAACAAAACTTACTGGAAACAATCCGCGGCGGCAATCCTGACCGCTTTGTCAATCAATATGAATATCTGGGATTGGTGTATGACCCTACGACACTGGCTGCACTGGGAAACTGTCCGAAAGGGGAAACGGCGATAAATGGCTGGGGTGTTACTATTAAGTTCCCGGATTATGTTCCCGGACCATTTCCGGATACCAGCGAAGAGCTTCGGGTAATAAAGGATGTTACGAAATGGCGTGATTATGTGAAAGCACCTCCGGTTAAATTCACAGACGAAGAATGGGCACCATTTGTGGCCGCAGCGGATGCTGTTGATAGAAATGAGCAATTTGTTGCACCGTTTGTTGCACCGGGTATTTTTGAAAAAGTGCATTATCTTATGGGTATGGAAGAAGCTATGATGGCATTTTATGAAGAATCGGAATGTATGCATGAGCTGATTGGTTTCCTGACCGATTATGAGATTTCTGCGGCAGCGGAAGTGATTGATCATCTGCATCCGGATGGACTGTTCCATCATGATGATTGGGGTACTCAGAGGTCTTCTTTCCTGTCTCCGGAAATGTTTGGGGAGTTTATTGCGCCGGCTTATAAAAAAATTTATAAATTCTGGAAAGATAATGGCGTTGAACTGATTGTCCATCACAGTGATTCCTATGCTGCTAACCTTGTTCCTTATATGATTGACTGTGGTATCGATATCTGGCAGGGTGTTATGTCTACCAATGATGTGCCTGCTTTGATCAAGAAATATGGCGGACAGATTTCCTTCCATGCAGGGATTGACAATGGCAAAGTTGACCGGGCGGATTGGACGAAAGAGAGTATTAAGGCGGAAGTGGAGAAGTTCTGCCGTGAATGCGGAAAGCTTTATTATATTCCTGGTACAACGATGGGGGGACCGGAAAGTACTTATCCCGGGGTGTATGAAGCTGTGTCTGAAGCGATTGAGGAAATGTCTAAGAAAATGTTTTGATGAATAGTTTTTTTGCTGGCGGGACGCGTCAGAAGGGCAGGCAATACCTCACGAAAACGCGGCAACGCTCTGGCGGACTAACTATGAATGAAAATATGTGAAAATAAAATAAACGATAGAAAATGGAGAGGATAATTATGTTAACGATCAGACAGAATTTATTAGAAACAATTCATGGTGGTAACCCTGACCGCTTTGTCAATCAGTATGAAGCTTTCGTAATGATGTTTAATCCTATTATGATGCAGAGTCCCATGCCGGAACCTGGGCAGGAGAATCTTGTAAATGCGTGGGGCGTTACTAATTCCTGGGTAGCCGGCACTCCGGGGCCATTTCCAGTGCATACTCCTGACAAAATTGTTATTCAGGATATTACTCATTGGCAGGATTATGTGCATGGTCCGGCAACTGAGTTACCTGCTGCTGCATGGGAACCGTTTATCCAGCAGATGGAAGAGATTGACAGAAATGAATATTTTGCTGCTGCTTTTGTCGCACCCGGCATCTTTGAGCAGTGCCATCACCTGAGTGAGATTCAAAATGCACTGATCAACTTATATGAAGAACCGGAACACATGCATGATTTGATCAAATATCTGACTGAGTGGGAAGTAAAACAGGCAGAACAAATATGTAAATATTTGAAACCGGATGCGCTCTTCCACCATGACGACTGGGGCAGCCAAACCTCTACCTTTATTTCACCGGATATGTTTGAGGAATTCATTCTTCCGGCCTATATGGATATCTATGGTTGCTATAAAGAAAACGGTGTTGAACTGGTTGTGCATCACAGCGATTCCTACGCAGCTACACTTGTACCATTCATGATTGAATGTGGAATTGATATCTGGCAGGGGGTTATGACGAGTAACAATATTCCGGAATTGATCAAAAAATATGGCGGCAAGATTTCCTTTATGGGCGGAATTGACAGCGCTAAAATTGATTATGACGGGTGGACAAGAGAAGTGATCGCAAAACAAGTGAGGCGTGCCTGTGATGAAAACGGAAAACTCTATTTCATTCCCGGGGCATCCCAAGGACTGGCAATAAGCACCTTCCCTAACGTTTATGAGGTGACCTCTGAAGAAATTGCAAAATATAGCGTGGAGGTATTCAAGTAATTATCTGCAAATTCAAGAACTGTTGTGTTTCCGACACAACAGTTCTTTTTAACCAGACAAACATTTACTCTTTATGGCAAATGGGGTTGGCGCTTCCGCAGCGACTCTCCGTCAACAAATTCTGTCAAATATAAAATACGCTCATGGGGCAATTGGGGTTCCTTTAGTCTTCTTAACAGACGGCATACTGCACTTCTGGCCTGTTCATCAAGGAAGTTATCGACGGTTGCAATTGTCGGTGTAGACAGCATCGCCAAGTCGCAATTATCAAATCCGACAACGCTGATATCTTGCGGAATCCACTTACCATTTTGCTGCAGAGCCTTAATTACAGTCATTGCAATTTTATCATTGGCACAGATGAATGCTTCCGGGAGGCTCTCCATATTGCCCAACACTTCAAAGGTCTTGTATTGCTTCCAGCGAATAGGTCTCGACATTATTCACGGTAATGGTGGTACATTTGTTTTTATTGAGATAATATTCAATTCGGTTTTGAAGCCGGCCAAAATAGTAGGAATCGATGTTGTTCTTATATGTAGTCAATACACATACATTGGGCATATTACAATCTTTTTGCCGTTCATGGTAACCCATCTCGCGAGCTTTATTAAGGATTTGTTCTCTGGTCGCTTCAGAGATGCCAGGTCTCCCGCGCAGCACCAGTGACACTGTGTTCTGAGATACACCAATTGCTTCTGACAAGTCTTTTAATGTTACTCTTTTCATAATCACTTATCCTTTGTTTTTACTATAATTATAGTCTACCACAAAAAACAAAAAATTCAAAGGTAACCATCCAGAGATTTGACTCCCTGCTGTTTTATCGTTAGTTAAGTTACTGAAGCAATCTATAATCCGGCATAAATCCGAAGAACCGATATGCCTGAAAGCATTCCGCGTACTGATAACCGGCCTGATATCCCCTGAACCTTCCGACTACTTCGATATTCTCAAGATATCGGGGGTCATAAGCAAGCTGGCTTTCGTATGCTTTAAATGCGTGGACTTTGTCTTCCTGAACATCGGAGATATCCACGTATTGTTCAGGCATAAATCCGATTCCACCAGCTGGTTCCATGAAGAAGACCTGAGGCATTTTTTTCATTGGTGTTTCCGCTACCGGCATGTTCTTGAAAGGCAGGCCGATCAATGCTTTGATCACACCATTTCCCACTGCCCCATGGTCGTTTGAGCCGTCCTGTGGTGTATGGGTGATAATGACATCGGGGCTGACTTTCCGCATCATACCAAGCAGCTTCAGCCGCAGTTCCACTGAGTCCACCAGCAAATTGTCTTCATAGTCAAAGAAATGTGGTTCCTGTGCACCAAGCCGGCGGCAGGCTTCCTGCTGCTCGGCACGGCGAATTTCAGTCAGTTCTTTCGGTCCATATACAAAGCTCCCTTTATTACCGTTTGTAACAACCAGCACATGTGCCTCATCACCCCGCAGGATATATTTGCGCAAGGTTCCACCACAATATATCTCAGCATCATCCATATGTGCTCCAACTACCAGTACCTTCATAGGCCATTCACTCCTTTATTTTTTGACTGCATCTGCTCTTCTATGCTTTGTTCTTTGGCCGCATCTGCTCTTTCAACGCTTTATTTTTTAGCTGCATCTGCTCTTTCAATCTGTTCAGTTAAATCTTTCTGGAATGCCTCAACGTTACTACTGTCGATAATCTGTGTATCCGTATAGACATTGGGTTCTACTGTCCCACCTTCAAAAAGTGTTTTTAGGGATTCTACTGCCTTTTCTCCCATTTCAATTGGTTTTTGGGCCAGAGATGCACCAAGCTTACCTTCGGTAATTGATTTCAATGCATCCGGGGAACCGTCAAAGCCGATCACAAAGATGTCATCCTGTTTTTGTTTTCCTTAAACTGCCTGATATGCACCCAAAGCCATTTCGTCATTGGTACAGTAAAGAATTTTCACATCAGGTGTAGCTCTGAGGATATTTTCCGCCACATTTACTGCTTTTCCACGTTCAGAATCAGCCGGCTGCTCAGTAACTACTTCAAATCCTTTTTCCTCTACCGCATCACGCATACCGTTTGCACGGGCATCATGGGATGGAAGACCTGCAAGTCCTCTGATGATACCAATCTTGCATGGTTCAAAGTTCTCGATAATGTATTCGCCTACTTTTTTGCCTGCTTCATACTCTGAAGTTCCGATGAATGTTGCCCGCAAATCCTGATTCTCTTCATCTAAATCCATATCAATCAGCACTACCGGGATGTTTTTCTCTTTGCACTTTTCAAGTGCCGGAATTACCGCTTTGGTGTCGCAAGGCGCGATGATCATACCTTTTGCCCCAGCCGTAATCTGGTCTTCAATCATCGCTACCTGCCCGGTAACGTCAGACTCGGAGGTGGGGTCAGTTACTTTTACGTTAATCCCTTGTTCAGCGCCGCCGTTTATGATACCCGACTCAATCATATGCCAGTAATCACTATTCAGCGACATCAGAATCCCCGACACATCACCCTTTGCATCCTCTGCCGTGGTACTGGAATCGGTTTTCTCCTGTTCAGCAGAGTCGGTGGCTGTTTTTTCCTTTGAACCACAGCCACTGATCAAACCAATCGTCAGTATACCTGCCATAAAAAATACTGTTAATTTCTTGCTCATACCTTCTCCTCCTTTGATTTACAGAGTACTCTCGGAAACTTTCGAGAGTGCTCTTACATTTATTCGCGCACTGTGCAAGCCACCCCGCCTTTTTCCATACTTTCGTGGCAAGCCTCCACAAGTTTCACCGCCCGCAGTCCAATCTCGCCGTCATTTAATGCCGGCATTTTGTGCTCTAATGCATCGTACATATGCAGATGCATATCGTAATATCCCCATTTCTTTCCGAACTCCAACTTGCTGTAATCATATGCTGTGATCGTCTTTGACAGCCCTGGGCAATATCGGTAACTATCCAGTTCCTCTGTGATCACCGACTTATGATCGCCAACAACCTGTACTCGTTCAAAGGGAAATATCCATGAAGCATGCCCACATGTGGTAATCGCTCCCAGACCCCCATTTTTAAACTTTAACTGAATTACAAAATCATCCTCCACCTCGTAGCATGCTGATTTTCCCAGGGTACTGACCGTCTCGATCTCGCCCATCAGATACTCTGCCATATCCAAAAAGTGAATGGTAGTATCATATAAGAATCCTCCCAAATTCTTAAAATCTGCCGCCCAGATTGATCCTTCACCGCTCATATCTCCGTCATTTTGGATGATGTTGATGTTATGCGGCACATAATCTTCTGCCTTGATACTGTTGTTTGCCTCCAGGTAAACCGGAGCAAACCGCCGGTTGTGCCCAACAAATAATCTCACGCCGGATTGTTTTGCTGCTTCTACCATGGCCTTTGCATCTTCGATGCCAGTTGCCATCGGTTTCTCACTGAACACAGCGATTCCCGCCTTTAATATCTGAATTGCCACCCTGGCATGAAGCTTATTGGGTACACATACGAAAGCTCGGTAATGGGCTCTGCCCCAACTTCATCTGCCAATGCTTTGGCTCTTTCCTCTACTGTATCAAAAACATATTCCACTTTAGCCCTGCCAGTTTAGCCGTATCCCGGTTTCCGCCAACTGCATAGATATGACGCCCTAAGGTAGACTTCGAAAAAAACACGCCAAATATAATATAGATAATAATTACGATAATAACACTTACTGCAATTGGTCCCATAAAGGTAGCCCCTGCCCATTTCACTGCCGGCGGCATACCAGATATGGGCGTTCCCTGTGTCAGTACGAGGCATATACCGCGGTAGATGAACTGCGTCCCCAAGGTTGAGATAAATGGATGTGGAAGTTTTAGTTTGGTCAGAATAATACCGTTAAACCAGCCCAAGGCCAATCCTGCAATTACACAGATCACTGCACATAGCAGGGACGGAAAGCCAGCCTCAAGGCATTTTCCCATAATCACCGTTGAAAGTGCCATGGTCGAACCAACTGCCAGGTCAATCCCACCAGTCAATATAGCAAGCATCAAGGCAATAGCAATCAGCGCCTGGCTGGATGACTGGCGAAATAGAATCATAAGATTTTCGTGGGTCATCTTGGAACTCTTCTCCACGTATCCTGTCTTTCTTCCCTCATACATTACCATTACGTTATCACTCATACCCAGTATTTCCTGCATTTCCGACGATACCATAATGATCGCAGCACCTTGCTCTGCTAATTTATTCATAATGGTATAGATTTCAACTTTTGCGCCTACATCTACTCCTTTTGTTGGTTCATCAAAGATATAAACCTGGGCATTTGCCATAACCCATTTTTCAATTACAATCTTCTGCTGATTTCCACCACTGAAGTCAGCCACATTCTTATGGATGTGCAGCGGGCGCAGATTCATCTTTTCGCCGTATTCACTGGTCTTATCTGCCCGCTCTTTGTTATCCAGAAGACCGCTTTTTCGACAAAAGTTCTTCATCGAGGGTAAGGTTGCGTTCTCAATTACATCATGGATCAGGATCAATCCTTCTTCCTTACGGTTCTCCGATATCAGCACAATACCATGGGCGATGGCATCTCTTTCATTCCGAATGATAATTTCCTTATTTTCAAAGAATACCTGTCCGCCGGATATATCATCTGCGCCAAAAAGAGCCCGCATAGTTTCTGTCCGTCCCGCCCCAATGAGACCGAATACTCCCAGAACTTCTCCTTTTCTAACGGCAAAAGAGATGTCCTTGAACTTTTCTCCGCATAAATGCTCTATCCGCAGTACTTCCTCTTGGATTCTTGCATTTCTTGGCGGATATTTTTCCGCAAGGGTCCGTCCCACCATCATGTGAATAATCGTATCTTCATCTGATTTTTGAATGGGCAATGTATCACCGGCTTTCTTACCATCCTTTAATACAGTTACCACATCACCTACTTTCTGCGTTTCGTCTAGTTTATGAGTGATGAAAAGAATCGAAATTCCTTCACTTTTCAACTGCAGCATCAATTCCAGAAGTTTATCAATTTCTTTTCTGCTTAATGAGGCAGTGGGCTCGTCCATGATGATTAATTTCGCCTTCCTTTGCAGCGCTTTTGCTATCTCTACCATCTGCTTCTGCCCCATTCCAAGCTTTCCACAGATGATATATGGATCGATGTCACATCCTACCTTTTCAAGATACTCTTTCGCCTGAGTATATTGAGCTTTCCAGTTGATAAAACCATTCTTTTGGAGTTCATTTCCTACGAACATATTCTCAATAACATTCAGGCATTGGATGTTGCTGAGTTCCTGATAGATTACAGCAATGCCCAGATTATAGGCTTCTTTGATACTATTGGTATGTACCGGCTTGCCCCGCCACCGCAGCTCACCTTCATTTGGCTTTACTACACCGATGATGCTTTTTATCAGGGTGGATTTGCCGGCGCCATTTTCTCCCAGCAGGACATGGATCTCACCTTCCCGGATGGTCAGGTCCACATGATCCAAAGCCAGAACTCCGGGAAATTGTTTGGTCAGGCCTTTAATCTCTAAGAGCTCTTTTCTCTCCATAGCTTCACTCATCCCTTGCTCCTTTCTGCATTTTCCTTCCTTAATGGCAAAGGTATTTATCAGATGCCAGTGATTTCTCTAATATAGTTCCGTGCTATTTTCATAAAATCAATCTTATAATCCTTGACTACTTCCAGAACCAGCTCACGGATATTTTTCAAGTGAATATAAGCAATACGATCGGCAAAATCACGGAAGAACTTCTCCATATCTACGCCGCAGAAGTGGAGGTGTCCGGTATCTGCCAGCAAATGTACTTTGTCCGGCTCAGTATTGTCACATAATCTTTTTGTCTCTTCGTAAGTTTCACAGCAAGTTCCTGTATGTACATGATATACCAGCGTCAATCCCAGGCTGTTGCAGAATTCACCGGCTTCGTTAAGACCCGAGGTAAACAGCTCCCATTCTTCATCATTTAACTTTTGTACTCCTAATTTATCACGATACAAACGCGGATCCCAACAATTGGAACCGGTGCCTTCCGCTGCAACTACCACTTCACATCCGCACGCTTTTAAGAACTGAGCTTTTTCTTTAAATATCTCATAGTATTCATCCCTAAGTTCCTTGCAGGCAAACATGGTATCACACCAGCCAGATGTCAACTGCAGACCACGTTTTCCCAGCTCACTTTTCATAACTTCCGGATCTTTCGGGAATTTTCGACCTAATTCAATACCAACGTATCCAGCTTCTTGAGCCTGATCTACGATATCTTCAAAAGAGTATTCATCTCCCAGATTCAACATATCATCATTACACCAGGAAATTGGATGGGCACCTATTTTTACATTTTTTAATCTCTTTTCCATTTTAACATTAAAACTCCTTTTTCTAACTTCGTTTTATATTTTGAAATATACCATTTTATATCTATAATTATCAATTAATTTATGCCAATTTTCCATTTTGTACGAAATATCATTTGTATTTTTGGATATTTTGTCTGATTATTTTTTGTTTTTCTAATGTTAATAACTTATTTTTAATTTAGTTTTTAAAATTAAAAACCAGTCTATTCAGCGGATTTCGCTGCCGCTAAAAACGCCGCCAATTATTTTCAGAGGATATCGCCTGCCCCGCTGCCGCTGGTTCTACAAGGAATTTACTTTCAAACTAACTTAAAAGCTGCCAAAAAGCCAGCGCTTTCACCTCGGCAAAAACGCTGACTTTTCTACTTTCGCATAATCCCTCTTATGTTTTACATTTCTACCCAAACATTACCTTTGGCATCACTTTCTACGCAAGCTTCCACAAACTTAATTCCGGCAACTCCATCTTCTACATCTGCAAAGGAATAATTGGGATTGGGCTCCTTCTCTGCTCTCTTCGCCAGCAGCGCATCGCAATAACCGCGGTACATATTAGCAAAAGCTTCATAATACCCTTCAATCACACCAGGGCAAATACGCGATTGTGCTCTGGCTGATTCATACAGGAAGTTTCTTTGTACCGTATAAATCTGCGGTGGTTCATCCACCTTAGTCACCCGCAGCGTAGACGGTGTATCATGTTGCCATTCAATCGCACCTTTGTCTCCGAAAATCCGAACTAGAATAGCACATTCACGACCGATGGCCACCTGGGAAGTCCAGAAGAATCCCTTGGCGCCGTTATCGTATTCCAACATAATCTGGGAATCACTGTCAATCTGCATCGTTGCTGGGATTTTATTCAGTCGGGCAAGCAGTTTTTTCACTTTTAGGCCGGTCATTTTATACACTAAATATTCCAAATGGGTGCCGATATCAGCAGTTGCTCCTGAGATGCCGGAGATCTTCGGATCGGTTCGCCACATCGCCTGCCCGGTATCATCACTTACCTGTGCAGCTGCCAGCCAATCCTGAGGATATTCTGCCACAACTAACTGCACCTCGCCAATATCGCCATTGGCAATCATCTGACGAGCCTGTTCAATAATCGTATAATATCCAAATGTGTAGGTTACCCCGAACTGCAGATTCTTTTCCCGGGCCAGCTGCATAAGTTCTTCACCCTCCTGGGATGTCAACGCCAGAGGCTTATCACACATAACATGAATCCTATGCCCAAGAAAGCACTTGGCGATTGCATAATGGGTGTTATTCGGAGTCGCGATCGAAACAAAATCAATTCCATCAGAGCGTTTGCTCTCTTCTTCTGCCATGACTTCATAATTAGGGTAAATCCTTTCGTCAGACACACCCCATTTTTTTCCGCACTTTTTATTTTTACTTTCATTTCTAGTAAAACACCCTGCTGTTAATTCTGCCAAATCATCAAAGAGTGCTCCATGGCGATGGACATCACCGATAAATGCGTTGTTCCCTCCGCCAACCAGACCAAATCTTAATTTCATAGTTTTTTTCTCCTTTCTCCAGCCGAGCAACCAATTGCAACGAATACCCCATCACTATTGGGTCAAAGCTCTATCCAAACGTTCCCACCCTCGTTACTCTTCACACAAGCTTCGATAAATTTCATACTCAAAAGACCATCATCAATTGTTGGAAAACCGAGCTCTATGCTTCTCTTCCCGGCTTTATATTCTTGAAGGTTAATACAGAAATTGCGGAATATATTAGCAAACGCCTCATAGAACCCTTCCGGATGCCCAGCCGGAAGCCGGGAAAGTCTCTGCGCCTCCTCACATAAGTAACCTCTGCCGCTAACCATGATCTGACTGGGCTGATTCAGTGGATGATATAGCATCCGGTCCGGGTCTCTGTGGGACCATTCCAATGAACCCTGGCTGCCAAAGACACGGATTGCAATGCCGCAATCATTGCCGGCCGCTGCAATCGATGCCCACATCAAGCCCTGAATATTATTTTCATATTGAATCATCACCTGAGCTTCCGTTTCTATCCGAAGGTTCACCGGATAGGTATTAAACCGTGCAAGCACCCGCTCAGGAACCGCTCCGGTTATATAGCGCATCAGATACTCCAGATGACTTCCAATGTGAGCTGTGCATCCTGCTTTTCCTGTCTTTTCCAGATCCAAGAGCCAATCGCTCATAACATCGGTATCCGTTGGCGTCAGTACCCAGTCCTGAGGATACTCTGCGATAATACTAAATACCTCGCCAAGAGCACCTTCTCGAATTAACCGCCTTGCTTCCTGTAAAACAGCATAATTCGCATAGGTATATGCAACCCCAAAAAGCAATCCTTCTTCTTTCGCCAGGGCATGCAATACCTCTGCCTCAGCTGCATCCAATGTAACCGGCTTATCGCAGATTACGTGAATGTTATTCTCTAAAAATACCTTGGCGATTGCAAAATGAGTGTGATTAGGAGTAGCAATCGATACAAAATCGATTCCATCCGCCCTCTTCCTTTCTTGTTCAGCCATTTCCTCATACGAAGTATAAAGGCGGTCTGCCGCAACATTCCAAAGTTCACCAGTCTTGGCATTGGCTTCCTGATTACGGGAAAAACATCCTGCTTTCAACACGCAGCAGTCATCAAAAGTTGCCGCTTTTTTATGTACGCTACCAATGAATCCACCATTTCCGCCGCCAATTAATCCATAGTTCAGTTTCATCTTACACCTCCTGGATATACAATCACCTTAACTGCTTCCCGAGAACGCATCAGCGCAATCCCTTTATCAATTTCATCAAGTGCTACCTCATGCGAAATGATTTTATTTAATTTCAGATTCGGATTATGCAAAAGTTCAATTGCCGCCGGAAAACTGTTCAATGTACTGAGCGCGCCGACAATCATTAGTTCCTTGCAGTTTATCTCACTTGGCTGTATCTGTGACACTTGGGTGGCATTCTGCCCAAATACAAGAATGCGTCCTCCACATTCCATAATTTCAATCGCCTGCTCCAGCACCGCCCCGGCACCAAAGATGACTACTTTCTCGTGGGGCATCGGATTAATCCGCATCATTCCATTCATCACACACGCAAGCGGCTCTGCCAATGCCGCTTCCCCCGCAGGGATGTCTTTGGGAATCCGATGCAGCTGTTTTTGCGGCACTACACAATACTGAGTAAATCCTCCGTTTCGCCACTGTCCGATATTGACAGCATTACGGCATAGATTCTCCCGTCCACTGCGGCATTCCGGGCAAACCCCACAGTGGATATTGGGCTCAATCACCACCCGGTCTCCCACCGCCACATGTTTTACCCACGGGCCAGCTTCGATGACTTTGGCAACAAACTCATGACCCATAATGGTACCAGGTTCACCATACTGTCCGGGGGGTACACTTAAAATATGTAAATCACTGCCACAGATGCTGGCTGCTTCAACCTCAACCAATACTTCATCAGGCCATACGATTTCAGGCATTGTTACTTCTTCCACGGCCATCACTCCGTCACCTTTAAAAATTGCAGCTTTCATGCATTTCCCCGCCTTTATATTTATTATTTATCGCTACCTGTAAAATGCAGGCATTTCAATCATATCAATATCCACCATCTGTGCGGTAACCCGGGCTTTCGTACATGCTTCTGCTACCGCCGCCGCTACATATCCGTCCCAGGCTGTAGGACATCCGGTTAAATCACCCTTTTCCACGCAGTTCACCCATTCTTGCATTTCTGTTTTATAGGCATCGGTGAAGCGTCTTGCCCAACCCATGTAAACTTCTTTTGAGCACGTGCCATCGTGGCGGAAAATCGCCGTAGCCGGATCGGGAAGTCGCACTGTCCCGTATTCACCCACTACTTCACACTGGATATCATAGCCATAGCGACAGTTCATGTAGATTTCCATGTCAATATGGATGCCGGATTTTGTACTTAGTATAATCATCTGAGGGTCAAGCAAATCGGCGGTTGCATTCCTGGTACTTTTGGGTGCAATAAACTGGGCAGTTGCATATGTATCACCCACCAACCACCTGGTAATGTCAAATTCATGCACCAGTGCGCCGCTGACCGACATCTCTGTAGTATGCGTCTCGCCAGTTGGCACTGCATTTCGGTGCTGAGCATGGACCAACAGCGGTTCACCAATATTGCCCTTTGCGATGAGCTCTTTCATTTGGCGATACCCTGTGTCGTAGCGTCGCATAAACCCTACCATTAAAAGCTTCTTTCCGCCGACAATTTCCGCATCCATAATCCGTCTGCAGCCTTCAGAAGTATCCGCAAGGGGCTTTTCACAAAATACATATTTCCCCACATTAATGGCTGAGACTACAAATTCTTCATGGGTTTTATCCCAAGTAGCCACAATCACTGCATCCACATCTTCAGACCGGATTAACTGATGGGGATCCTCTTCATATCGAATCCCATACTCCGTGGCAACTTCTTTCGCCGATTCGCTATTAATATCATTCACCGCCACAACAGCAGCATTCGGTATGCCCGAAACAATTCGCTTAATATGTCCCCTTCCGATGCCACCTGCTCCGATTACACCAACCCTAATCATACTTTGCCTCCAATCTTCTTACTGAACACTCTCGGAAACTCTTTACATGCAAGGAGTTTCCGAGAGTGCTCCTTACTTAATAAATCAATTCACCCCAGTGTATTCTGCAAAATGGTTTCCTGGGTCATCAGTTCCTTTTCCATAAGCTCTAATGAAATGCTTCCTTTTCGCATAACATATATACGGTCACTCATCCCAATTAACTCCGGGAGCTCAGATGATATCATCAGTATTGCAACTCCCTGCTTCGCGATGTTATCAATAATCTGATAAATTTCCGCCTTAGCATTAACATCAATTCCCCTGGTGGGTTCATCCAGCATCAGCAAATCCGGCTTACTGGTCAACCACTTGGAAAAAAGCACTTTTTGCTGATTGCCACCGCTTAAAATACTGACAAGCTGATCCATACTCCGGCATATCACATTCAGTTCTTTAATTCCTTCGGCTGCCACCTTCCGCTCTTTTTTGGTATTAATAACATGATTCTTGAAAAGCTGCGGCAGTGATGCCAGGGTAATGTTAGTTCGAATATCCCTATCCACAATTAACCCATCGATTTTTCTATCTTCTGACAGATATGCCATTCCCCTCTGAATCGATTTTGACGGTGAAGGTTGTGTATATTCCTGCCCTTTGTAGATAATCTTGCCACCATATAACGGATGTGCCCCAAAAATGCTTTTCGCCAGCTCACTCCGGCCGGATCCCACTAAACCTCCAAGACCTACGATTTCTCCTTTTCGCACCACCAGATCCACCGGCTTAGTGCGGGGTGAAATCTTAACTCCTTCCAAACGCAGGATTTCTTCTGCCATCACTTCATGTGAACATTCAAACATATTTTCAATAGTACGTCCAACCATTAACTTGACAATCTGATCATAATCAAAATTCTCCATGGACATCGACGTAATAGACTTCCCATCTCTTAATACCGTAATCCGGTCGCCAATCTCCCGCAGCTCATCAAAGCGGTGTGAAATGTAGATAATACTAATACCATCCTTTTTCATCCGCTTAATCAGGGTGAAAAGGTGATCGATTTCTTTTTGCGTCAAACTGGCAGTTGGTTCATCCATGATGATAATTTTGGAATGATAAGACATCGCCTTAACAATCTCCACTACCTGCTGCCGGGCCGTCGAAAGATTGCGGATCATCGTACGCGGGTCAATGTCATTAAACCCAAAGATGTCCAGGAACTCTCTACTCTTTTGATAAATCATCTTATGGTCGACGAACCCATTCTTCATCGGTTCCCGACCAAGGAAAATGTTGTGCCCAATATCCAGATTTAAGCACAGGTTCAATTCCTGATGGATAAATGCAACACCCTTTTCCCTTGCTTCTTTCGGTCCTCTAACCTCATATGCAGCTCCATCCAAGGTAATACTGCCTTCATCCGATGGAATATTACCCCCCAGCACTTTCATCAGCGTGGATTTTCCGGCACCATTTTCACCGACAATTACATGCACCTCGCCTTCCTGCAGATCAAAATTCACATCCTGCAGAATCTTAACCGTGGAATTCCGGATTGCCTTTCCGTACTCATCAAAAATATATTTTGTAATACCATTCATTTTCAGAATTGTCTTTCCCATACCGTCAACTCCCTTCGCCTACTGAAGAATCCGATTCTTAATATTTTCAAATATAATTGCGCCGAGAATGATGATACTTAAAATTGCCGTATACATATAGAAATTGACGCCCAACAATCCCAAACAATTCTCGATGATATAGATGGTTAAAACCCCCAGTACCGACCCCCAGGCCGTTCCTACGCCGCCAAATAAGCTAGCGCCGCCCAGAATCGCCGCGGTGATAACCCGAAATGTAAAGTCCGTTCCGCCCATCGTCGGCACACAGTTATTAACCCGGGCTGCCATCAGCACAGCTGCCAGCCCCGAACAAATACCGCAGGCTACATATGCTGATACCGTTACGAATCCGGATTTGATGCCGCTCAGATCACTGGCTTTGATATTGAGCCCCACCGATATTATTTCACGTCCAAACACGGATCGATGGAGAATAAACCAACAGATAATCACTACGGCTGCAGCAATATAGACCGCGCTGGATATTCCCAGGAATTTTGCCCGGCCAATCGCCAGCACATGGTCAGGCAGGTTGGTTATGGCGCTTCCATTGCTGATAATCTGGGCAATACCAAAGATGATATATCCCGTTCCCAGTGTTACGATAAAGGCTGGAATCTTGGCAAACTGTACCAGCAGTCCGTTTAGCAATCCACAAAGACCGCCAATCAGCATCGTAAGGATAAGTGCAATCACTACCGGAACATTCATTTTAATAGCCAGCAGCCCGAACATATAGCTGCAGAATCCAAGAGTATAGCCAACAGAAAGGTCAATCCCCCCGGTTATTAAAACAAAAGTCATCCCTAAACAGGAAATTATCGGTATCGCTGACTGGGTAATAATATTGATATTATTATCCAAGGTCGCAAAGTTCTTAACAAAGATCATGCCTACAATCCATATAAAGAGAAATATAACTACATTTCCCTTGCTTTTTACAAAGTTACGGAAACCCTTTTTCTCTTCGGTCATAACGCTTGTGTTCTGTGATCCACCAGACATTGATACACCCCCTTAAAATACTTTCGCCATGGCAAGTTCTTTGTTACGGTTATAAACACTGATTCCCACCACAATAATAATCGCTGTTCCAATTGCCAGGTTCTGATAGTAAGGATGGATTCCCAACATATCCAGGGCATTTCTCAAAAATCCTATGATCAGCGCTCCAAGCACCGACATCCAAGCCTTTCCTTCTCCTCCCAACATGCTGACACCGCCAATCACAGAAGCCGCGACCGCATCTAATTGATAGGTGGAACCTTGAGTCGGATGCACAGTGTTCATCTGCGCACTCAACAGAATCCCTGCCAAAGCCGCATACAAACCACAAAGCGCAAAAGCAAAAACCTTAATTCGGTCAGGATTAACACCTTCCATCTTAAGCGTGGTTTCATTTCCTCCCAGAGCATAGATATGCTTGCCCATGCGAGTGTATTTTAATATGATCGTCGTAATAATTAAGAATACAATCATGATGTAAGTATTGATCGGAATACCCAAAAATAAGTTGTTGCCAATCGCCTGATAAGAAGCCGGCATGCCGCTGATGGAGCGTCCTTTCCCAATCACCATGGCGATTCCAAGGGTAATCTGACCCGTTACATAGGTGGCAATAAATGCTGGTATTTTAATCTTGGCTACCAGTACTCCATTTAAAATCCCAACAATCAATCCCGTAATCATTCCCAAAATAATTGCCAGGAAAATATTCAAGCCCGAAAGCATCAGCATCCCGGAAATCATCGCACAAAAAGCCATAACTCCACCGGTGCCCAGATCGATACCTTTAATAATCAAGACCAAAGTCATCGCCAATGCACAGATTGCGATTGTTGAGCTCTGTCTTGTAACATTCATGATATTGTTGAAAGTAAAATAACTGGGTATAAAACTTCCCGCTATAATAAATGCTGCCAGCGCAATTATTATAAATATATATTTCTTTTTTAGATTTGTTTTTTTCACAGCAAGCCTCCCGCATCATATTGTATATTCCCATTTTGAAAAGATTCTGAGTAAGCAATTTCTTTTATAGTTACAGTTCAGCTTTCGGCTGAACTGTAACAGGGATGCGCAGAAATGCTGTAAACAGCATTTCTGTGTTTAGTCAAAGCGGCTATTCGCAATCCGCCTCGCTGCTTGCTCATAACCTCATAGCCACTTTGCGGCTTGTCAGGCTAAAAACTTAGTAAGCCACTTCCTTGGACTCATCCAGCGTATCCGGACACATAAAGAAATAACCGGAGTCGATGAATTTTTCAAGAGAATCTGGGTTTGTGGTTCCATCACAGATTTCAACCATGATTTCTGCTGACTTCTGGCCAATCTTACCTGGATACTGAGCAACACATCCGTAGCAGTTTCCTGCCTCGATTGCTTCCAATGCTGAAATATTACCATCTACCGAAATAATGCACATATCTTCTCCCGTTTTTCCTTTATTCTGGCATGCACTCATAACACCAGAAAGCATTGCATCAGAACATAAGAATACACCCTTCGCATCCGGATTAGCAGTCAACATGTTCTCTGTAACCTGCATCGCAACATCACTTTGCCATTCTCCACTCTGCTCATTAACTAGTTTTACACTACTTCCTTCTAATCCTTCAGTGAATCCCTGGGCACGAAGTTCTCCACCCATAGCACCAGATGCTCCCCGGACCATCACAACTTCACCTTCGCCAACTTTTTCAATCATCTGTTTTGCGGCTTCCTGACCGATAGCATAATTGTCAGAACCTACATAGGTGGCATATAATGCTTCATTCCCTTCATCTACTGCTGCATCTGCAATGATTACCGGAATTCCGGCATCCTGTGCCTTCTGAAGTGCCGGCAGAATAGCATTCCCATCCATCGGTGCCACGATTAGACCTGTTACTTTTTTATTGATTTCATTCTCGATGTTCTCTACCTGCTTAGCTACTGCAAGCTCATCACCTGAAAGAATTAACTCAAATGTATAGCCGGCAGCTTCCACTACTTTTTGTGCTTCTTCTACCATAACTCTCTGGAATTCATTATTTGTAATTGTTTTTGTACTGAATGCAATAATCCCTTTGGAATCTCCGGCCGCTTGGCTGTCAGCCGAATTATCGACAGTATCCTTTGCTTCTTCTGTAGTCGCTGCCGTGTCATCTTTTGCTGGTTCCGGTGTTGCCGCGTTATCTCCGCTGCTGCTGCCGCATGCTGTCATACTAAATACCATAATCACTGATAATAAAACTGCTAATGTTTTTTTCATTTTCATTCTTCCTTTCATATTGGATAGTTTGTAACCGTTCAGTGCCTCCACAATTACGCAGGATACTGCTGAATAGTTACGATAGCTTTTTGAATGTGCAATGTCTATTAGATGATAGATTATTTTTTATGTTCTTCCTTTAGCTTTATTGATCGATTTTAACATGGCGATGATATTCTCCACCGGAACATTAGGCATCAATTCCTGGGATGGGGCAATGACCAGTCCGCCGCCTTTCCCCAGTATATCAATCACACGCAGCGTCTCATCATATACAACCTCCGGTTTTTCAAAGGTAAGCAGATGCTGGGTATCAATCCCACCATAAAAGCACAGGTCTTTTCCATACTCTCTCTTAATAAGCTCAAAATCCATACATGCCTGAACCGGCTCTAAGACATCCAGACCGATATCAATTAAGTCTGGTATATAATCTGTTACATTACCGCATGTGTGCATCTGAATAGGCAAACCCGCATCTTTGTATACCCGAAACAGCCGTTTTAAATGAGGTTTGATCAATTCTCGAAACATGGGCACGGATAAAAAAGTAGAAAGCTGAGTACCCATATCATCACCATGATGAGCCATCGGGAATCCTCTTTTAATACACTCTTTGGCAATTTCAACTTTATAGTCTGTAACTTTTTCCATCAGACCATACGCTAATTCCGGCTCGATTGCCAGCAGTGCCATAAAATCCTCAAAACCAACCATGTTAAACGATCTTTCAAAAATACCACAGTAACCATTTACGAACACCAGATAGTCATCACTGTATTTTTCTTTTTCCTCCATGGCAAAGGAAAATAAATTATCCATGTCATTTAAATCCGGGGTTTTAAAGTTTGCCAGCATTTCTTCATCCAGATCTGATAAGGGATGTGCGTAATTGAAGAAACCGCTTGGCGCTTCAATATCAAATTCCATTCCCCACCGGTCCCATGCACGATTGGTTTCCCAATTTACCGTGGCGCAACCATGTTCTTCAGCCAATTTGGCTTTCCCCACATCACCACAATACCAGCATACAACATCATCCATCTGACAAGTCATCTTGTAATGATTGTCCAGATAAGCATCAAACTCATCCTCATCTGTAAATCCCATTGCCGCCACTACCTTTTGCTTTCCAGTTCCTGTGGCAAATGCAATCTGGCTTGGTAAATATGTAGTATTCTCTTTCTTAACAACATCCAGTGTCAACTCCACTTTTGTTTTCATTTTTTCCCATTTCCTCCTTTCTGTGTGGAAAACCAATACATATTCAGCTTTATTTGTACTGGTCGTTATATTTTTTTGTTTTTCGCTTCATTTTCAATTCCTTTTGTTCTTAAATTTGTATTTTATTAGTTATATTATATTTTCCATTGTCCATTTTGTCAACTATTTGTATTTATTTGTTGTTTTTTTATTTGGTTTTCACAATTTATTTGTACTTTATTTGTACTTATTTCTGATTGATTGGTATTTAATTATTTTAATTTTTTAAATTTACTTGTTTTTGGGTTGTATCTAATTCTTCCTTTACAACGATGATTTCTTGTATTCTTCTCCTTCTCTTTAATATTTTTGTCTGCTTTTCACCGAATCCCCTCTCATTTGTACTCTCCCTTATAAAAATTTGTCTGTTTTTTCTTCCAACTTCTTGCATTCTCCTTACTTCAGTTGTATAATACTTATAAAAGTATAATTGTAGTTGCTGTTCGCAGCCGATAGAGTATGAACAATAACTGAACAGTTACATGATTTGTAGCATATGAGGTGAATATGGCAAAGTATTTACAGACTGCTAATTGGATAGTAAATCAAATTAGAGAAATGCAGTTAAAAGAAAATGATAAAATCGCTCCTGAATTGCACATATCCGAAACGCTGGGCGTAAGCCGGCAGACAGTTCGCAAAGCAATCAGGCATTTGGAATCCCAGGGAATCCTAAACAGTATCCAGGGCAGCGGAACTTATGTAACACAGGTTCCCACTACTGCTTCGGGGGTTTTTAGCACTTCTAAAACCGTTGCGGTTATAACAACTTACATGAACTCATACATCTTTCCATATAAGATCAACGGTATCTATGAAGTCCTTTCAGCAAACGGATATATGATGAATCTGTTGGCTACAAATAACAGTATTGAAAATGAGGACTACCTACTCTCCACCCTCTTGGATGGCGATTTTGCAGGTATTATTATCGAGCCCAGCCGAAGCACACTTCCCCGTATCCGCCCTGAGCTCTTTGAACAATTGTCCCAGAAGTATCCGCTCGTTCTAATTGACAGCTGCTATCGGGATATTTCCCTGCCAGCGATTCGTCTGGATGATGCGAGGGGTGGGTATGTTGCCACCAGTCATCTCCTGGAACAAGGGCATCGGGAAATTGTCTATATCGGGAAAATGGATGATATGCAGGGAATCAAACGTTATCAAGGATATCTGAAAGCTTTATTAGAATATCAGCTCGATTGCCGGAAGATGGAGGTTCTCTGGTATACCAACGATACTTCCCCTGATCGTTTCCTTGAAACACAGGAAGAACGGTTATTATCCTGTATCGGAAAACATTCTGCTGTATTTTGCTACAACGACTTAATCGCATCAGCACTGGTGAATTTTTTGCAGGATCACCAGATTGATATTCCCAATGATATTTCTGTTGTAAGCTATGATGACTCACCTTTAGCGGTACAGAACATTCCGCTCACAACGGTTATGTATCCCCGCGATGAGCTGGGGCAAAAAGCAGCTTCGAATCTGCTGCGGTTAATGACTGATCCTACCTTTGATGCTTCTTACCGATTCGCGCCGGAGTTAATCCAACGCAGTTCAGTAAAGGACTTAAGGTAGTATTATCGTTTCACCAGCTGAAGGTACTGGCTTTTATATGTTCTTTATAGCACGGCTCAGCGCATCACGTAATATAAATTCGATATTTTCAACGTATCAATTACGCATTATACGTTTATCTACAAAAATAAAGTGACGAAATTTGAATTTTTCAACATTTTCGTCACTTTTTCTTTTAAATTTTTCATAAAACGGGCTTACATTACAACTACCGGCTTAATCAAATCACGCGGCTTGTCCTTCATCAAAAACAGCGCCTCTTCAATCTTATCAAACCCTTCAAAGCGATGTGTTAAAAGCTTGGAAGTATCCAACCGCCCGGTTTCCAACAACGATACCAGTTTTTCCATACGTAGTCTTCCGCCTGGCATAAGGCCTGCTTTAATCATCTTATGCCCCATACCAACACCCCACGTCTCACGTGGAATGCGAATGTAATCACCTTCACCAAGGTAATTCACGTTACCGATACAGCCACCGGGTTTTAACATATTGACAGCTTCAATAAAGGTATCATTATCGCCACCGGCTATCAATACTTTATCAACACCCTTGCCTTTGGTCAGCTCAAGAATCTGTTTATCAATCGATCCTTCTTTGTAATTAATGATATGAGTTGCACCATATTCTTTTGCAATCTGGGCACAATGCGGTCTGGAACCAACTGCATAGATATAAGATGCTCCACGAAGGGCTGCAGCTGCTACTGCCATCAACCCTACCGGTCCGATACCGATTACCGCAACTCGGTCACCATACTGTACATCAGCAAGTTCCGCTGCATGAAAACCGGTCGGCACCATATCACTTAACATCGTAGCCGCTGCCGGATCAATACCATCAGGCAGTAATGCCATATTGCCGTCCGCATCATTTACATGAAAGAATTCTCCGAACACACCATCCTTAAAATTAGAGAATTTCCATCCTCCCAACATTCCACCGGAATGCATAGAGAATCCAGCCTGAGCTTCTAATGAGTTCCAATCCGGTGTAATCGCCGGAATGATGACCCGATCTCCAGGTTTGAAGTCTTTTACAAGCGCTCCAACTTCTGTTACCTCACCTACTGCCTCATGTCCAAGAATCATGTCCTTACGATCACCAATAGCACCTTCCCATACCGTGTGCACATCAGATGTACACGGTGCAATGGCAATCGGACGCACAATTGCATCGATTGGACCACATTCCGGTTTTGTCTTTTCAATCCACCCAGTCTTGCCAAGCTGCAACATTGCATAAGCTTTCATAATATACGCCTCCTTCATACCATGATTTTTTTTAACAATATGCCTTTAGATAATAATAATTCATATTAAATCCAATATCAACAGTATTTCCTAATCCTCATAATATAACCACATAACTTATATATTATCATTTTTCCACTATTTTTTTAAAGAAAGAGGCCACACAACTCAGGTGCGACCCATACTACGGAAGCATATCTTCCAGGCGTCCATGTTTCTCGTAACGGACAATCCGCTTCGTCTTGTTGCTGTCGTCATATCGGAACCCCGTTCCCTGCGATCGTGTAGGTTTCAAAGCGGGCACCATTATCGATGTCAACGATATGTACCTGCTCATATTCCAAAATTCCGGCCGCCTCCAAAAGATCCTCATCCACCGTGATGCTGTCCACATAATGGAGGTTTGCCTGGGTAACCGTAGCTCTGTGTATCTTTCCTTTCAGCATTGTCAGTTTCATCGGTTTTATCTCCTTTATTCCCTCAGTCTTCGTAGGAAATCATGTTACAGTTCAGCCTTCATTCCTATAAGTTTCACAACTGCAAGCAAAAAGCTACAGCCGCCTTAGACCTCTGATTCGCTTTTCTCCAGTACAACACATTCGTATTCGCGAAGCCGCAATCTCTCTACTCCAATTTCAATTTTCTCATAATTCCCAAGTATATACTTGCATTGTTCAAATGCTTCCTTCAACTCCACGCATTTCTTCCGTAAATTGCATAAGATAATAATCTCATTTCCCTCACAATATCTCGCATACCCCAAAACATCCGGATGTTCTTCATACAAAAAGGCAATGTTTCCTTCACGAAGAGCCTTCCTGCTTTTCCGAAGCCGAATTAACTGCTTATAAAAATTCAGAATTGAATCCGGATCTTTTTCCTCTTCCATGGCATTGATTTTCTGATAATTATCCGGCACCGGAATCCAGGGCACATGCTTTGAAAAACCGGCAAACATCTCCCCATCCCATTGTATTGGTGTCCTCCCATTATCCCGGGATCTTGCCGCAAGTGTTTGAATTGCTTCTGCCTTGCTTTTCCCTTTTTCCAACAAAATCTTATAATAATTCTGGCTCTCCACGTCTCGATACTGCCGGATGTCAGAAAAATAAGCATTGGTCATCCCTAACTCTTCGCCTTGATAGATGTAAGGAGTCCCCCGCTGCAAAAAAATGCTGACAGCCAACATCTTGGCCGATTCCTTCCAATACTCTCTATCATCCCCAAACCGCGAGATTGCTCTTGGCTGATCATGGTTGCACAAGAACAGTGCATTCCATCCATTATGTTCCTGCATTTCTATCTGCCATTTTATATAGAGTTTCTTTAATGCCATTAAATCAGGCTTCATCAGCTCCCATTTATCACCATTTCTGTAATCCACCTTAAGATGGTGAAAGTTAAAACACATGGACAGTTCCTGCTCTTCGGGCTTGGAATAACGGACACAGTTTTCAACCGTAGTTGAAGACATCTCACCTACCGTAATCATCTCTCCAATTCCAGTATCCCGTACCAATTCTTTTAAAAATTCATGCACACGATGCCCATCAGTATAAAATCTTCTTCCATCACCACAATTGTCATCTACGAACACTGCCGGTTTGGAGATTAGATTCACCACATCAAAACGGAATCCCCTAACACCCTTTTCTTTCCAAAAACGAATGATTTTCTTCAGTTCTTCCCGGACTTTAGGATTATCCCAATTCAAATCGGCCTGTTCAACATGAAACAAGTGAAGATACCATTTTTTTAAGTGACCTGCATACTTCCACGCCGGTCCTCCGAATTTTGACTCCCAGTTGGTCGGAAGCCTATCGGGCTGACCATCTTTAAAGATATAGTAATCCATATATTCAGAGTCACCTGCAAGTGCTCTTTGGAACCATGCATGCTGGGTTGAAGTATGGTTGAATACCATATCCAGCATGATACCCATCCCTCTTTTGCCCGCTTCAGCAATAAGTTCATCCAGATCCTCCATTGTACCAAAGCGGGGATCTATATTCAGATAATCCGCAACATCATAACCATTATCATTCTGAGGAGAGACGAAAAACGGCGTAATCCACAGGTAGTCAACTCCCAGCACTTCCAAATAATCCAGCTTTTCTATAATTCCCCGCAAGTCTCCAATTCCATCTTGATTCGAATCCTTAAAGGATTTAAGATAAATCTGGTAAACAACCTTATCTTTAAAATTTTCCATATCCGCTCTCCGCCTCCGCTATATTATCACAATATACCTTTATTCAAAGCTAAGTATGGTTGTCTGGTTTGCCACTGCCGGCATTCCGGTTTTAAAGTCCGGGTTCTTTGCCCCTCCTGGCTCGGTAACTACCAGTACTGTAACATCAGAAAATCCGGCCCGTTTTACTTTCTCACGACTAAACCGGATCAATGGATCCCCGGCAGATACCCGATCATCCTGGTTGATCAGATAGGCAAAACCGTCACCTTGCATCTCAACAGTGTTTAATCCAATATGTATAAGCAGTTCCATTCCATTATCCAGTGTAATCCCACACGCATGTCTGGACTCTTCCATTACGACCGAAATCGTTCCACCAACAGGTGCATACACCGTATCTTCTTCCGGAATAATTGCCAGCCCCGGCCCCATAACCCCAGCCGAGAATACGCCATCATTGACCTCCTTAAGAGGAATCACCTGGCCGCTTACAAAGGCTTTTAATTCCTTATTCACTTCTTTTGGATGCCCTTCTGGGATAGTTGCTGCACCATTTGTGGTCTGATCATTTAACCCAGCATTCATTATTCTCTTCTTTTTTCCCACGACCACGGTTAAACCAAAAGGAATCGCAATTGCAATTACCATACAGATTGCAAACATTCCCATATATTGTGGCTGAATGGACAGAATGCCGGGAATGCCGCCCACGCCGATGGCATTAGCCGTAGTTCCGGTTGCCACACATACAATTGCTGCTGTTGACGAACCAATCATCCCGCAAATGAACGGAAACACAAACTTTAGATTAACTCCAAAAATAGCTGGCTCGGTTACACCAAGATAACAGGAAATAGAGGCCGGTACATTTACTTCCTGAGCCTCGGCATCCTTTTTCTGCAAGAAAATCATCCCCAGAACCGCTGACCCCTGTGCAATATTAGAAAGCGCTATCATCGGCCACAACATCGTTCCGCCATAATCAGCAATCAATTGAAGATCGATCGCATTGGTCATATGATGCAGACCGGTAATTACCAGTGGCGCATACACAAAACCAAATATTGCACTAAATAAGATCTTAACCGGACCAGTAATCCCCGCATAAACTACTGCTGAAATGGCAGAACCAATCTTCCATCCAATCGGGCCAAGGACAAAATGCGCTGCTATAACTGAAAGTACCAGACTGAAAAATGGCACAACAATCATGGAAATGACCTGAGGCGTAATCTTACGGAAAAAACGCTCAAGGTACACGAGAGTAAATGCCGCTAAAATCGCCGGAATCACCTGTGCCTGATATCCGATCATATTGATTTTAAAATACCCAAAGTCCCAATAGGGAATATCCGCTGCTGCTGTAGAAGCTACCCCATAAGCATTTAGCAGCTGTCCTGACACTAAAGTCAACCCCAGTACAATTCCCAGCATCTGAGTTGTACCCATTTTCTTCGTCACTGACCAGCAGATGCCAACCGGCAGCAGATGGAACACCGCTTCACCGATCAACCATAGAAAATGATCGATTCCTGCCCAAAACTGACTGATATCACACAACGTTTTGGTACCATTTTCAAAAAGATAAAGGCTATCAATACAGTTCCTGAATCCCAGGATCAAACCACCTACGATAATAGCCGGGATCAGCGGTGCGAAAATCTCTGAAATCGCTGTCATCATCCGCTGCAGCACATTCTGGTTTTGCTTCGCCGCCTGCTTTGCCGCCTCCTTCGAAACGCCTTCAATCCCGCCAATTGTTATAAAATCATTGTGAAATTCCGACACCCCATTGCCGATGATCACCTGAAACTGCCCAGACTGTGTAAAAGTACCCTTGACCGACTTTAGTTTCTCAATCTTCTGGATATCCGCTATCGAAGGATCCTGCAGTACAAACCGCATCCGTGTAATACAATGGGAAACAGCCGCTATATTATCCTTTCCACCAACCAGTGCCAGAAGTTCTCTTGCATCCTCTGCATATTTGCTCATCTAACATCCTCCCTTATTCTTGTTTAAACAAGTTCCTTTCTTACTTTATATCATACTTGTTCAAACAAGTCAATGCTTATTTTAACTTTTGTCCGCTTATTGACTTTTAAAATAAAAAAGTTATAATAAAAGAAGATGTCTAAACAAGTCGACCAGAAAAGGAAATCACTATGCCAAAAGCCAAATTTGACTCTATCTATAAATCTCTAAAACAAAAAATCGAATCCGGAGACTACGCTTATCAGGAACTTCTCCCTTCTGAAAATACACTGGTTTCCATATACAGTTGTTCCAGAAATACCATCCGAAGGGCGATTTCCGTCCTTATCGAAGATGGCTATGTTCAGCCGCTGCATGGAAAAGGGGTACGTATCATCTATCAGCCGGTAGATCAAAATTCCTTCACCATCGGGGGAATCGAATCATTCAAGGAATCTGCCGCCCGCAATCATCGCCAGGCAGATACGAAAGTGATCCAATTTACAGAACTGACCACCACTGAACAACTGGCCGCTAAAACCGGCTTCCCGGTGGGAAGTGAACTTTACTACATTCAACGGGTCCGCTATCTGGATAATAAGGCACTGATCTTTGATATTAATATCTTCCTGAAAACCTGCGTTCCCAACCTTACCGAAAAGATTGCCGAAAAATCAATCTATGAATATATTGAAACAGATATCGGCATGCCTATCATTACCAGCAAGCGCACCATGACCGTAGAAAAAGCAACCGAAATGGACGAAAAACATCTGGAACTTAAGAACTATGACTGTCTCGCCGTAATTACCAGCCAGACTTATAACGCCGATGGTGTCATGTTTGAATATACACAATCCCGGCATCGCCCTGATTATTTTTGTTTTCAGGACACTGCAACCAGAAAAAAAATAAAATATGCACTCAACTAAAATTCGCGTATTGACATATTTGCTTTTTTGTTTTAAAATAACATTGTTATTTTACAGTGGAGGTAACGCAAATGACAAGAAAAGCCGGAGCTGTTCCTGAAGAAACGAAAATAAAACTGCTGGAATCCGCAGCAGCAGAATTTGCTGAATATGGTTTGCAGAAGGCTTCCCTGCGCCGCATTTGTGCCAATGCAGGTGTGACTACCGGAGCGTTATACTTTTTCTTTCAGGACAAAGAAGATTTGTTCCAAAGTGTGATCTCGCCTGTTACCGACAGGTTCTTGTCTGTGCTGCAGGCTCACTATCAGGCAGAGCTGGCGGGCACAGTTACACAGGCCACAGATGCTTCGGCCGATATCCAGGCCAGTGCAGACATACTGGGGGTTTATTACTCCAATAAAATTATTGGCAGCATTATCCTGAATCATCGTGACCATCCTGCTATATGCGCTTTTTTTGACCAAATTACAACATTAATAGATCAACAAACCATATCATTGCTGAAAAAAATAAACATTGATGCATCTGCTGATTCTGTTTTTAATGACTGTACCATTCACTGGATTTCACATTTGCAGATTGACGCTGTCATGCATATTCTTGGTCATGACTATGATGAAAATAGGGCAAAAGGACAAATGGAAATAATGATTCATTTTCTGCGGGCTGGCTTTTTATCCATGCTTCCAGGAAACCTTAAAGAATAATTCTGTTACTTGGAATCGGGGATTTTATTTTAATGAACTTAGATAAAAGGACTACATAAGTCCTTTTTAAACAACATTAACATAACATTGTTATTTATCAAGACAACTTACAAAGATTCGCATTAATCAGGGAGGATATTCTTATGTATGTAGCAATCACCAATATCAAAAAAAGCTATGGCGAAGGCGGAAGCTTCGTCCAGGTTCTGGATGGAATCAGCACCCAGATTCAAAAAGGACAAATGTGTGTGATCCTGGGGCCATCCGGTTCCGGTAAGTCAACTCTTCTCAATGCCATCGGAGGGTTGGATACCGTGGATAGTGGCAGTATTCGGATTGACAGTCAGGAGATCACAACCCTAAAACCTAATGCACTTTCCGATTACCGCCGGGATACGTTAGGCTTTGTATTTCAATTTTATAATCTGATCACGAACCTTACCGTACGGGAAAACATTGAGGTTTGCCGTTATTTATCCCCAGACCCGCTGGATATGGATGATCTTCTGCAAACTCTTGGGCTTACCGAACATCAGCACAAATTTCCCTCTCAGCTCTCCGGCGGACAGCAGCAGCGCTGTGCTATTGCCCGGGCCCTGGTCAAGAATCCAAAGCTCCTCCTTTGTGATGAACCTACCGGTGCCCTGGATTCCAAAACCGCCCGGGAAATCCTTATTCTTCTGGAGGAAATCAATCAGCGTTACAATGTAACTATGCTGATTGTCACTCATAATGATGCAATCAAGAACATGGTACATAAGGTTATTAAAATAAGAGATGGTCAGGTCCATAAAGAATATGACAGTACAAATCGGATTTCTGCTGCAAAGCTTGAATGGTAAGGAGGCACATAGATGCAGAAGTTATTATTTAAACGCACACTGCGGGATCTGAAGACCAATGCCTTTCGCTATTTCGCTTTATTTCTCTTAATCATCCTCGCCCTGTTTATGATTATCGGAACGGTTGGATCAGCGCAAAGCATCATCCGGACAGTTGATGAAAAAGCTGACGCCAATCATTTAGAAGACGGACAGTTTCACGTCTTTTATCCGTTGCAAGAAGAAAACCTGCAAACAATTCATGACATGGGAATCACCCTGGAGGAATGCTTTTATCTGGACTTTCAGATGGAAGATGAATCCACTCTTCGCCTGATGAAAAACCGCACAAAGATAAATACCCTTGAACTGGCTAAAGGAGCTGTCGCCACCGCAGATGATGAAATTGTACTGGAACGGATTTATGCTGCCACCCATGACATCAAGGTGGGTGAGACGATAACCGTTGCCGGGAATTTATACATCGTTACTGGAATTGGCACATCAGCAGATTATGATAATTGCCTGCAAAATATGTCTGATGTATCTTCCGATGGCAAGACCTTCGGTACAGCATTTGTAACAGGCGAAGCCTATGAAACCTTGCTTAACAATGGGTCACCTCTTCATACGGAAGAATACTGCTACAGCTACCTGCTGGGGAACGGCAGCACGGATACGGACTTAAAGGATTACCTTCTGGAACTTAAAGTCCAGCCCGATGAGATAGAAGACCCCTTTTTTCAGGAAATGCTGCAAAATGAACTGCAGGACCGGGATGAACTGACAGACGGTCTGCAGGAACTAGCCACCGGATCTGCTGAAATCAACAACGCCCTGGATGCTTTAGCAGATGGTGGTGCCGCAATGGAAAACGGAATTTCAACAGTCTATGATGGACTTACTCAGCTCAATGATAAATCTAATGATTTGACAGGTGGATCAAACCAGGTACTTTCAGCGTTAACCTCACTGGAATCTGCCCTTGGCAATATTGATTCCTCAGCATCTTCTGTCTCTCAACTCAGGGATGCCTCCGCCGGACTGCTTGCCGGCTTGCAGCAGCTGAATATCGGTTTACAGCAATTACCGGTGCAAGTTAACTATCAATCTTTTGAGGCCATTCTGGCGGATAATGGAACAGACCTCTCTTCCCTTTCACCGGATGCACTGCTGCTGCTTAATGCCGTGCAGCAATACTTAACAGAAGTGAATACTTATCTTTGTGAAGCTGCCAGTGGTTCTCAAACCCTGTATACCAATTTTCAGTCATTCGATCAGGCTATAGATACATTACCGACAGCATTAGAGGAGATAAGCATGGCTATTGATCAACTTAGTGAGGCAATTGCATCCTTACACACAGAATATGAAAAACTGGATTCGGGTATTATTTCCTATACCGAGGAGGTACGTCAGCTTTATAATGGTTATGAGCAGATTAATAACGGGGCAAAGGACCTGAGCCAGGGTGCTGATGAACTTTCCAGAAATGCCGGAGACTTCCGCACCGGAACGGAGAAATTACAGACAGAGACAGAAAAAGTATTGGATGAATACTTCCCCGTTGAGGTTCAAAACCTGACTTCTCTTGTAAAAGCAGAAGACAATCCGCGGATAAAAGCATCCAGCAACGATAAAGCAGTCGACATTAAGGTAGGACTATGGGCAGGAATTATTGTGTTTATACTGATCACCTATGTAATCTCTGTTTTTGTAATTCACTCTATTGATCAGGAAAGTACCATGATCGGAGCACTTTATGCACTGGGATTGAAACCAAAGCAGCTGATGCTTCATTATACCTTACTCCCTGTTCTGCTATGCCTTGCCGGCGGAATTGCCGGAACGCTGATTGGATATTCAGATTTTACTATCTCGCTATTATCCGATGACGCTTACAACTACTTTTCCACACCGGTTATTGAAACATTTTACAGCCCCTGGCTGCTGTTCTATGGTTTGGTTATACCACCGCTCATTGCTTTCATTGTAAACTGGATAATTATCCGTAAGCGTCTGAGCAGAAGTGCCCTTTCTTTATTACGAAAAGATCCGGCACAGAAAAAGACAAACCGTTTATGCCTGACCAGGCTGAGCTTTATACAGACCTTTCAGATCAGACAATTCCTGCGGGAAAAACGCAGTTGTTTTGCTGTCCTGGCTGGTATGTTCATTTCCCTTTTAATTTTAGCACTAGGGCTTAACTGCTTTGCATTGTGTCTTAATATCAAAGAACAGAATACGGAAGATACAAAATATACTCATATGTATCAATATAAATATCCAACCAGCAAGGTACCGGAAGGTGGATACGCAGCATATGCCGAAGGCCTTAAAAAAGAGGTGCTTGGTTACAATATGGAAGTCAGCGTAATCGGCTTGACCAGGGATAACCCTTTCTTCCCCGCTATTACAAGTGAGCGCAAAAATGAAATCAGCATTTCCAATTCCGTAGCAACAAAATATGACTTGTCGGTTGGTGATAAGCTGATCCTAAGTGATGAGGTTGATGAAAGAGAGTATGGCTTTACTGTGAAAGAAATTGTTGCTTATTCTTCCGGCATGTGCTGTTTTATGGATGTTGACAGTATGCGTACACTGTTTGAGCAGGATGATGATTACTATAACGTGGTATATTCCGATCATGCATTGGATATTGATAACGGACGGCTATATGGAGTTTCTACAAAGGCCGATATTGTTAAGAGTGCAGATATCTTTATGGAAATGATGCTGCCGATGATGAGTATGCTGACGGGTATTTCAATCATACTATTTTTAATCGTCATGTACCAAATGATGAAAGTGATGATTGACCGCTCTTCACTGAATATCTCTTTAATGAAAGTTTTCGGCTATCGGGATAAAGAAGTACGCCGTTTGTATCTGGATAGTAATTCACTGCTGATTGCAGCCGGAGCCCTGGTGTTGATTCCCGTGAGTAAGTTAATGATGGATGCTTTATATCCTGGCTTCATCGCTAACGTAGCTTGTGGAATTGACATGGGCTGGCCGCCTGTGCTCTATGTAATTGTATATATATTGATTATTTGCTGTTATCTTTTAATTCGAACAGTCCTAATGCAAAAGCTGAAACGGGTAATGCCTGCAGAAATACTGAAAGACAGAGAATAGAGGAGGTGTGTCCGAGAGAAGGCCGCTGCACAAATTTGTGCAGCGGCCTTCTCTTTTGCTTCCCTTGGGGAAGGATTTCTTTATGCTTTTCTTTTTATGCTTTTCTTCTTTTACGGTACCGTAAAAATCCCACAATTCCCACTCCTGCGATCAGCAGCAGGATGCCGTAAAGCATGAACGGTGCAGTGTCACCGGTTTTTACGCTGCTTCCGGTTGTCGTTGACCCCTTTGAATACGTTTTTGGGCTCACAGCACTGTTCCTGGTCTGAGGGGTCTTTCCGTCATTCTTCGGGTCATTCTTCGGGTCATTCCCACTGTCCACTTTATCTTTATGGTTGGTAAACTGAACACTCCGGCCAATCTCATCGATGGTCCCCACAGCATTTTTCCCCTCCACTTTGTAGCCTTCATTATCGCTTTCGGTCACCGTATACTCTACATCCTGCGGGATATCATAGATTCTGATCAGTTCCCCATGCTTTAACTTCACACTTTCCCCGCTCTTGATGGTCCCGGTCCTGGAGCCTTCATAGGCGAATTCTCCCGTCACTTCTTCTCCATCCGCATACGTCAGGTCCAGGGTAAACGTAAACTCCTGTTTCTGGTCCCCTGCCGTTCCCGTTACGGTCTTCCCTATGGTCAGGGCTACCCATTCCGGCATTACTTCGCCATGCCTTAAGTCGGTCATGATGATCGTGTTCCCATCGACCTCACCCGTTGCGCTGTCTTTTGTTACCGTTCCGTCCGCATTGACTGTGAAGAGGATGTCATAGGCTGCATAGTAACCATTAGGGGCAATTGTTTCACGTAAAATGTAAGTGCCTGCAGGGATCCCGGTGATATCCTGCGGTTCCCCTGTGGTCTCCCAGGTCAGTTCCTGTCCATCCTTACCTGTCGCGATGGTATCTGTTGCTTTTCCGGCTGCATCCGCCTCATAGATGGTCAGGGTTGCTCCGGCCAGCTCGTTTCCTGCGCTGTTGATTTTGGAAACAAGGATCTGCGGCCGGTAAGTATTGGTAATGGTGAATCCATCGCTGCTGTAGCTGGCCTCATACTCAGACGGCACTTCAGTCTCTTCGACGGTATATACGATCTCTTCTCCGCTCTGTCTCTCCGACAGGTTGTTCCATGTATAACTCCAGCCATTTTCTTTATCATTCAGGGTGACGGCACTTCCCTCTGCCGTTCCGTCTGCATACAGCTGTACCTGGATGGATTCCGGACGGATGCCGTCATGATCATTTGCATCCTCCCAGACCTTGGTTACCGTACGGCTGGTCTCTCCCGGCGTATAGCTGTTGGTGATGTCATAGCCATTGACCGCCGTCGCGTAATCGCTGACCGGGTCTTCACTGACTGTATAGGTGATCTCCACACCGGCTTCATACTTCGGCAGACCGGTCCACTCATATTCCCAGTTATCACTTGCCGTGACTGTTTTACTGTCGAGGACTGCGTTGTCTGCCAGCAGGTTTACCGTAATGCTTGTTGGGCGTTTCCCATCCTGGTCATTGTTATCATCCCAGATCTTTTCTCCGCTCACGTCAACCGTTTCCGGTGTGTAACTATTAGTGATGGTGAAGCCGTCCGTACTGTAAGCTTCTGTATAATCTGACGGAGCCTCTGTTTCTTCTACTGTATAGACGATAGTTGTTCCGTCTTTCATCTCCGGCAGGTTGCTCCATGTATAACTCCAGCCATTCGCTGCATCCAGAGTGACGGCACTTCCCTCCGCCGTTCCGTCCGCATACAGCTGTGCCTGAATGGATGCCGGGCGCTTCCCGTCCTGGTCATTATTATCCTCCCAGACCTTGGTTACCATGCGGCTGGTCTCTCCCGGCGTATAACTGTTGGTGATGTCATAGCCATTAACTACCGCCTGGTAATCGCTGACCGGAACTTCACTGACTGTGTATGTAATCTCCACACCGGTCGCATACTTCGGCAGCCCGGTCCACTTATATTCCCAGTTATCACTTGCTGTGACTGTTTTACTGTTGAGGACTGCGTTGTTTGCTAGTAAGTTTACGATAATACTTGTTGGCCGTTTGCCGTCTTGGTCATTATTATCATCCCAAGTTTTTGTTCCGCTGATATTCACAATTTCTGGTGTATAGCTGTTGGTGATTGTGAAACCAGACGCTCCCGATGAGTAGCTAGCTGTGTACCCAAATGGAATATCTACTTCTTTTACTTCATAGACGATATCTACTCCGTTATTTATCTTTGGCAGGTTGTCAAATATATACCTCCAACTATTCGCTTCATTCAAGGTAACAGGGTCCCTCACAGCCACTCCGTCTGCATAAAGTTGAACCTGAATAGAAGCCGGACGTTTCCCATCCTGGTCATTGACGTCATCCCAGCTCTTTACTACCGTCCATTCGGTTACAGGTTCAGGTTTTTCTTCGTTATACACGATCAGCGCAAGACCATCCGCACTGACCCAGCAGAGTTTGTCGCCGCTATCATCATAAACTGTTGTCCCAATTCCAGACGTGATATCCGTATCATTTACCTTTATAATCTTACCGACGGAGTCGAGCTCAAGCGTTAGGTCACCCACTCCCACGTATCCGTCAGGAGCGCCAGTTTCTGTCAGCGTATAAGTCCCGGCATAACCGGTGGTGATTTTACTCAGAAGCCAAAATGCTATTTTCCCGTCCGTCCCTGTTGTCACAGGGTCGAATTCGGCGGTATATCCATCTATTTTTTTCAATGTGAAAGTCGCGCCGGATAAGGTCTCTCTCTCACCGGAATCATACTTATAGATTGTAAGATAGTCTTGCTGACCCGTTATTGTTCCGCCCCCACGGACGGTGATGCTCGAGGTTACACTGTCATCCACATCATTACCGGAGATAGTAACTGAATTTGTAAGCTTCGATGGCGAGGTCACGCCCGTCATTTCCGTATAGTAGTAGAGTTGCAGACTCTTACCGTTCAGAGCTTTGTCCGGAAAGACAATAGTATAGCCATTGTCTGATACGGTGACGCTCGTCAGTCCATCGGTATAACTCTCCATGTATATATATATACCACTACTCCGGAGCGTACGCATCTTATCCCTCATAAACGACGTATATCCGGAGTCTATCGATGTCGATGAATACGCATACTTGCTGTCTATCAGTATGCCGGTGCTGTCAAAGACTCCCCCGTCGACCGTGCCGCCCGTATAATAGCATAATGTCGTATGGTTCTGTGCAGCGTTCCATGCAGTAAGCTTATTATAATCATTGCGCATTTGAGTCCAGTCAATAACGGCGATACTGAAATAATAGTTAGCATTCGCCCCGCTGCCCAATCCATAGTAATTCGCAGTTTTATGGTTATCCTTTCCATAGTAGCCATAGTGAGTGGAAAGGCTAGGGTTATAATAGGTCCTCATTTTATGATAATCACCCAGAGTATCTGTGATTGTAACGCTATTGGACCAGCTTTCCTCCCCTATGTTAAGTATAGGCGTCCATCCATAAATAGAACCATCAACGATCGCTGAGGCGCTTTTTATATTCTCTTTCTCATAAACACTGTTGCCAACAACCTGCCCCGCGGACGTTCCCTCATAATGATATGTTTTTTCTCCAAAGGTAAAATCCCAATCTACCGGCTTATTTGCGATAGTCTCTGTATAATATTTTGAAAATTCGAGCGTTCCGCTCACTTGTGACATGGTCGCTACTTCCGAGGTGAATGTGACAGTCCCGTTACCATATGCATCCACCTCCACTGTTGCCCATACCGTATTGCCGACAGTGATATTGAAGCTTATACTTTTAAACACGTCACCAGGAAGCGTGAATGTAAAACAATCGCAAGCCGCAAGGCTATGTCCAAGTGCTTCCGAAATCGCTTGAAGATCGGCTTCCCAATTGACTGTAAAGGTATGCAAACCGTAGTAAAAATTATTATTCTCCGAATCTTCGGAAAGAGTGCCGCTTGCATTTGATAATTGACCGTTGGAAAATTTGATATAGCCTGTAATATCTGTCCCGGTCCGTGCCCCCCTGCCGGGAGACCAGTCGTCGGGCAGACCGGTTTCAGTCGTGTCTGCATCCTTGTCTGCTGCCTCAGCTTCAGAATCCGATGCATCATCAGTTGAATCCGCCGACTTTTCCCTTGCATTCACATCTATGGCAATGTCGCCGTCAGAAGTGTCTGCAGTATCACTGTCCTCTGTCCCGCTGGTGGTTGTATCCCCGCCATCAGCATCTGCCGTGGCGGTCTCTTCAGACACACCTACCTCCGTATCATTAGCTGCTAACGCCGTGCCCGGCAATGTACCAACCAACAAAATCAATGTTAAAAATAAACATAATAGTCCTTTAAACCTCATATTTCGTCTTCTTCCCATACTGTATCCTTCCATCATTTTTAGAATTTAATATATAACTCTTCACAACGTCAAAATTCTGCTTCGTGTTCCATTGATTTCATGCCTTTCCCGCACAGAAGCAATCATCCGCTATCATATATGGATAAAAATTCATCCCCCCCTGCCGACATGCTGCCATTCAGCGTTATACTAATCATCCTCTCGTTGAACACATAAAATTCCACACCGCCAGAATTTCTTGTCTGGCCGAAAAACCGCTGCATCCACATCGTCGATTCCGAGTACATAAAATAGGTTATACATTTTGACATTGACTGGTTTACGCTTAAATCAAACCTGTAATGACTGCTTTACAGATATCCTCATCACCGATATAATGGTATATGCATGTTTGGGGCAGTACTGCTCCAAGTACTTGCCTGAAATACAGTAAAAAAATTTAACTCATTCTCACTGTCTCTATATGCCAAATATTGGGGGAATAACGGAAAACTAAGAGACCTATGTAAGTATACCAGAATATGGTTATATTGTAAGTAAAAAAAGGGGTAATGTCAATAGGCAAGGTTTGAGTTTCCCCCTTTTTGTAATATAAAAAGGCGCCAATTATGTCTGGTGCCTTTAATCATTTATTCAAATTACACGTTGAATTTACCGGAAACCATATCAAGCAGTGTCACCAGTCTAATCCTCTTATCTTCTTGCGCTTTTTGCTTAACAGCCGCTGAAAATGCACTTAACTAAACCATACTTTACTAAAGTACGGTTTAGTTAAGTATGGTTATATCATACAATCAGTCCCCGAATTTGTCAATCTGGTATGTCAATGAGGGGCTTTTAACCTTTAAACTCAGTTTCTTTTATTAGTTCTCAATAACATTTTCGAAAAATGAAAGATTATGTGTATACAGTTCAGTCTTTGATATCCCGCGAGGTGTTTCCGTGCATTACGCTGTGTTTACATCCCAATTTAAAGCAACGATAAATACAGTTATTTACTCTGGATTTTATCAATCGCATTTTTCAATGCCAGTTCAATGGTTCTATTATGAGAAATATCCGCTTTATAAATATTCTTTCCCTGAATCTCAGGATAGGGTTTTATTTTTGAGAGCGTGCTTCTTCCATACATAATATAAGCTTCTTCAATATTATTCTGGTTTAAAAGCATCATTAAAACCGCACTCTTTTTAAACATATTTCGTTTCATTCCTACCAGTACATTCCCGCGTTCCCTCAGTTCATAAAAAAACATATTGACCTTTTTCATTTGAAGCTGGTGCAAAAATGACTGAATAACACTTACTAATACAAATGCTATAAGAAAATAAAGCATTTTAATCCTCCTATATGATTTCACGAACGTTCCAATATAATAAAATCATTTATCCGGGGTATATAGTCCAACTTTTCTTTTAGATGAATACTTCCCGGAAGAATCTGATCTTCCGCTTTCATATTGAATTTCAAGGTTACATGCCCCAGTTCTTCAAGTGAATCCAACGCCGTGTTACCAATGTTAATGATTGTATAATACTGTTTGTTCAGCACCAGCCGGTCACCGGTCTTTAATCCTTTGATCAATTCTGATTTCTCATGAATAACACAATAGTCTTTTAGTTCTTGGGGCGCATTGGCAGAGAATAGAATGATCATGTCATTTTGCATGATCTCACAAGCTTCTTTTCCAATCTCCACAATTTTTGAATGATAAATCCGCATCATTTCTCCCTTTCAATCACTATTTTATTGCCCGTCCTTAAGCTCAGATGGGCGGCTTCAGCAATTTTTGCTGATTCAAGCCCATCAATATCGCTCGCCATGTAAGGCCTGTCATGGATAACCGCGTCGATAAATTCATTAATTGGTTCAACCCCAAAGCCAAATTGTTTACCGTTCCATTCATTGAAAAAGTATACGTTAGGCGTTCTTCCTTTATCTTCCGCATAGATCTGGATGCCACGGTCTTGGGAATCAATCCGAAAGAATTTCTTTGATGTCAATATAGTAGTTCTTCCATCATTATCTTTCGGGAAACCGGAAGGCAGTACCCAGGAGTTTTCCACAACCCAGCTGCAGCC
>Ga0153922_1000021_pt1 | contig 59894 bp, 50 predicted proteins | sample TSNJ006MetaG_FD_104723 | JGI IMG/M metagenome (GOLD analysis project Ga0153922, IMG submission 104723) | Attine ant fungus gardens microbial communities from New Jersey, USA - TSNJ006 MetaG | ecosystem: Host-associated > Fungi > Mycelium > Unclassified | place: USA: New Jersey, Brendon T. Byrne... | reverse complement strand
CTTCTTGGCTGGTGCCTTCTTGGCGGGGGTCTTCTTTGCCGGCGTCTTCTTCGCGGGTGTTCTCTTGGCGGGGGTCTTCTTCGCGGGTGCGGCTTCGGAGCGTCGCTTGCGGACGCTGGCCTCCAGTTTGGCCAGCAGATCCGAGACGTCGTCGGTGACGTCCAGTTCCTTCGGCTGCTCCTCGGTGGCGAATGCTTCGCCCCCTTCGAGTTTCGCTTCGATCAACTCGTGCAGCTGCTCCTGGTAATCGTCACGGAACTGGTCTGGGTTGAAATCCTCGGCCATCGAGTCGACAACTTGCTCGGCCATTTTCAGCTCGGCGGGTTTGATGTCGACCTTCACATCCAGCGAGGGGAAGTCGGGATCGCGGATCTCGTCCGGCCACAGCAGCGTGTGGATGATCATGACGTCACGCTTACTGAAGTCCTTGACCCGCAACGCGGCAAGCCGGGTCTTATTGCGCAACGCGAAGTGGACGATCGCGACACGCGCGGTGTTGGCCAGCGTCTTGGCGAGCAGCACATACGACTTCGTTGACGTGGAATCGGGTTCCAGGTAGTAGCTGCGGTCGTACATCAACGGGTCGATCTCGCTTGCCGGGACGAACTCAAGGACCTCGATCTCGCGGCTTCGCTCCTCGGGGAGCGTTTCAATATCTTCGTCGGTGATAATCACGGTCTGGCCGTTGTCCGACTCGTATGCCCGCGCGATGTCGCGGTAGTCCACGACCTCTCCGCATACCTCGCACACCCGCTTGTAGCGGATCCGGCCGTGGTCTTTGGCGTGCACCTGGTGGAACTTCACGTCGTGGTCCTCGGTGGCGCTGTACACCTTGACCGGGACGTTCACCAGGCCGAAGGAAAGCGAGCCCTTCCAGATCGAACGCATGACGCCAGTATGGCCCACGTGCTCGGATACCGTGGTGTCACGTTCAACGGCGCCGTCCGGAGGGAACCCAGGCTCACATGGCTCCCATACCTCACGTGTGGCCCCCCGAGGGGGAGCCGGGCCCGCACGTCCGGCTGACGAACGCCGACAAGGTGCTGTACCCGGCGACCGGAACGACCAAAGAAGATGTGTTCGGGTACTACACCAGGATCGCCGAATACATGTTGCCACACATCGCGGGCCGACCCGCCACCCGCAAGCGGTGGCCGAACGGGGTCGAGGAATCCTCGTTCTTCGAGAAGCAGCTCGCCGAGTCGGCACCCGACTGGCTCGATCGCGAAAGCGTCGTGCACCGGTCGGGGACAACCACCTACCCGATCATCGACAGCCCGGCCGCCGTCGCGTGGATCGCTCAGCAGGCTGCGTTGGAAGTGCATGTGCCGCAATGGCGGTTCGTGGACAATAAGCCCGGCCCCGCGACGCGGCTGGTGTTCGATCTCGATCCCGGGCCGGGCGTACCGATGTCGCAGCTCGCCGATGTCGCGCGCGCTATCCGAGACCTGTTGGCCGACATCGGGCTTAACACCTATCCGGTCACCAGCGGAAGCAAAGGACTGCATCTGTACGTCCCGCTGAAGCAACCGGTCAGCTCGACGGGCGCGACAACGCTGGCCAAGAAGCTGGCGCAGCAGCTCGAGCAGGCATTTCCCAGGCAGGTCACGTCGACAATGACGAAAAGCACCAGGGCGGGTAAGGTTTTCGTTGACTGGAGCCAGAACAACGCGTCGAAGACCACCATCGCGCCGTACTCGCTGCGGGGCCGCTCCGAACCGACCGTCGCGGCACCGCGAACCTGGGAGGAGCTCGAGGATCCCAAGCTGCGCCATCTGCGGTTCGACGAGGTGCTGCAACGGGTGGCCGAAGACGGGGACCTACTCGCGCCGCTGGATCTTGTCACTTCGGATCGGCTGACGAAGTACCGCGGCATGCGCGACGCGTCGAAAACACCGGAGCCAGTGCCGACCTCGAAGCCCAGGCGCGGCAAGGACAATCGATTCGTTATCCAGGAGCACCACGCGCGCCGGTTGCACTACGACTTGCGGCTGGAGCGCGACGGGGTGCTGGTCAGCTGGGCGGTTCCGAAAAACCTGCCGGAGACCCCGTCGGTGAACCACCTCGCCGTGCACACCGAGGATCACCCGCTGGAGTACTTGACGTTCGAGGGGACGATCCCCAAAGGGCAGTACGGGGCCGGCAAGATGACCGTCTGGGACACCGGAACGTACTCGGCGGAGAAGTTTCGCGACAACGAAGTCATCATGACCCTTCACGGGCGACGAATCTCGGGGCGGTATGCGCTGATCCAGACCGACGGCGACCAATGGCTGGCGCACCGGATGAAGGACCAGCAGGCGCCGACCGCCAAGGATCTGGCGCCGATGCTGGCCACGCTGGGATCGGTGGACCGACTCTCCCACGTGGAGTGGGCTTTTGAGGGAAAATGGGACGGCTACCGGCTGCTGCTGGATGCCGATTGCGGTGATCTGCGGCTGGTGTCGCGCAGCGGCCGCGATGTCACCCATGAGTATCCGGGCCTGCAGTCGGTCGCCGACGCGCTGGCCGACCACCACGCCGTGCTCGACGGCGAGGTCGTCGCGCTCGACGAATCCGGCGTGCCCAGCTTCAGCGAGATGCAGAACCGGGCGCGGGCGACCCGAATCGAGTTCTGGGCGTTCGACGTGCTGGCGCTCGATGGGAGGTCGCTGCTGCGGGCGAAGTATCGCGACCGACGTCGTGTGTTGGAGGCGCTGGCCGCTAAGAGCGACGGGCTCGTCGTTCATGATCTATTGCCCGGCGATGGGCCCGACGCGCTCGAAGAGTCCCGCAAGCGGCGGTGGGAGGGCGTCGTCGCGAAGCGATGGGATTCCACGTATCAGCCCGGCCGGCGGTCGCGATCGTGGATCAAGGCTAAGAACTGGAACACCCAGGACATCGTGATCGGTGGCTGGCGCGAGGGCACCGGCGGACGCACCACTCGCATCGGCGCGTTGATGATGGGCATCCCGGACGGTAAAGGGCTGCGCTTCGTCGGGCGGGTCGGCACCGGCTTCACCGACCACGAGCTGGCCAGGCTGAAGACGATCCTGGCCCCACTGGCAACCGACGAATCTCCCTTTACCGAACCACTTTCCAGGCAGGACGCCAAGGGCGTGACGTTCGTGAAGCCGGAGCTGGTCGGCGAGGTCCGCTACGGCGAGCTGACCGGTGATGGGCGGCTGCGCCATCCGAGCTGGCGCGGCCTGCGCCCGGACAAGTCACCTGCCGAGGTTGAACTGGAAGTGGTCTGAGCTGGAGGATCTCAGGCTCGTGATAGCTCGTCGATCGTGACGCGCAACCGGGGCTTGCTGATATCGCCGGGCTCAGCGACCCGGTCCCACACCGCATCGATCAACGGCTGCAGGAAGAGTTCACCCATCTGTTGCAGCAAGATGCGCGCGATCTGCGCGGATTCGCGACGTTTGGTGGAGGCTCGTCCCGCCCGGCGAAGCGCACCGACCTCACGTCGCGTCAAATCGACGATCACATCGAGCAAATGCAGACGGCTCTCCGAGGGTTCGAGGAGGGTGCGGCGCAGGTAGTTGACCACCGTCGGGTTGTCCCGCAGCATCTCGCGCACGGCCGCGTCGCGTGCGGCGCCGATCTGGCCCGGGCTGCCTTCGGTCGACACGTCGGCGATCGCCTGGGCGAAATAGTCGGCCACAAGCTGATCCACTGCCTCGCGGAGCTTGGCCTTGGTCTTGAAGTGATGCTGCACCAGCCCGAGCGAAACCTTTGCCTCGAAGGCAAGGGCGCGCAGGGAAATTCGGTCCTCGCCGTACTGCGAGTACAGGTCGAGCGCGGCGTTTCTGATCCGTGCCTTCGCGGTCAGGTCGTCGTTCGACGCCCGCGGGTTCACCATGTGGCCTCCTCGACGTCATGCTGCGGCCTTTACATCCGACTCATTTACGATACAGTTGTATTGCCGATCGGTCGATGGGAGGCATTAGTTAGACATGTCAGAACTGTTCCCGGCCTATCGCGCCACGTGGGAGTCCGACCAGCACCGCGAACTGCGTCGGCACGCGGCGGAATTCCTGCGCAAGGAAGCAACTCCGAACCAGGAGCGCTGGGCGCGCAACCACCAGGTCGACCGCGAGTTCTGGATCAAGCTGGGCGACGCCGGCTTGCTCGGTCTTGACCTCCCCGAGAAATACGGCGGGACCGGCGGCGACTTCGGGTACTCGGCGGTTGTCGCCGACGAGCTTGCGCTGGCGCATGATTCCGCGTCGGGATGGGTTGTGCATTCGCCGATCGTCGCGCACTACATCAACACCTACGGCAACGACGAGCAGAAGCAGCGCTGGATGCCGAAGATCATCAGCGGCGAGGCGGTGCTCGCGATCGCGATGACCGAGCCCGGCACTGGCTCAGATTTGCAGTCGGTGCGGACATCGGCCGTCCGCGAGGCCGATGAGTATGTCATCAACGGATCGAAGACATTCATCTCCAACGGAACCCACTGCGATCTGCTGGTCATCATCGCCAAGACCGACCCATCCCAGGGGGCGGCAGGAATCTCGCTGATCGTCGCCGAAACCGACGAGAACCTCCCCGGATTCGAGCGAGGTCGGGTGCTGGAGAAGGTCGGTCAGCACGGACAGGACACCCGTGAGCTGTTCTTCTCCGACATGCGGGTGCCGGTGAGAAACCTGCTCGGAGATCAGGAGGGCCGTGGCTTCTACCAGCTGATGGAGCAACTCGCCCGGGAGCGATTGATCATCGCGTCGCAGTGTGCCGGCATGGCCGAGGCCGCGGTACTGGAGGCTATCCGCTACACCAAGGAGCGAGAGGCGTTCGGCCGCGCGCTGATCAAGTTTCAGCACAACAGGTTTGGGCTTGCCGAGCTGAAGGCCGAGGTGCTCTCGATCAGGACTACGGTCGACTATTGCGTCCAGCAGTACATCGACGGTGACAACGACCCGGCTACCGCGTCGATGGCGAAGCTTGTTGCTGCCGACAAGGCGGTCTGTGTGGTCGACCGATGCGTTCAGTTCTTCGGCGGTTACGGCTACATGATGGAGTATCCGATCGCCCGCGCGTACGCGGCCGCGCGGGTGAGCAAAATCTACGGCGGGACAAGCGAAATCATGAAAGAAATCATCAGCCGCTCGTTGTAGGACTTGACCCGCGATTTCAGATGTCCGACAGCCTGCGTCGACCGCGAGATTGAAACGTCTGCGGGGGTCATCGGCGTGTCGCCGCGGTGGTGTAAGTGTCGCGGTCGGGTGCGGGCTCGCTAGCGGCTGGCCTTCGTAATCACCCGCTCGGCGAACTGTTCGAGGTGGCGAATCTTGACGTCCAGTGGCTCGGTGTCGGGACCCATGATGTAGGGAATCCGGAAGCCCACGATCACGTCGGTCACGCCCTTGTCCTCGAGCCGTTTGACGCCGTCGACGGTGAACCCGTCCGCGGAGATGACGTGAATCTCGAACGGACCCCGGCTACCTTCTTCATCCCGGAATTGGTTGAGGCGTTTGAGAAGCCGATCGAGTTCCGCCGCGTCGCCGCCGCCGTGCATCCAGCCGTCGCAGCGCGCCGCGCGGCGCAGGGCGGCGTCGGCATGCCCGCCGATCAAGATCGGAATCGGCTGGGTGGGTGCCGGGGTCATCTTGGTTCTCGGGATGTCGTAGAACTCGCCGTGGAACTCGAAGTAGTCGCCGCTGGTCAGGCCGCGGATGATCTCGATGCACTCGTCCATCCGCTTGCCGCGCTTGGCGTATGGCACCCCGAGGAGCTCGTAGTCCTCCGGCCACGGACTCGTGCCGACGCCGAGTCCCAGCCGGTTGCCGAAGACCGCGGCCAGTGAGCCGGCCTGCTTGGCGACCAGTGCGGGCGGTCGGATCGGAAGCTTCAGCACGAAGAAGTTGAATCGCAGCGACGTCGTGACCGCGGATAGCGCGCCCGCCAACACAAATGCCTCGACGAACGCCTTGCCGTCGAGGAACTCTCGGTTGCCGTCCGGGGTGTACGGATACCGCGAATCGGATTCGAACGGATACGCGAGGCTGTCGGCGATCGTCATCGCGTCGTACCCGGCGGCCTCCGCCGCCTTCGCAAGTGGCACGTAGAACGTGGGGTCGGTCATCGCCTCGGCATAGGTGAACCGCACCGTGTCCTCCTTTGGTGGTGAGTCTGTGTTGTTTGACGCGCGGTAAAGGGTCACGTTATACGCAGCCCAACAGCGCGCTGTGAGGCCGCACAGCAAGCGGGCGCATACTCACGGGCGTGACCGACATGCAGAGTTACTTCGCCGAAGAAATCGCGACCGACCACCTCGACGGATTGTTGTCACGGCGTGAAGCCATGCACCGGCTAGCCCTCCTGGGGCTGAGCGCCACGGCTGCGAGCGCGCTGATCGCTGCGTGCAGCACCGGCGGGAAGGGGTCGACTTCGTCGACCACAGCGACGCCGAGTTCGACGACCACGGCGACGGGCGCGGCCCCCTCGGTGCCGCCGGGAATGGACCGGGCGTTACCCACGCAGGCGGTGACCTGGCCCGGTCCGAATGGCGACCTGCAGGGAGCGTGGTCGGCGGCACAAAACGTGCGGGGCGGCGTGCTCGTGATTCACGAGAACAAGGGATTGAACGACTGGGTCCGTTCGGTGGCGGGCCGGTTCGCCGGCGTCGGATACTCGGCACTGGCCATCGATCTGCTGTCGGAGGAAGGTGGCACCGCGAAATTCACCGACGAGGCGCAGGCTACCGCTGCCCTGAACAAGGTCCCGACGGATCGGTTCGTCGGTGACATGAAATCCGGCGTGGACGAGTTGCAACGTCGTGTTCCGGACAAGAAGGTCGCCGTGGTGGGGTTCTGTTTCGGCGGGGGGATGGTGTGGCAGCTGCTGGCCTCCGGCGAGCCGCAGCTGGCGGCGGCCGTCCCGTTCTACGGTCCGCTGCCGTCAAATCCGAACTTCTCCGGCTCGAAGGCCGCGGTGCTGGCGATCTACGGTGCGTTGGACAACCGGGTGACATCGACGAAGGATGCGGCCGTCGCCGCCCTGGAGCAGGCCGGGCTGGTCCACGACGTGGTCGTCGAACCGAACGCCGATCATGCGTTCTTCAACGACACCGGCCCGCGGTACAACCCGGCCGCGGCCGCAGATGCGTGGGGGCACGTGCTCGACTGGTTCGGCCGCTACGTGGGCTGATCTAGGGCTGATCCAGTTCGAAAGGCGGTGCACCGACCCCGGCGATCGAGTAGCTGCCCCACGGCGTCCGCTCGGCGATCCGCGCCTGCGCGGTAGAGCCACCGGTGGTGAGCATGACCGGCCCCGATCCCGGCGCCAATTCCGGAGCGCCCGACGCGGTTCCCTGCCAGTGGTATTTGCCGTCGATCGGATCGAGGTGACCGGTGAGCCTGACACGGACAGAGTGGTCGCCACTTGCGACCGTCAATGTCGCTGGGCCGTCGTAGATCTCGTGTTGCGCGTCTGCGTGGCCCAGGTCGAACGCCGATACGGGTGATTTGATGTGCGCTCGTTGGGTGAACTGGCGCTGGGCGCTGTGCCGCACCTCGATGCGTGTACTGCCGCCGCGTTTCATCCCCTGGAGGCACTCGACGATGTAGCACAGCTGGCGGTCGGCGACGGCCTGGCTGTCGCCCACCGGCGAGTCTGGGCCCAGCAGCATGAAGTAGTTCGGAAAGCCGTGCACCGCGACACCGAAATAGGCGTGGGCACCGTCCTGCCAGGCGCGCTGGATGGTCAGTCCGGTTGAACCGACGAGCGCGTCGCCGCCGATGTCGGTCGTAATTGTCGAGCCGGTCGCGTAGACGATCGCGTCGACCTCGTGCTCCGCGCCGTCGACGGTGCGAATCCCCGTGGGAGTGATCCGTTCGACGGCCGACGTCACGGCCTGCGGACTTGCCTTCTGTCGGGCGTGGGGCAGCCAGCGGCGCTTGGTGTTTCGTGTCCGCCAACTCGGGGGGCAGTCGAACAGAATCACCTTGGTTTCGGTCAGCAACGGGATGACGTGAGCGGCGCGGTCACCGATCACCGCGATGCGCTTACCCGCCGGGTCGAAGGCCGTGTCCCAATGCGCGGCGTGAAACGACGGGCCGCGAAACTCTGTGTGGCCGTGATATTTCGGCGGGCGCGGATGGTGCAGTGTGCGTTGGGCGTCGACGACTATCCGGGCGCGGTGCTCGTCACCGGAACTTGTTCGCAGCAACCAGCTGTCGGTGGCGTCGTCGAACACCGCTGCGATGTGGTCGTTGTCCGGGACGATGACGTCGGGGAAGCGGGCCTGCAGCGCCACTCGATCGATCATAGGAACCTGGTGCGCTTCCAGAGCCGTCGGGAAATCGGACCCATCAATCCGACTTCGGTCAAAAACGACGCCAGCGGAGCGAATCCCGCACGCTGGACTTCATGGTAGTTCGGGTTGGCCCGAGCCGCCCCGCGTGCTGCGCGCCCGTCCAGTCCGGCTCGGCTGTACGCCACCGGGTTGGTGAACAGATGGCGGAAGAACAGACCGCCGGCACCGTTGATGTTGGCGACCAACATCCGGTTGCGCCAAGGCATCTCGCCGACTCGCCTTCGCAACCCGTCGCGGGCGAACTGGATATGCCGTGCCTCTTCGGTGACGTGGATACGCATGAGCCGTTGAACCATCGGCTGCAGCTCGGGGTCGTCCATCATCTGGCGCTGCAGCGCGTCGAAGATCTCCTCACCGATCAGCGCGGCCACCCACAGGAACGCCCCGCGGAAGGCCAGCGGCAGCGCGTTGATGACCCAGCGCTGATAACGCCGCGGCTGCACCGGCCGCGCGCCGATGCGTTCGATCGCCTTGCCGAACATCACCATGTGCCGGGTCTCGTCACCGAGTTCGGTGAGCGCGTAGTGCGTCGCCTGGGCCGTCGGGTCCTTATGCAGGATGTCGCGCAGCAGCGACTGGTTCAGGATGTTCTCGAACCAGATGCCCGCCGAAAGCGTGTTGACGAACTCCTGGCGGGACAGCTCGATCTGCTGTGCGCGGCTCATCGCGTTCCACAGGTCGGTGCCGTAGAGCGAAAGAACCCGCGGCGGCAGGTAGAACTTGTCCGGGTCGAGCGGCGCGTCCCAGTCGATGTCGACGACCGGCTCGTAGGATTTCTTGACCGAGCCCTTGAGCAACCGCTCGGAGAACTCCTCGCGGCTTGGACCTTTCACCGAGGTGGTCACCGTTGACGTCCCTTCTTCTCCCTAGGTCGACGGTAAGCGGGCCGAGGCGCAGTAGTCAATACCCCGGGTACTGGGTACCTTGAGTACTACGTGAAGTCGTAGCCTGCGCGGCTACTCTGGCCGACGTGGCGCGCCGCATTCACGTCATCGGCATCGGCGCCGGCGACCCGGGCCACGTCACGGCCCAGGCCGTTTCGGCGTTGAACGACACCGACGTCTTCTTCGTCATGGACAAGGGCGAGGCCACACACGACCTGGTGGCGTGGCGTCGGGCGATCTGTGCTCGTTTCATCTCGCCCTCCAAGGGCTACAGGTTCGTCGAGTTGTGCGACCCGCCGCGGGCCAGCGGCGGGGATTACCTTGCGGCGGTGAGTGACTGGCACGCCGCCCGCGAACGGCTGTGGGCCGACGCGATCGCCACCGAGTTGCGACCCGGCGACGTCGGCGCGTTTTTGGCGTGGGGCGACCCGTCGTTGTACGACAGCACACTTCGGATACTCGACGTCGTGGGCCGCCACGTGGACATCGACTACGACGTGATTCCCGGAATCACTGCGATCCAGGCGCTCACGGCCCGGCATCGCCTGCCGCTCAACGACATCGGTGAGCCGGTGTTGATCACGACCGGCCGCAAGTTGGACCCCGAATTCTCGGGTACGGCTGTGGTGATGCTCGATGGCGACTGTGCGTTCCGCAAGTGCCGACCAGATACCCGGATCTGGTGGGGGGCATACCTGGGCACCGAGCATGAGCTGCTGATCTGCGGGACCGTGGGGGATGTCGGCGAGCGCATCAGCGCGGTGCGCTCCGACGCCCGGGCGCGCCACGGTTGGATCATGGACACGTATCTGCTGCGATCCGCTAAACATGACCAGGATGTGCGCGGGATGGAAGGATCCGGCTGATGGGGTCCTTCCTGATCCGCGCCGCGTTGACCGGTTTCGCGCTGTGGGTGGTGACGCGCTTCGTGCACGGCATCGGCTTCGTCGGCGGCAGTACGACGTTGGAGACGGTCGGCATCATCCTCGTCGTCGGCGTGATCTTCGGTCTGGTCAACGCGGTCATCAAACCCGTCGTCCAGATACTGTCGATCCCGCTCTACATTCTCACGCTCGGCCTGATCCACATCGTCATCAACGCGCTGATGTTGTGGATCACCGCATGGATCACCGAACACACCACCCACTGGGGCTTGTACATCGACAAGTTCTGGTGGACGGCGATCTGGGCCGCGATTTTGCTATCGATCGTGAGCTGGCTACTGGGACTGGTGACGCGCGACGTCGGGCGAGCCCGTCACACGTAATCGGAGCCGGCCACCCGGCACACTGGAGACATGCCCGAACTTCCCGAGGTGGAAGCCCTCGCCGATCACCTGCGTCGCCATGCCGTCGGATTGACCGTCGGCCGCATCGATGTGTCGGCGTTCTCGGTGCTCAAGACCTTCGACCCGCCCACCACAGCGGTGCACGGACAGACCGTCACCGGCGCGAACAGGTGGGGCAAATATCTCGGCATGCAGGTCGGAGCCGCAGGGCCGGCGACATCAGACACCGGAGCCGCAGGGCCGGCGACATCAGATACCGGAGCCGCAGGGCGGGCGACATCAGATACCGGAGCCGCAGGGCCGGCGACATCAGATACCGGAGCCGCAGGGCCGGCGACATCAGATACCGGCGACCTGCACCTGATCACCCACCTGTCGCGGGCCGGTTGGTTGCGGTGGTCGGACAAGTTGGCGGCGGCGCCGCTGCGGCCCGGGAAAGGCCCGATCGCGCTGCGGGTGCACCTCGGCACACCCGGGCAGGCGCCGGGCTTCGACTTGACCGAGGCCGGCACGCAGAAGCGGCTGGCGGTGTGGCTTGTCGACGACCCGGCGAAGGTCCCCGGCATCGCCGCGCTCGGTCCGGACGCGCTGGCGCTGTCGCCCCCGGATCTGGCCGGCGTTTTGGCGCGCAATAGCGGCCGGCTCAAGACCGTGATCACCGACCAGAAGGTGATCGCCGGAATCGGGAACGCCTACAGCGACGAGATCCTCCATGTCGCCAAGTTGTCGCCGTTCGCGACGGCCGCAAAGCTGAGTCCTTCGCAGGTTTCTGCGCTGCACGACGCGATCGTGTCGGTGCTGACCGACGCGGTAAGCCGTTCGGTGGGTCAACGGGCCGCGACGTTGAAGGGCGAAAAGCGTTCCGGCTTCAGGGTTCATGATCGCGCGGGGTTGCCGTGCCCGGTGTGCGGCGACACCGTCCGTGAGGTGTCATTCGCCGACAAGTCGTTTCAGTACTGCCCGACCTGTCAGACCGCAGGCAAGGTGCTGGCCGACCGGCGGCTGTCGCGGCTACTGAAATAGATACGCTGTCGGCGTGACCCGGCAGAAAATCCTCATCACAGGTGCCAGCTCCGGCCTCGGCGCCGGCATGGCGCGGGCATTCGCCGCACGGGGACGTGACCTGGCGTTGTGCGCCCGTCGAGTCGACCGCCTCGACGATCTCAAGACCGAGCTCGCCGCGGGCCACCCGGACATCAGGGTGGCTGTCGCCGAGCTTGACGTCAACGACCACGAACAGGTGCCCAAGGTGTTCGCGGCGCTGTCCGACGAGCTCGGCGGGATCGACCGCGTGATCGTCAACGCCGGAATCGGCAAGGGCGCGCCGCTCGGCTCGGGCAAGCTGTGGGCCAACAAGGCCACCATCGAGACCAACCTGGTGGCCGCCCTGGTGCAGATCGAGACCGCTCTCGAGATGTTCACCGCGGCCGGTTCCGGGCATCTGGTCCTGATCTCGTCGGTGCTCGGCAACAAGGGCGTGCCCGGCATCAAGGCCGCCTACGCCGCGAGCAAGGCGGGGGTGTCGTCGCTCGGCGAATCTCTGCGCGCCGAGCACGCTCACGGTCCAATCCGGGTGACGGTGATCGAGCCGGGCTATATCGAGTCGGAGATGACCGCCAAGTCGGCCTCCACGATGCTTTTGGTCTCCAACGAGACCGGTGTGCGGGCGATGGTGGACGCGATCGAACGCGAGCGTGGCCATGCGATCGTGCCCAGCTGGCCGTGGGTGCCGCTGGTGGCGCTGCTGCGGGTGCTGCCGCCGCGGCTTACGGCGCGGTTTGCCTGATTGGCCTGCCGCGGTGGGGCGGGGACGTCACGCCGGTCGGCCTCTTTGGGTGCGGTAGCGGCGCACCAGCGCGTCGGTGGAGCTGTCGGACTGCTTGGCGGGCGGGGTTTCGGCCGTGATCACCGGCAGCAGAGCCTTGGCTTGCGTCTTGCCGAGCTCAACGCCCCACTGGTCGAACGAGTCGATGCCCCAGATCACGCCTTCGGTGAACACGATGTGCTCGTAGAGCGCGATCAGCTGCCCCACCACCGACGGGGTGAGCTGGGTGGCGAGGATGGTCGTCGACGGCCGGTTTCCGGGCATCTCTTTGTGCGGCACGACCGCGGCGGGTGTCCCCTCGGCGGCGATCTCGGCCGCGGTCTTGCCGAACGCCAGTACCTGCGTCTGCGCGAACAGGTTGCTTATCAGCAGGTCGTGCATGCTGCCGGTGCCGTCGGCGGTCGGCAGGTCATCAGTGGGGAGGCTGAACCCGATGAAGTCCGCCGGAATCAACCGCGTGCCCTGGTGCAGCAGTTGATAGAACGCATGCTGCCCGTTGGTTCCGGGCTCGCCCCAAAAGATTTCGCCCGTCGAGGTGGTCACCGGCGTGCCGTTGGCGCGCACCGACTTGCCGTTGGACTCCATCGTCAACTGCTGAAGATAAGCCGCGAACCGGGCCATGTCGTTGGAGTACGGCAGGACCGCACGCGTCTCGGCGCCGAAGAAGTCGTTGTACCAAATGCCCAACAGGCCAAGCAGCACAGGCGCATTCGCTTCCAGCGGAGCCGACTTGAAGTGCTCGTCCACCGCGTGGAAGCCCGCAAGGAACTCCGCGAACCTTTCCCGCCCGATCGCCGCCATCACCGACAGCCCGATCGCCGAGTCCACCGAGTACCGGCCGCCGACCCAGTCCCAGAAGCCGAACATGTTGTCGGTGTTGATGCCGAAGTGGTCGACCAGCCTTCTGTTGGTGGACACCGCCACAAAGTGCTTGGCCACGGCGGCATCGCCCAGCGCATCGGTCAACCAGCGCCGCGCAGCGGTGGCATTCGTCAGCGTCTCCAGCGTCGAGAACGTCTTTGACGCGACGATGAACAGCGTCTTGGCCGGATCCAGCCCGTCGAGCTTGGCGACCAGGTCGGCGGGATCGACATTGGACACGAACCGCGCCGAGATTCCCGCATCGGCGTAATGCCGCAGCGCCAGGTACACCATCACCGGCCCGAGGTCCGAGCCGCCGATGCCGATGTTGACCACGGTCGTGATCCGTTCGCCGGTGGCACCGGTCCACTCCCCGCTGCGCAGCCGGTCGGTGAAGTCGCCCATCCGGTCGAGGACCTCGTGCACGTCTGCGACCACGTCCTGGCCGTCGACGATCAGCTCGGTGCCCCGAGGCATCCGCAGCGCGACGTGCAGCACAGCGCGGTCCTCGGAGGTGTTGATGTGCACCCCAGCGAACATCTCGTCGCGACGGCGTTCGAGATTCGCTGCCCGGGCCAGGTCGACGAGCAGCGACAGCGTCTCGCGTGTCACCCGGTGCTTGCTGTAGTCGATGTACAGATCCCCAACGCTGACCGTCAATTCGCTACCCCGCGCAGGATCCTCTGAAAAGAACTCACGCAGATGTTTGGTGGCGATCTGGTCGTGATGACGCTGCAGGGCATTCCACGCGGATGAGGCGGTGATATCTGGGATTTGCGCAGTTTCGGTGTTGGTCTGTTCTTCGCGAAGGCGCTGATCGCTAGTCATGTCTTGACCCTAGTGCGGCCAGATGGCCAAAGGTGTAAATGGTTGAGTATGGATACCGCCAAACTGTTGTCTTCCGTTCCCACCGGCCTGTGGATCGGCGGTGAGGAACGTCCCGGGTCGGCGACCTTCGACGTGTACGACCCCTCCGACGATCATGTGCTGGCCTCCGTGGCCGACGCGACCGCGGCGGATGCGATCAGCGCCCTGGATGCGGCCGCGGAGGTTCAGGCCGACTGGGCGGCAAGCCCGCCACGCAAACGCGGCGAAATCCTGCGGTCGGTGTTCGAGGTGCTCACCGCCCGCACCGACGACCTCGCCACGCTGATGACGCTGGAGATGGGCAAGGTGCTGCCGGAGAGCAAGGGCGAGGCGACCTACGGCGCCGAGTTCTTCCGGTGGTTCGCGGAGGAGGCGGTCCGCATCCACGGCCGCTTCGCCCCGTCCCCGGCCGGCACGGGGCGCATTCTCGTCACCAAGCAGGCGGTCGGCCCGTGCTACGCGATCACGCCATGGAACTTTCCGCTGGCGATGGGCACCCGCAAAATCGGGCCGGCGATGGCGGCGGGCTGCACGATGATCGTCAAGCCGGCGCAGGAGACACCCTTGACGATGTTGCTGCTGGCCAAGCTGATGGACGAGGCCGGCCTGCCCAAGGGTGTGCTTTCGGTGCTGCCCACCACCGACGCCCGTGGCGTGACCAAGGCGTTGATCGACGACGGTCGGCTGCGCAAGCTGACGTTCACCGGATCCACGGGTGTGGGCAAGGGGCTGGTCAAGCAGGGTGCCGACAAGCTGTTGCGGATGTCGATGGAGCTGGGTGGCAACGCGCCGTTCGTCGTCTTCGACGATGCGGACATCGACGCGGCCGTGGAAGGCGCAATCCTGGCGAAGATGCGAAACGGCGGCGAGGCATGCACCGCGGCCAACCGGTTCCACGTCGCCAACGCAGTGCGGGAGGAGTTCACCGAGAAGCTGGTCAAGCGGATGAGCGAGTTCACACTCGGCAACGGCCTTGACGGGGCGGTGAGCCTCGGCCCGCTGATCAACGCGGATCAGCAGCAGAAGGTCGAGGAACTCGTCGACGACGCGGTCTCGCGCGGCGCGACCGTCGCGATCGGTGGTCAAGCACCGGACGGGCCGGGCCACTTCTACCCCGCGACGGTGCTCGTCGATGTGCCGGCCGACGCCCGAATCCTCACCGAGGAGGTGTTCGGGCCGGTCGCGCCGATCACCGGCTTCGACACCGAGGAAGAGGGCATCGCCGCGGCCAACAACACCGAATACGGCCTGGCGGCCTACATCTACACCCAGTCCCTGGACCGCGCGTTGCGGGTGTCGGAGGCGATCGAATCGGGCATGGTGGGCGTGAACCGCGGCGTGATCTCCGACCCGGCGGCGCCGTTCGGCGGTGTCAAGGAGTCCGGGTTCGGGCGTGAGGGCGGTTTCGAAGGCATCGAGGAATATCTGCAAACCAAGTACATCGGGCTTGTGAAGTAGTTTTCGCCCGGTGCGCCTCGTCGCGCCTCCAAAGAGAAAGAGTTCGCGGCACCTAAACTCAGCGCGGTGGGTGACAACCGTCTCGTTTGCGTGCGCGCTAATCGCGTTGCGCCGCAAGCGCTTCGGCTCCGTCGCGGGGATCGCGGGCATCGGGGGCATCGCGGGGATCGCGGGCGCCGCGGGCGCCGACGGGCCGGGATCCCGGCGCTGGACGGTGTACGGGCGGTGGCCGTGGCGCTCGTGCTGGTCGGCCACGGTGGCATCGCGGGCCTGCAGGGCGGGTTTATCGGCGTCGACGTGTTCTTCGTTCTCAGCGGTTTTCTGATCACTTCTCTGCTGCTTGACGAACTGGACTTCACCGGCCGCATCGACCTGCCGGCATTCTGGCGCCGCCGTGCTCAGAGACTGCTGCCCGCGCTCGTGGTGATGGTGCTGGCGGTCGCGGGCGCGAGCGCGCTGTTTCCGCCCGATGCCGTGGTCCGGCTGCGTGATGACGCCGTGGCCGCGTTCGCCTGGGTCGCGAACTGGAGCTTCATCGCTGCCAAGACGGACTACTTCACGGAGGGCGGCACGCCGTCGCCGTTGCAGCACACCTGGTCGCTGGGCGTCGAAGAGCAGTACTACCTCATCTGGCCGCTTTTGATGGTCGTCTTGGCGGCACTGCTCGCCGCGGTGGCACGGCGCCGTCACAGGCTGGTGATGCAGAACCGCGTTCATCTCGCGGTATTCGTGCTCGCTGCGGGTGGCGCTGTGGCATCCGCGGTCTGGTGCGTTGTGCTGCTTTCCGATGGGGCGCTCGACCGGGTGTACTTCGGCACCGACACCCGGGCGCAGGCGCTGCTGGTCGGCGCCGCCGCGTCGGCGCTTCTGGTACGTGACTGGCCGGCACTTGTGGCCGGGCAGCGCGTGGTTCGGTCCCGTTGGGTCAAGCTGGTGGCGCGTGTCGTGCCTGTCCTGGGCCTGGCGGGGCTGGCGGCGGGCGCGCACTACGCGACCGGCAGTCCCGCCGAGTTCCGCCACGGCATGCTCTTGCTGACAGCGGTCGCGGCCGTCGCCGTGGTCGCCCCGGTCGCGCTGGATCAGGACGGCCTGGTCGCGAAGCTGCTGGCCCTGCGGCCGCTGGTCTGGCTCGGCGCGATCTCGTACGGCGTCTACCTGTGGCACTGGCCCGTTTTCCTGGTTCTCAACGGCGAGCGGACGGGATGGACGGGACCGTCGCTATTCGCCGCGCGGTGCGCGGTGACGATCGGATTGGCCGCCGCGTCCTGGTGGCTGATCGAGCAGCCGATCCGTCGGTGGCGGCCGGTGCGCGTGCCGTTGTTGGCGCTGGCCGGTGCCACCGTAGCCACCGCGATCGCGGTGACCGTCGTGGTCGTGCCGGTCACCAGACCGCCGTCGGAGAGCGACGTCTCGACTGCCGTGGCCGTGAAATCGCCTCTGGAGCGGCCCGTCGTGGTAGCCCAGGGGCGGGCGCCGGGCCGCGGCCGGGTGGTGTCGGTGTTCGGTGATTCGGTCGGCTGGACGTTGACGCGCTATCTGCCGCCTACGCCCGGGTTCACGTTCATCAATCACACCCTCGTCGGGTGCGGCATCGTCCGGGGCGGGCCGTTCCGGTATTCAGCCGAATCGGGGAATCCGAAGCCGGAATGCGAGACGTGGCCGGGCAGATGGGCCGACCAAATCGCTTATGACCGACCGGATGTCGTGCTGCTCGTCGTCGGGCGGTGGGAGACGATCGATCGGGTGCACGACGGACGGTGGACCCATGTCGGGGATCCGCCGTTCGATGGGTACCTGACGGCTGAATTGCGGCAGGCATTGGGAGTGCTCGGGTCCACGGGCGCCCGCGTCGTGGTGACGACCGAGCCGTACAACCGGCGTGCCGAGAAGCCGGACGGCAGCCTGTACCCGGAGGATCAGCCGGAGCGGATCGACCACTGGAACACCTTGGTGGGCAACGTCGTAGCGCAGGATCCGAACGCACGCGTGCTGGACTTGAACAAGAAGCTCGGCCCCGGCGGGGTCTACACGACGAAGGTCGACGGGATCAAGATGCGCAGCGACGGCGTGCACCCCACCGCCGAAGCGGTGAAGTGGCTCACACCGTGGCTGCTGCAGGCGCTGCGGTGACGCGTGGGGTGGGTTGCGCCTCGCGAGGGGTGGGGGCTGGGGGTGCGTGGGGGTGGGGGGTTGCGTGGGGGTGGGGTTGCGCTCGCGAAATAGCATTCCAGGTCGTTGATCGGCGATCTTCACGACCTGGAAGGCTATTTCGCGGAAAATTGGCTATCGGCCGAGGCGGCCGCGGCCGAGACGCAGCAGCAGCATCGCGAGGTCCTTACCGTCCGGGCCGAGCTCGCTGTAACGCTCGATGACTTTCATCTCGCGGCTGTGCACCAGGCGGGTTCCGCCGGACGCCATCCGCGCCCGGCCGATTTCCTGGGATACCTCGGTGCGGCGCTTTACCGCGGCGAGGATCTCCGCGTCAAGCCGGTCGATCTCACGACGCAGGTCATCGACGTCCAGTGCTGGTTTGGTTTCGATCATCTTCTCGATGGTCATCGCGGACTCCCCATTCTCTTGCTGTGTCGGTTCTTCTGGTTCGCGAACCATTCCTTCACTGGCCTCACACAAGAGACGAGCCCTGGATCCGGAAGCGGACCGCGGGGCTCTGAAGTGCAGCTACACCACGGGTACCGCCGGCCGGTACCCATAGAAAAATCGCCGCGTGTCGAGCACGGCTTGAGTGTGCCACTAACAGGCCACGCCGCGCAAAGAAATGTCGTAAGACGGCGGTAAATTGGGACCGACATGACCGCGCATCTCACCGACCCGGAAGCCGGCCCGCAAACCGACGACCTATTCAAGGGTCTCAACCCGCAACAGCGTCAGGCGGTCCTGCACGAGGGGTCGCCGCTGCTCATCGTGGCTGGTGCCGGGTCGGGCAAGACCGCGGTGCTGACCCGCCGAATCGCGTACCTGCTCGCCGCGCGCGACGTCAGCCCGGGTCAGATCCTCGCGATCACGTTCACCAACAAGGCCGCCGCCGAGATGCGCGAGCGGGTGGTCGCGCTGGTCGGGACGCGCGCACGGGTGATGTGGGTGTCGACGTTTCACTCGATGTGCGTGCGGATCCTGCGCAACCAGGCCTCACTAATCGCCGGCCTGAACTCGAACTTCTCCATCTACGACGCCGACGATTCGCGCCGACTGTTGATGATGATCGCCAAGGACACGGGTCTTGACACCAAGCGGTATTCCGCGCGGCTGCTGGCCAATTGCATCTCGAATCTGAAGAACGAGCTGATCGATCCCGAACAGGCGGCCGCCAACCTGTCGATGGATTCCGATGCCGGTGACTTCAACCGCATCGTCGCCGAGGTGTACGGGGAATACCAGCGCCGGCTGCGCGCGGCGAACGCGCTCGACTTCGACGACCTGATCGGTGAGACCGTCGCTGTGCTGCAAGGTTTTCCGCAGATCGCGCAGTACTATCGACGGCGGTTCCGCCACATCCTCGTCGACGAGTACCAGGACACCAACCACGCGCAGTATGTGCTGGTGCGTGAGTTGGCCGGCACCGACAGCCAGGACGACGTGCCACCCGCCGAGCTGTGCGTGGTCGGTGACGCCGACCAGTCGATCTACGCGTTCCGCGGTGCGACCATCCGCAACATCGAGGACTTCGAACGCGATTACCCAAACGCCAAGACGATTCTTCTGGAACAGAACTACCGCTCCACGCAGACAATCCTGTCGGCGGCGAACTCCGTCATCAAGCACAACAGCGGCCGTCGCGAGAAGCGGCTGTGGACCGACGCCGGCGACGGTGAGCTGATCGTCGGTTACGTCGCCGACAACGAGCATGATGAAGCCACGTTCGTCGCGAGCGAAATCGACAGTCTCACCGATGCTTCCAGAGGTGCTGGCGACATCACGTACAACGACGTGGCGGTGTTCTACCGCACCAACAATTCGTCACGCTCCCTCGAAGAGGTGTTCATCCGGGCCGGCATCCCCTACAAGGTGGTGGGCGGCGTTCGGTTCTACGAGCGCAAGGAAATTCGTGACATAGTCGCCTACTTGCGGGTGCTCGACAACGCCGGTGACTCCGTGAGCATGCGACGTATCCTGAATACCCCGCGCCGCGGCATCGGCGATCGCGCGGAGGCCTGCGTCGCAGTGTACGCGGAGAACACCGGCGCCAGCTTCGCCGACGCGCTGCAAGTCGCGGCCGAAGGCAAAGTGCCGATGCTGAACACGCGCTCGGAGAAGGCCATTGCGGCGTTCGTCGAAATTATCGACGAGCTGCGGTCGCGACTCGACGACGATCTCGGTGACCTGGTCGAGGCGGTGCTCGACCGCACCGGCTATCGCGCCGAGCTGGAGGCGTCCAGCGACCCCCAAGACCTGGCCCGGCTGGACAACCTCAACGAACTGGTCAGCGTCGCACACGAATTCAGCATCGACCAGGCCAACTCCGCCGCGCTGGATGACGCGGAAGACGAGGACGTGCCCGACACCAGTGCGCTGGCCGCGTTCCTGGAGCGGGTGTCGCTGGTGGCAGACGCAGACGAGATACCCGAGCACGGTGCCGGGGTAGTGACGCTGATGACCCTGCACACCGCAAAGGGGCTGGAGTTTCCGGTCGTGTTCGTCACCGGCTGGGAGGACGGCATGTTCCCGCACATGCGCGCCCTCGGCGATCCGACCGAACTGTCTGAGGAGCGACGGCTGGCATACGTCGGAATCACCCGCGCCCGCCAACGCCTCTACGTCAGCCGGGCCAAGGTCCGGTCGTCGTGGGGTCAACCGATGATGAACCCGGAATCGCGGTTCCTGCGTGAGATCCCGCAGCACCTCATCGACTGGCGGCGCACCGATGAGCCTCTCGGGCGAAGAGGCTCAGGCACCGAGCCCAGGTCGGCACCCAGCGCGCCGGTGAGCCGTGCCGGCCGGTTCGGCGCACCCCGCCCGGCGCCGTCGCGCGCGGCGGCGGCCAAGCGGCCCCTGCTGGTCCTCGAGCCGGGCGACCGGGTGACTCACGACAAGTACGGCCTGGGCCGTGTCGAGGAGGTCTCGGGGGCGGGTGAGTCGGCGATGTCGCTGATCGATTTCGGCAGTGCGGGGCGGGTCAAGTTGATGCACAACCACGCACCAGTCCAGAAGCTTTAGCCGGGGTCGGTCCAGCGCCACGTGCTGGGCACCAGAGCGAGCGCGATGGCCGCGGTCGGCAGGACAGGGAAGGCGTAGACCACGCCCGCCATGTGGGCGCCGGCGATGAAGATCCCGCAGAAGATCAACAGGGCCAGCACCGCGGCGACCACCGACAAGAAGATCCCGACGCGCCTGCGCAGCAGCAGCCCCGCCACCGCGGCGATGGTGGCCGCTCCGAAGACCGCCGTGAGAAACCCGACGCCCACGCAGAACAACCGGTCGGTGTGCCACCAGCCGGTGATCAATCCCGTGGCAACCACTGAGGTCGCCCATCCGCTGATGATGGCGACCGCCGACGCGGCAACCGCGGTCTTGTTGCTGGGCGGTTTCAATTGGCCCGGAATCCACACCGGTTGCGGCCGGATGATCCCGGTCGCGGACTCCCCCACGTCGCTCGGCGCCAGGCTGGTGGGATGACGCCGAATGATGCTTGTGTGAGTGTCGTCGCTCAGCGGCTCGGGAATCGGGCCCGTCGGGTGGCGGCGAATGATGCCGGTGCGGGTGTCGTCGGGCGTTGGGATCGGCCCGCTGGGTTCTGGGAAAGTTCGCGGCTGCTCGCCGCCCGACGGTTCGTCTTGTGGTTCGTCGGAAGAAGACAACAGGTCAGCCGGTGAGGGTTCCCGGGCTCAACCCGCGCGTGGCCAGCCACGGCACCGGGTCGACACGATCGGTGCCGTTCAGCTGGACCTCGAAATGCAGGTGCGGCCCAGTCGAGTTGCCGCGGTTGCCCATCGTCGCGATCTGGTCGCCCGCCATCACCCGCTGGCCGACGCTGCACGTGATGGTGTTGACGTGGCCGTACACCGTCACGGTGCCGTCGGCGTGGCGCAGCTTCACCCACATGCCGAAGCCCGCGGCCGGGCCGGCGTCGATCACGACGCCGTCGGAGACAGCCAAGATCGGTGTGCCGATCGAGTTTGCGATGTCGATTCCGCCATGCAGGACGCCCCAGCGGTAGCCGAAGCCGGACGTGAATATGCCGTGGGCGGGCATCACAAACAGCGGACGCTGCAGCCGCGCCTCGCGGTCGGCGCGCTCCTGCGCGAACGCCTGTGCGTTGGCGAGCTCCTCGTCATGCACCACGGAGTTCGCCACCGGCCGCACCGTCACCAATTCGACGCCGCTACTGGTCTTTTGGATCGTTGCGCCACCGAGGTCCGATACGTCGGCTGCGAGCAAGGTCCCGCTGGAGTGGGGACCAGCGGTCTGCGCGGCTGAGTGCGCGGCCGCGGCCACTGCGCCGGTGGCCATCGCCGCGATCAGCAGCCGCCCCTTGACGACGCCGGCGCTGGTGGGCTCCTTGCGGTGCAGCCCACGTGAGGCGGCAACGTGGGTGACGTCGAGGCGGTGCGACGCGCGGCGCTGTTCGGCCGGATCCTCGCGGAACCGGCCGGGTGCTGCCAGCCGCAGTGGCGTGAGGTTGTCGGTGTCGTTCAGGTCGTCGAGCTCAGGCGCCCGCAGTACCTGCGACTCGGTATCGAATGCGGAGTTGTCCGGAAAATCCAGATCGTCGAGGCTGCCGAACTCGTTGAAGGGAATGATGTCGGTGACTTCGGGGTCGATCCAGCGGTGCCGAGAGTCCGTCGTTTCCCTTGATGGGGATCTGGACGAACGGTGCTGCGCCAACCTGGCAAACCTTCCCGCCGTGACCTAAACGTTATCTGGCTCCGGCAGACGTTAGCCAAAGCCCACAGATTGGGCAACTCAGGAGAAAATTCATCCGGTTTTTGTGATCTGAATCACCGCGCCGGCCGCGGTGAGATCTGCCACACGAGTGCCATGCGATTTCCACCGTTTCCGGGCGTGTCGATAAAGTTCCCCCGAGCGAGCGATGCTCAACCCGTCAGCGCCGACTAGACAGTGAGCCCATGGATCTTTACGAGTACCAGGCGAAGGAGCTGTTCGCCAAGCATGATGTCCCCACCACGCCGGGCCGGGTGACCAGCAGCCCGGACGAAGCGCGCAGGATCGCCGAGGAGATCGGTAAGCCGGTGATGGTGAAAGCGCAGGTCAAGGCTGGTGGCCGGGGCAAGGCCGGTGGCGTCAAGTACGCCGCGACTCCCGACGACGCCTTCACGCACGCCAGCAACATCCTCGGCCTCGACATCAAGGGCCATATCGTCAAGAAATTGCTGGTCTCCGAGGCCAGTGACATCGCCGAGGAGTATTACGTCTCGTTTTTACTTGACCGGGCAAACCGCACTTACCTGGCGATGTGCTCGGTGGAGGGCGGCATGGAGATCGAGGAGGTCGCCGCGACCAAGCCGGAGCGGCTCGCGAAGATTCCCGTGAACGCGGTCAAGGGTGTGGATCTGGCGTTTGCCCGTTCCATCGCCGAGCAAGGTCATCTACCGGCCGAGGTGCTCGACGCCGCGGCCGTGACGATCCTGCGACTCTGGGAGATGTTCGTCGCCGAGGACGCCACGCTCGTCGAGGTGAACCCGCTGGTGCGCACCCCCGACGACCAGATCCTCGCGCTGGACGCCAAGGTCACGCTCGACGCCAACGCCGACTTCCGCCATCCCGAACACGCCGAGTTCGAAGACCGCGACGCCACCGACCCGCTGGAGCTCAAGGCCAAGGCGCACGACCTCAACTACGTCAAGCTCGACGGCGAGGTGGGGATCATCGGCAACGGCGCCGGTTTGGTGATGTCCACACTGGACGTGGTCGCGTACGCCGGTGAGAAGTACGGCGGGGTCAAGCCGGCCAATTTCCTCGATATCGGTGGCGGCGCATCCGCTGAAGTCATGGCAGCCGGGCTGGATGTCGTTCTGGGCGACCAGCAGGTGAAGAGCGTGTTCGTCAACGTGTTCGGGGGCATCACCGCCTGCGACGAGGTGGCGAACGGCATCGTCAACGCGCTGAAGATCCTCGGCGACGCCGCGACCAAGCAGCTGGTCGTGCGGCTCGACGGCAACAACGTCGACGAGGGACGCCAAATCCTGGCAGAGGCCAATCACCCGCTGGTGACCGAGGTGGGCACGATGGACGAAGCCGCCGACAAGGCTGCTGAATTGGCCGCGAGCGCCTGAGATTCAAAGGAAGACAAGAAATGTCGATTTTTTTGAACAAGGATTCGAAGGTCATCGTCCAGGGCATCACCGGGGCCGAGGGCACCAAGCACACCGCGCGGATGCTGAAGGCCGGAACCCAGTTGCTGGGGGGCGTGAACGCGCGCAAGGCCGGTACCACCGTCAGCCATAGAGACAAGGCGGGCAAAGAGGTCCAATTGCCGGTGTTCGGCACCGTCGTCGACGCGATGAAGGAGACCGGCGCGAACGTGTCCGTGGTGTTCGTGCCGCCCAAGTTCGCCAAGGACGCGATCATCGAAGCCATTGACGCCGAAATTGGGCTGCTGGTGGTGATCACCGAGGGGATTCCGGTGCAGGACAGCGCATATGCGTGGGCATACAACCTCGACAAAGGCGGCAAGACGCGCATTATCGGGCCGAACTGTCCCGGCATCATCACCCCCGGCGAGGCGCTGGCGGGGATCACGCCCGCGAACATCACCGGCCCGGGCCCGATCGGGCTGGTGTCGAAGTCTGGCACGTTGACGTACCAGATGATGTTCGAGCTCAGCGATTTCGGGTTTTCAACGTCGATCGGCATCGGTGGCGACCCGGTGATCGGCACGACGCACATCGACGCGATCGAGGCGTTCGAGAAGGATCCGGACACCAAGTTGATCGTGATGATCGGCGAAATCGGCGGTGACGCCGAGGAGCGCGCCGCCGAGTACATCAAGGCCAACGTGTCCAAGCCGGTCGTGGGTTACGTCGCGGGTTTCACGGCGCCGGAGGGCAAGACGATGGGCCACGCCGGCGCGATCGTATCGGGGTCGTCGGGCACCGCGGCGGCCAAGAAAGAAGCGCTGGAGGCCGCCGGGGTGAGGGTTGGCAAGACGCCGTCGGCGACGGCTGAGCTGGCCCGGTCGATTCTCCGGGGCCTGTAGCCGGGTCAGCGGTCGTTGCCAGGTAATTTTCGATAGAGCGACGCGACACGCCGGTGAGGGGTCGCTCGTTTCAGGCTCGCCGACGTAATGGCCAGGTCAGCCGTGGTTAGACTCGCCGGGTGACGCATACGCCGGTGATTGTGGGCGTCGGGCAGGCTGCCGAGCGCATCGGTGAGCCGGAGTACAGCGCCATGTCGGCCGTCGAGCTGGCCGCGGCAGCCGCGCAGGCCGCGCTCGACGACTGCGGCGCCCCCGATGTCGCGGCCGCAATCGACATCGCCGCCGGTGTCCGGCAGTTCGAGAATTCCAGCCCCTACAGCACCGCGCCCTTGGGCAACTCCAACAACTACCCCCGCTCGGTGGCGCGGCGCGTCGGCGTGCAAGCGCGCCGGGCCATCCTCGACGTGGTCGGCGGACAGGGTCCGCAACGACTGCTCACCGAGCTGGCCGGAATCATCGCCGCCGGAGGTGCGGAGGTCGCGCTGCTGTTCGGCTCCGATGCCACCTCGACCACGCGTCACTTCGCGAACGCCGAAGCGAAACCGGACTTTTCGGAGACCGTCGACGGGCAGCTCGAGGACCGGGGATACGGTCTGCGAGGCCTCGTGATGCGCCACACCGCGATCCACGGCCTTGTCGACGCGCCCACGCAATACGCGCTTCTGGAGAACGCGCGCCGCGCGCGGCTCGGCGTGAGCCGGGCCGCGCACCAAGCCGACATGGGAGAGTTGTTCGCACCGTTCACCCGGGTGGCGGCCAAGAACCCGTTCGCCGCCTCGCCGGTCGAACGCAGCGCGCAAGAACTGATCACGGTCACCGGAGGCAACCGGATGATCGCCGACCCGTACCCGCGGCTGCTGGTGGCCCGTGACCAGGTCAACCAGGGTGCTGCCGCGCTGGTGATGTCCGCCGGCGCCGCACGCAGATTCGGTGTCCCCGAGGAGAAGTGGGTGTATCTACGCGGGCACGCCGACCTCAACGAGCAGGGCCTGCTGGAGCGTGTCGACCTCGGACGCGCACCGTCGGCGCCTATGGCCGTGAACGAGGCGCTCGCGGTGGCGGGCATCGGCCTCGACGACGTGGCCACGTTCGACCTGTACAGTTGCTTTCCGATCGCCGTGTTCAACGTCTGTGACGGTGTCGGGCTGGCGCCCGACGATCCGCGGGGACTCACGCTCACCGGCGGGTTGCCGTACTTCGGTGGCGCCGGCAACAACTACTCGATGCACGGGATCGCAGAAACCGTCATCGCAATGCGAAGCGCCCCAGGCCGATTCGGCATTGTCGGGGCCAACGGCGGGATCCTGTCAAAGTACTCGGTCGGGGTGTACTCGACCGCGCCGGGCGAATGGGTCGCCGACCGCAGCCCGCAACTACAGGACGAGATCGCCGGCCGGCCAACGACACCCGTCACCGAAAGGCCGTCAGGACTGGGCAGGATCGAGACCTACACGGTGCGGTTCGACGAAGACCGCCGCACGGGCGTCTTATTGGGGCGGCTGGAATCCGACAACAGCCGGTTTCTGGCCAACACCGTCGAAGGCGACGACGGCCACGACGACCTGCTGGCTCTGCTAATTGAAGGCGACCCGATCGGCGCACGGATCTCGGTGCGGTCGTTCGACTACGGCAACCGCGCGGTACTCGCTTAGACGGTCGCCGCGAGTTTGCCGGCCAGCCGCTCGATGTAGGCGGCGACCTCGTCAGCGCTGCGATCGGGCAGGCCAAACAACACCTCGGTGACACCGAGGTCGGCCCAGCGGGCCAGTTTGTCGGGAACCGGCTTGAAGTCCAGGGCCACGATCTGTGGCGCACCTTCGCGGCCTGCCGCCGCCCAGACATCGTGTAGCAACCGGACCGGTTCGTGGATCTCGACGTCGCGCGGCGTGGTGATCCATCCGTCGGCACTGCGGGCGATCCACTTGAAGTTCTTCTCCGTGCCCGCGGCACCGACGAGCACAGGGATGTGCGACTGGACGGGCTTGGGCCAGGCCCAGCTGGGCCCGAACTTGATGAATTCGCCGTCGTAGGCGGCTTCCTCCTGGGTCCACAGCGCCCGCATCGCCTCGAGGTACTCGCGCAGCGCGGTGCGACGGCGGCCGGCCGGGACGCCGTGGTCGGCGAGTTCGTCGGTGTTCCAGCCGAATCCGACACCGACGCTCACCCGGCCACCGGACAGATGGTCCAGCGTGGCAATCGATTTGGCCAACGTGATCGGGTCGTGCTCGACCGGGAGCGCCACCGCGGTGGACAACCGGATACGTGACGTCACCGCACAAGCGGTGCCGAGGCTCACCCACGGGTCCAGGGTGCGCATGTAGCGGTCGTCCGGCAACGAGGAGTCGCCCGTCGTCGGGTGGGCGGCCTCGCGCTTGACCGGGATGTGGGTGTGCTCGGGCACGTAGAACGTGTGGAAACCATGCTGTTCGGCCAGCTTGGCGGCGGCTGCGGGGGTGATGCCCCGGTCGCTGGTGAACAGAACGAGCCCGTACTCCATGCCCAGAATTAGAACGTGTTTCAGTCCGGGATTGCAAGAACGGCATAATTTCCGCGTCGAGATCGGCGCCTGTGTCACGCCCACTCGGCGTTTTCCACGCTAACGTCGATCTGGCGGCGATCGCCTCCGGCCGCACGGGGCGAAACGCGTCAGGTGAGTGCGCTAGCGTGGGGTCCGACCACGGCACAGGAGAGGCAATGACTTACTCATCTGGGGGTCCCGGCTATCCGGGCGCGCAGCAATCCGGTGCGTATGCGCCGACATCGCAGTTAGCGAAGGTGGACGAGGGCCCGAGCAAGTTACCCAGCTATCTTCTCGGCGGCGTTACGATCCTCGGTCTCGCCGCATACCTGTTGAGCTACGGGCAGCTGTGGAAATCCGGCCAATTCTCGGACGCGCCGACGCTGGGCATCATCGCCGTGCTTTTCGCGTCGCTGTTCGCGGTCGTCGCGCTGCTGCCGAAGCAGGCGAACTACGCGTCGGTGGTCACCGTGACCGCCGCCGTCGGGTTCCTGCTGACGATCTGGGTCCTCATCAATGGCTCCGGCACCGCGGGATGGGCATTGATCGGCATCGTCATCCTGTCGGCATTGCAGACAGTGGTCGCCATCGGGGCACTGCTGCTCGACGCCGGCGTCATCTCAGCGCCCGCGCCGCGACCCAAGTACGACCCGTACCAGCCGCATCCAGGCGGCTACTACGGCCAGCCCCAGTTCACGGGTCCGCCGTCAGGACCTCCCGGCCCACCCACCCCGGGTCCGCACGGCCCTCCCGCCCCGGGTCCGCGGGGCTTCGGCCAGCCGCACGGCATGCCGCAGGGCATGCCGCAGTATGGCGGCTACCCGGGCGGCGGCCCGACCGGAGGTTTCCCGCCGCAGGGACAGCAGGTCGGTCCGCCGACGCCGCCCACCGGCTTCCCGACGTACGCCCCGCCGCCGAGCGCGCCGGCCGGGGGCGCGCCGACCGAGCAGGTGCCTGTCCCGAAGCAGCCCCCGTCGGCGCAGGAGGCGCCGACCGAGCAGGTGCCTGCCCCGCAGCAGTCGGCGTCGCCGTCGAGCCCGCCGCCGTCGTAGACAGGCGCCGTTAGCGCTCGGCCTCAAAGCCGCTCGTGGACCGCAACCGCCAGGCGGAGGCGCGCCGGGCGCGGGACCTGCTGACGGTTGCCTTCGGACCGTCTCTGGTTGCGCTGCTGGTGATCGCCGCCGTGGTGCTCATTCAGCTGGTCGCCGCCAACAGCGACATGACCGGCGCGCTGGGGGCCATTGCCAGCATGTGGCTCGGCGTGCATCAGGTGCCGGTGACGATCGGGGGCCACGAACTCTCGGTGATGCCGTTGCTGCCGGTGCTCGCGATGGTGTGGGGGACCGCGCGCACGACCGGACACGCCGCCGGGGCGACGGCCTCGTGGTTCGTCGTCCGCTGGACCGTCGGGTCGGCGCTGGGCGGTCCGCTGCTGATGGCGGCGATCGCGCTGGCGGTCATTCATGACGCGGGGTCGGTGCTCACCGAATTGCAAACGCCGAACGCGCTTCGGGCGTTCACCGGAGTGCTGGCCGTGCACGGCATCGGCGCGATCCTCGGGGTGGGTTCTGGGAGCGGGCGCAGGCTGTTGCAGGGCGTACCGCTGCCGACCTGGCTCGGCGACTCGCTACGGGCGGCCGCGGCCGGAGTGCTGGCATTGTTCGGCCTGTCCGGAGCCGTCACCGCCGCTTCGCTGATCGTGCACTGGGGCACGATGCATCAGCTGTATTCGATCACCGACTCGCTGTTCGGTCAGCTGAGCCTCACCGTGCTGTCGGTGCTGTACGTCCCCAACGTGATGGTCGGGACGTGCGCGGTAGCCGTCGGCTCGAGCGCTCATGTCGGCGTCGCCACGTTCAGCGCGTTCACGGTTTTCGGCGGGGACATCCCCGCACTTCCGGTGTTGGCCGCCGCGCCGACGCCGCCGCTGGGCCCGCTCTGGGTGATCCTGCTGGTGGCCGCCGCCGCGTCCGCGGTGGTGCTCGGGCAGCAATGTGCCCGCCGACCACTGCCGCTGCTGGCCGCGACGGCGAAGCTGCTGGTGGCGGCGGTGTGCGCGACGGCAGTGATGGCGCTGCTCGGTTACGCGGCCGGGGGCCGGCTCGGAAACTTCGGCGACGTGAACGTCGACCAGAGCACGTTCGCGCCTGCCGTGTTCGTGTGGTTCGCCGGGATCGGCGGCCTCACCGTCGTGATGGCGGAGGGCATCGCGCGACGACCCCGGCCAGCACCGGAGCCGAAACCCGACGCACTGGCCGATGTCGATGATGCCGACGGGCCGCCCGCGGTCGGCGACGCCGACTAGGCTGCCCAGCGTGCAACAGCCGCTCCGGGTGCCGCCCACCGCGCCGGCGCGGCTTGTGGTGCTGGCTTCCGGAACGGGCTCGCTGCTCGATTCGCTGTTGCGGACCGCTCGCGGCGACTACCCCGGCCGCGTGGTGGCGGTCGGTGTCGACCGCCAGTGCCCCGCCGTGGACGTCGCAAAGTCCGCCGACGTGCCCGTGTACTGCCTACGGGTCAAGGACTTCAGCGACCGCGCCGAATGGGACGCCGCCCTCACCGACGCGACTGCCGCTCACCGACCCGATCTGGTCGTTTCCGCCGGCTTCATGAAAATCCTTGGGCCGACGTTTCTTTCCCGCTACATCGGCCGCATCGTCAACACCCACCCCGCGCTGCTGCCGGCCTTCGCCGGCCCACACGCCGTGCGTGACGCGATGGGCTACGGGGTGAAGGTCAGCGGGTGCACGGTGCACCTCGTCGACGCCGGGACAGACACCGGGCCAGTGCTGGCGCAAGAAGTGGTCCCGGTGCTCGACGACGACGACGAAGCGACCCTGCACGAACGGATCAAGGTCGTCGAAAGGCGGCTGCTGGCAGAAGTGATCGCCGAGGTAGCTACTCGCGGTGTCACCTGGGTTGGACGAAAGGCGACGATAGGATGACCGCACAGGACGCGCGCAGGCCGATCCGTCGCGCGCTGATCAGCGTCTACGACAAGACAGGTCTGGTGGAACTGGCCGGTGGGTTGCACGCGGCCGGTGTCGAGATCGTCTCGACCGGGTCTTCCGCGAAAACAGTTGCAGACAAGGGCATTCCGGTGACACCGGTGGAGTCCGTCACCGGATTCCCGGAAATCCTTGACGGTCGGGTCAAGACCTTGCATCCGATGGTGCATGCCGGCCTGCTCGCCGACACGCGAAACCCCGAACACCTCGAAGCTCTCGATGAGCTCGACATTGCGCCGTTCGACCTGGTCGTCGTCAACCTGTACCCGTTCACCGAGACTGTGGAGTCCGGTGCCGACATCGACGAGTGCGTCGAACAGATCGACATCGGTGGGCCGGCAATGATCCGTGCCGCGGCAAAAAATCATCCGAGCGTCGCGGTCGTCACCGACCCGCTCGGTTACAGTGGCGTACTGGCCTCGGTGCGGGCGGGCGGCTTCACGCTCGACGAGCGGAAGAAGTTGGCGGCGTTATCATTTCGGCACACGGCGGAATACGACGTTGCGGTCGCGACCTGGATGGGCTCCGTGCTGGCTCCCCACGACGACAATGCGCCGCCGTCTCTACCTCCCTGGCTCGCCGGCACGTGGCGGCGGGCGACGGTGCTGCGCTACGGCGAGAATCCGCACGAACGGGCCGCTCTCTACGTCGACGATTCGTCGTGGCCCGGACTTGCGCAGGCCGAGCAGCTGCACGGGAAAGAGATGTCGTACAACAACTTCACCGATGCCGACGCCGCCTGGCGCGCCGCCTTCGATCATGAGGAGACGTGCGTCGCGATCATCAAGCATGCGAATCCGTGTGGTATCGCGATCTCGTCGATCTCAGTGGCTGACGCACACCGCAAGGCGCACGCGTGCGATCCGGTCAGTGCGTTCGGCGGCGTGATCGCCGCGAACACCGCCGTCAGTGTCGAGATGGCCGAAACCGTCGCGGACATCTTCACCGAGGTGATCGTCGCCCCGGCCTACGAGGACGGCGCGGTGGATGTGCTGTCCCGCAAGAAAAACATCCGCGTGCTCGTGGCGTCAGAGCCGATTCCGGGCGGAGTCGAGTTCAAGCAGGTGAGCGGGGGACTGCTGCTGCAGGAACGCGACGCGCTGAACGCCGTCGGCGACAACCCGGCCAACTGGCGGCTCGTCGCCGGCGAGGCCGGCGACCCCGACACCCTGGCGGACCTCAAGTTTGCATGGCGCAGCTGCCGCGCGGTGAAGTCGAACGCGATCGTGATCGTCAGCGACGGCGCCACCGTCGGCGTCGGCATGGGTCAGGTCAACCGCGTCGATGCGGCGCGCCTTGCGGTCGACCGGGCCGGGGACAGGGTGCGTGGCGCGGTCGCAGCGTCCGATGGGTTCTTCCCGTTTCCCGACGGACTCGAGACGCTGACCGAGGCCGGGGTAAAGGCGATCGTGCACCCGGGCGGGTCCATGCGCGACGACATCGTGACCGAGGCGGCGGCACGGGCAGGTGTGACGCTCTACGTCACCGGCGCGCGGCATTTCGCGCACTAACGTGCTGACGCCACCGAGTTGCGGCACCATGAATTGTGACCTTCATCGCGATGCGCATATCCGCGGCGGTCGCCGCGGCGCTCACCGTCGTCACCCTGACCTCTTGTGGCGGGACGCCGCGACCCGCCGACACGCCACCGTCGGCCGTCCACAACGGTGACGACGTGATGTTCGCGCAGCGGATGATTCCCCATCACCAGCAGGCGGTCGACATGGCGGCGATGGTGCCGTCGCACACCGCGAACGCGACGCTGCGCGTCGTGGCCATCCACATCAGCGCCGATCAGCGGGCCGAGATCAGCATGCTCCACGATCTTCTCAACCGGTGGCACGCACCGACTGCGGCCCCATCGCTGGCGCCCGGGGCCATGAGCATGGAGGGCATGGTCGACGACGCCACCATGGAGCGGCTGCCGAACCTGTCCGGCGCCGAGTTCGACAACCTGTGGATCACCGCGATGATCGGCCATCATCAGGGGGCGGTGACCATGGCGCAGGCCGAGCTGGCGCACGGCCAAAGCCCTGACGCCCAAACGATGGCGCGCCTGATCATCACCGCGCAGCAGCGCGAGATCTCCTACATGTCCAATCTGATCAGCACCCCGGCGTGAGTGCCATGCCTTACTTCGACAGCGGACGTAGCGTGGAGAGGTGATCCAACCCGACCAACTTCCGCGGACCGTCGCCGAGCTGCGCGCGTCGGGCCATCGTGAGCGCGGCGTCAAGCAGGAGATCCGCGAGAACCTGCTGGCCGCGCTGGGCGACGGCCGCGACGTGTGGACCGGAATATTCGGATTCGACGACACGGTGCTGCCCCAGCTCGAGCGTGCGCTGATCGCCGGCCACGACTTCGTGCTGCTCGGCGAGCGGGGCCAGGGCAAGACGCGGCTGCTGCGGTCACTGGAGGGACTGCTCGACGAGTGGACCCCCGTGATCGCCGGGGCCGAGTTGGGCGAACACCCGTACCGTCCGATCACCCCGGGTTCCATTCTGCGGGCCGAAGAATTGGGCGACGACCTGCCCGTTGCATGGAGGCACCGCAGCGAGCGCTACACCGAGAAGCTCGCCACGCCCGACACCAGCGTGGCCGATCTCGTCGGTGACATCGATCCGATCAAGGTGGCCGAAGGCCGCAGCCTCGGTGATCCCGAAACGATTGCCTACGGGCTGATCCCCCGCGCCCACCGCGGGATCGTCGCGGTCAACGAGCTGCCCGACCTTGCCGAGCGAATCCAGGTCTCGATGCTCAACGTGATGGAGGAGCGCGACATCCAGGTCCGCGGCTACACGTTGCGGCTCCCGCTCGACGTGCTCGTCGTGGCCAGCGCCAACCCGGAGGACTACACGAACCGCGGCCGCATCATCACGCCGCTCAAGGACCGGTTCGGTGCCGAGATCCGCACGCACTATCCGCGGGAGTTGGCCGCCGAAGTCGGCGTGATCAGCCAGGAGGCGCATCTGACCGCTGAGGTTCCCGAGTACCTGCTGCAGATTCTCGCCCGCTTCGCCCGGTACCTGCGCGAATCCCGATCGGTCGACCAGCGCTCCGGGGTGTCCGCGCGGTTCGCGATCGCCGCCGCCGAGACCATCGCGGCCTCGGCCCAACACCGGGCCGCGGTGCTGGGTGAGCGGGACCCGGTGGCGAGGGTTGTCGACCTGGAGACGGTCATCGACGTGCTGCGCGGAAAGCTTGAGTTCGAGTCCGGCGAGGAGGGCCGCGAACAGGCGGTGCTCGAGCACCTGCTGCGGCGAGCGACCGCCGACACCGCACAGAAGCTGCTCGGCGGCATCGACGTGGGGCCGATCGTCGCCGCAGTCGAGAACGGCTCGCCGGTCACCACGGGCGAGCAGGTGTCGGCACGCGACGTCCTGGCTGCGCTGCCCGAAGTTCCCGCGGTCGCCGCGATCCAGCGGCGCTTGGGCGCCAGATCCGATGGACAGCGCGCCGCGGCGGCCGAATTGGCGTTGGAGGCGCTGTATCTGGCCAAGCGGATCGACAAGGTCACGGGCGACGGGGAGACCGTGTATGGCTAGACGGGGGCCTAGACGCCGGCATAGTCGGTCGTCCCTCTATTCCGCCTATACCGGTGGTCCCGATCCGCTGGCGCCGCCGGTGGATCTGCGCGACGCGCTCGAGCAGATCGGCCGCGACGTGATGGACGGCACATCGCCGCGGCGGGCGCTCTCGGAGCTGCTGCGGCGCGGCACCAAGAACATGCGTGGTGCTGACAGGCTGGCCGCCGAAGCGAACCGTCGGCGTCGAGAGTTGTTGCAACGCAACAATCTTGACGGGACTCTGCAGGAGGTCAAACGGCTGCTCGACGAAGCGGTGCTCGCTGAACGCAAGGAACTCGCGCGTGCGCTCGACGACGACGCTCGATTCTCGGAGATGCAGCTGGAGTCGTTGCCCGCATCACCGGCGAAGGCGGTGCAGGAACTCGCCGACTACCAGTGGCGAAGCGGCGAGGCCCGCGAAAAATACGAGCAGATCAAGGACCTGCTCGGCCGCGAGATGCTCGACCAGCGGTTCGCGGGCATGAAGCAGGCGCTGGAGAACGCCACCGACGAGGACCGTCAGCGCGTCAACGAGATGCTCGATGACCTCAACGAGCTGCTGGACAAGCACGCTCGCGGCGAGGACACGCAGCAGGACTTTGACGACTTCATGGGCAAGCACGGCGAGTTTTTCCCCGAGAACCCGCGCAACGTTGAGGAACTGCTCGATTCGTTGGCCAAGCGGGCGGCCGCCGCGCAGCGGTTCCGCAACAGCCTAAGTGCAGAGCAGCGCGCCGAGCTGGACTCGTTGGCGCAGCAGGCTTTTGGTTCGCCCGCGCTCCACCAGGCGTTGAGCCGGCTCGACGCGCACCTGCAGGCGGCACGGCCGGGGGAGGACTGGGCCGGTTCGTCGAGGTTCTCCGGTGAGGACCCGCTCGGCATGGGCGAAGGCACACAGGCACTTGCCGACATCGCAGAGCTCGAGCAGCTCGCCGAGGAGCTGTCGCAAAGCTACGCCGGTGCGACGATGGACGACGTCGACCTGGACATGCTGGCGCGCCAACTCGGTGACGACGCCGCGATCGACGCGCAGACGCTTGCCGAACTGGAGCGGGCGCTGCTCAACCAGGGCTTCCTCGACCGCGGCGCCGACGGGCAGTGGCGACTGTCGCCGAAAGCCATGCGGCAGTTGGGTCAAGCGGCGCTGCGTGACGTCGCCGAAAAGTTGTCGGGCCGGCACGGTGAGCGTGAAACCCAGCGCGCCGGCGCGGCGGGTGAGCTGACCGGCGCAACGCGGCCCTGGCAGTTCGGGGCGACGGAGCCGTGGAACGTTACCCGCACACTGACCAACGCCGTGCTGCGTGAGGCGGGCACTGGAAAATTCGGGGAGGGCCGGAGCTCGCACATCCGAGTGACGGTCGACGACGTCGAACTCTCCGAGACCGAAACTCGCACACAGGCGGCGGTGGCCCTGCTCGTGGACACCTCGTTCTCGATGGTGATGGAGAATCGTTGGCTTCCGATGAAGCGTACGGCGCTGGCGCTGAACCACCTCGTCAGCACCCGGTTCCGATCGGACGCGCTGCAGATCATCGCGTTCGGCCGGTATGCGCGGACGATGAGCGCCGTGGAGCTGACGGGCCTGGACGGAGTCTACGAACAGGGCACGAATCTTCATCATGCGCTTGCGCTGGCCGGGCGACACTTGCGGCGGCACCCGGGCGCACAGCCGGTCGTGCTGGTGGTCACCGACGGGGAGCCGACCGCGCACCTGGAGGGCGGCTTTGGCGGCGACGATGAGCCGGCACATGTCTTTTTTGACTATCCGCCGCATCCGCGAACCATCGCGCACACCGTACGCGGCTTCGATGACATGGCCCGACTCGGTGCGCAAGTGACGATCTTCCGGCTGGGCAACGACCCTGGTCTGGCGCGGTTCATCGACCAGGTGGCCCGCCGCGTGCAGGGCCGCGTCGTCGTCCCCGACCTCGACGGGTTGGGCGCCGCGGTGGTCGGCGACTACCTGCGGTCCCGCCGGCGCTGATCGCCTCCCGCGTTTCGCGAACTACTTGTCGTCGGAGTGCCTGCGGTGCTTGCGGCGGACGCCGACGCTGCCCCACAGCGAGAAGCCCTTGACGGTGACACGGGGCGCGCCAGGCATCCCACTGCCGGCCGCGCGGTGGTCGAAGGCGCCCATCACGCCGTGTCCGTGCACTTCGAGGTTGACCTCCGGTGGCACCAGGATGGTCTGCCCACCCATGATCGAGTACGACTTGATCTCGACGCTGGGGGAGGTGAAGTCCGCGTACCGCAGATCGATGACGCCGCCGCCCCACAGCGCGAACGTCGTCAGGTGGCCGGGCACGTTCCACCTGCCCCGCCGTTCGAAACCGCTCATGATCGCAAGCAACACCGTCGCAGGCGCCGGGCGGACGGGACCACCCCCGCGCGAGCGTGTCGACGCGCCGGGCAAATCGAAACTCAACCGGTCCAGCTCGTCGTATGTCCGAGCGGCATACACCTTGGCCAGCCGGGACTCGTACTCGGTCATCTCGAGTCGACCCTGGGCGGCAGCATCGGCCAGCAACTGCGCGACCTCGATACGATCGGTGTCGGCGGCCCGCAACTCTGCGTTTCGCTGAGGCATATTGCTGCTCATCGGTGGCCAGCCTACGACGAACGTCTGGCAATGCCCAGGAAACCATCAAGATCGGCGGAGGTAATCCTCGAACCGCACGGAGCAGCGTGCCAGTGGCGCCGGTGACCAGCACCGTACGGGTCACACAGGGAAAGGCCTCTCTCTCAGTCACCTTTTACTGTTGGGGAAACCGCCCACCGCGGCGGCTGCTTCCGCAGGAACGCGAGCATGCCTTCGCGCGCTTCGTCGGATGCAAACAGGCGTGCCGACTGCGCACTGAGGTCGTCGGCCCGCCGGTCGAAGCCATCGAGGATTGCGGCCGTGGTCAGCGCCTTCGATTCGCGCAGCCCTTGGGGCGAGCCGCGGCCGAGTTCTGCGGTGATTCGGGCGACCTCCGCGGCCACGTCGTCGGCGGCGATCGTGACCAGCCCGACGCGCTCCGCCTCGTCGGCGCCGAACTTCTCGCCGGTCAGAAAGAAACGACCACAGGCCCTCGCGGTCATCTTCGGCAACAGCGTCAGCGAGATGATCGCGGGCGCGACCCCGATACGAGCCTCGGTAAGCGCAAAGGTGCTGTTGCGGCCGGCGACCACGATGTCGCAGGCGCCCACCAGCCCTAAGCCTCCCGCCCGCACGTGCCCGTCGATGGCGCCGACCACCGGCAGCGGCAGTTCGAGGATCGCCAGCAAAAGCTCAGTCAGCTGCCTGGTCCGGTCGGCGGCTCCGGTGTTGGATGTCGCCGGCCCGGCGGCTCCGGCCGCCTCTGCGAGATCGGCCCCGGCACAGAACGTGCCGCCGGTGTGGCCGAGCACCACCGCCCGCACCGTGGGGTCGGCGGCCGCTTGACGGAACCCGTGATGCAACTGCTCGACCAGCGCAGAAGACAGCGCGTTGCGGTTGTGCGGGGAGTCGAGGGTCACGCGCGCGACCAGGCCGTCGACCGCGTAGCGGACCAGCGCAGGCATCAGTAGGACCGGGGTAGGCCCAGTGAGGTTTGGGCGACGAAGTTGAGCACCATCTCACGGCTGACCGGGGCGATGCGGGCCAACCGCGACGCGGTCAGGGCCGCCGCGATGCCGTACTCCTTCGTCAGGCCGTTTCCGCCCAACGACTGCACCGCCTGATCCACCGCGCGCGTCGACGCCTCAGCCGCGGCGTACTTGGCGATGTTCGCGGCTTCTGCCGCGCCCATGTCGTCGCCGCTGTCGTACAGCGCCGCGGCCTTCTGCATCATGAGTTTGGCCAGCTCGACCTCGATGTAGTTCTGGGCCAACGGATGCGACAGACCCTGGTGCGCCCCGATCGGCGTCTTCCACACCTGCCGAGTCTTGACGTAGTCCACAGCCTTGCCGAGCGCGAACCGACCCATGCCCACCGCGCTGGCCGCACCCATGATGCGCTCGGGGTTCAGGCCGGCGAACAGCTGTGCGATCGCGGCGTCCTCCGAACCGACCAACGCGTCGCCGGGCAGCCGGACACTGTCGATGAACACGTGGAACTGCCGTTCCGGGCTGACCAGTTCCATCTCGATCGGCGTATACGTGAAGCCCGGGCTGTCGGTAGGGACCACAAACAGCGCGGGCCGCAAACTGCCGGTCTTTGCTTCCTCCGTCCGGCCCACCACCAGCACCACCTGGGCCTGGTCGACCCCGGAGATGAACACCTTCTGGCCGGACAGGACCCAGTCGCCGCCGTCCCGCCGGGCCGTGGTGGTGATGCGGTGTGAATTCGATCCCGCGTCTGGCTCGGTGATCGCGAACGCCATCGTGATCGAGCCGTCGGCGATGCCGGGCAGCCACCGTTGCTTCTGCTCGTCGGTGCCGAACTTGCTGATGATCGTGCCGTTGATGGCAGGCGACACCACCATCATCAGCAGTCCGCAACCCTGCGCGGCCATCTCCTCCATCACCAGCGACAGCTCGTACATTCCCGCGCCGCCGCCACCGTACTTCTCGGGCAGATTGACCCCCAGGAAGCCGAGTTTGCCTGCCTCATTCCACAATTCGTCGGTGTGCTGGCCGGCGCGGGCCTTGCGGAGGTAGTAGTCAGGTCCGTAATTGGCGGCCATCGCCGCCACCGACTTGCGCAAGGCCCGGCATTCCTCGTTCTCGACGAAGCCATTGGCTGTCATTGGGGAACCTCCTTGTTGGGGCTTTCGACGCGGGCGAGGACGGCGCCCAGTTCAACCTGCTGACCGACCTCGATGGGCAGTTCCGCGAGAACACCGTCCTTGGGCGACGTGACGGCATGCTCCATCTTCATCGCCTCCATCCAGACGATCGGCTGGCCGGCGGTCACGGTATCGCCCACCTGTGCGCCGAGCCTGCTCACCGCGCCGGGCATCGGCGCCACCAGCGAGCCGGGCTGCAGCGCGGAGCCCGGCTCGGGGAAGCGCGGAACCACCGTCAATTCAACTGGGCCGCTGGGGGAGTCCACGAACACGCTGTCGCCGTAGCGCGCGACGTCGAACGGCCTGTCGACGTCGTCGATGCGCAGCACCACCCGGTCCGGTGTCGCCGACACCAGCGCCGTCGTGTCGTGCCCGTCAACTCGCAGCCGGTCGCGGTCGAACCGGTACCGCACGTCGTGCTCACCACCCGCCGGGTCGGTGTACGACTTGATTTGAAAACCCGACGCCAGATTGCGCCAGCCCGACGGGATGGCGGCGAAAACCGTTGCAGTGGACCGGTTGTAGGCGGCGTTGGCGAGTGCGGCGGCCACGGCGGACCAGCGAACGGTGTCCGCGCCGCCAAGCGGCTTACTCAGCGAAGCGAGGTCATGGGTGTCGAAGAACGCGGTGTCGGTGTCGCCGGCGATGAACGCGGGGTGCCGCAGCACGTTGACCAACAGGTCGCGGTTGGTGCGTACACCGTGCACGCGGGCGCGGGTGAGCGCGTCGGCGAGCAGCGCCGCGGCCTGCGCACGGGTCGGGGCATAGGAGATCACTTTGGCCAGCATCGGGTCGTAGTGCACGGACACCACCGACCCATCGACGACGCCCGAGTCGACCCTGACACCTGCCCGGGTCAGCGGGACGAACGCAGCCTGCGCGGTTGGGATGTCGAAAGCGTGCAGCGCGCCGGCCTGTGGCCGCCAGCCGCGCGCCGGGTCCTCGGCGTACAGCCGGGCTTCAATCGAGTGGCCCTGAGGCGCTGGCGGTTCGGGGCCCAGCCGGACGCCGTCGGCGACCTGCAACTGCAGTTCGACCAGATCGAGCCCGGTGACGCACTCGGTCACCGGGTGCTCGACCTGCAGGCGGGTGTTCATCTCCAGGAAGTAGAAGGAGCCGTCCTCGTCGGCCAGGAACTCGACCGTGCCCGCCCCGGCGTAACCGGTCGCGAATGCGGCCTGGCGTGCAGCGTCGAACAGCTTGTCACGCATGCCGGGGATGCGTTCCACCAGAGGGGACGGCGCCTCCTCGATGACCTTCTGATGCCGCCGCTGGATCGAACACTCGCGCTCGCCGACGGCCCAAACGCTGCCGTGGTCGTCCGCGAGCACCTGCACCTCGATGTGACGCCCGCGAGGAAGATACCGCTCGCAGAACACGGTGTCGTCGCCGAATGCCGCCGCGGCCTCGCGTCGTGCCGCGGCGACCTCGGTTGTCAGCGACGCTAATTCGGTGACCACCCGCATGCCGCGACCGCCTCCGCCCGCTGAGGCCTTGACGAGCACCGGAAGCTGCGACTCGGTGACCGCGGCGGGGTCGAGCTCGTCGAGCACCGGAACTCCGGCCGCGGCCATCATCTTCTTGGCTTCGACTTTGCTGCCCATCGCCGCCACCGCGGCGGCCGGCGGCCCGATCCAGGTCAATCCGGCATCCTGCACGGCCGCGGCGAATTCGGCGTTTTCCGAAAGGAATCCGTACCCGGGATGGATGGCGTCGGCACCGGCGAACTTCGCGGCGGTGATGAGCTGTTCGCGATCCAGATAACCGCTGATACCGGAGAGCTGCACGCGTGCATCGGCTTCGGCGACGTGCGGTGATTGGGCGTCGGGTTGGGTGTACACCGCGACGGTGCCCACACCCAGGCGCCGGCAGGTCGCGAAGACCCGCCGGGCGATCTCGGCCCGGTTGGCCACCAGTACTCGAGTAATCATGTTGATCTACATCCGGAAGACGCCGAAGTTGCTGGTGCCCTCGACCGGCGCATTGGCGATGGTGGACAGGCACATTCCGAGCACCGTGCGAGTGTCCCGCGGGTCGATCACGCCATCGTCGTAGAGCCGGCCCGACAGGAACATGGGGAGCGACTCGGCCTCGATCTGCGCCTCGATGGCGGCCCTCAGCGCCGCGTCGGCGTCCTCGTCGACCTGCTGCCCACGCGCCTCCGCGGCGGCGCGGCTGACGATCGAAATCACGCCGGCAAGCTGCGCGCCACCCATCACCGCGGCCTTGGCGCTGGGCCACGCGAACAGGAACCGCGGGTCGTACGCCCGCCCGCACATGCCGTAGTGGCCCGCGCCGTACGATGCGCCGATCAACAATGAGATGTGCGGCACGGTCGAATTCGAGACCGCGTTGATCATCATCGCGCCATGCTTGATCATCCCACCCTCTTCGTACTGCTTGCCCACCATGTAGCCGGTGGTGTTGTGCAAGAACAGCAGCGGGGTGTTGCTGCGGTTCGCGAGTTGGATGAACTGCGTCGCCTTCTGCGACTCCTCGCTGAACAGCACACCACGGGCGTTGGCGAGAATTCCGATCGGGTAGCCGTGCAGCGTCGCCCACCCGGTCACCAACGACGACCCATACAGCGCCTTGAACTCGTCGAAGTCTGAGCCGTCGACGATTCGCGCGATCACCTCCCGCGGATCAAACGGCGTCCGCAGATCCGGCGGCACCACTCCCAGCAATTCCTCGGGGCCGGCCAGCGGCTCGGTGACCGGTCCTGCTGCTGGGCCGCGCTTCTGCCAGTTCAGCCGCGCGACGATGCGCCGCCCGATGCGAAGCGCATCGAGTTCGTCCACGGCGAAGTAGTCGGCCAGACCCGATGTGCGGGCATGCATTTCGGCGCCCCCGAGCGACTCGTCGTCGGACTCCTCACCGGTGGCCATCTTCACCAGTGGCGGGCCCGCGAGGAACACCTTCGAGCGTTCCTTGATCATCACGACGTAATCCGACATCCCGGGCACGTAGGCGCCACCGGCGGTGGAATTGCCGAACACCAGCGCGATCGTCGGTATGCCCGCGGCGGACAGCCGCGTCAGATCGCGGAACATCTGGCCACCGGGGACGAACACTTCCTTCTGCGTGGGCAGGTCGGCCCCGCCCGACTCCACGAGAGAAATCACCGGCAGCCGGTTCTGGAAGGCGATCTGGTTGGCCCGCAGAATCTTCCGCAGCGTCCACGGGTTGCTGGTGCCGCCTTTGACGGTCGGGTCGTTTGCGACCACCATGCATTCGACCCCGCTGACCGCGCCGATCCCGGTGACCAGGCTCGCCCCCACCTGAAACTCGCTGCCCCATGCGGCCAGCGGGCAGAGCTCCAGGAACGGCGAATCCGGGTCGATCAGCAACTCGATGCGCTCGCGCGACGTCAGCTTGCCGCGGGCGTGGTGGCGCTCGACATACTTGGGGCCACCGCCGGCGAGGGCCTTGGCAAGTTCTTCGTCGATGTCGGAGAGCTTGGCCGTCATCGCGGCAACCGAGTCTTGGTAGGCGGGCGCGCGGGTGTCCAGGGTGGATCGCAGCACCGTCATGACTGGTATCCCAACGTCTTCGCGGCAAGTGAAGTAAGGATCTCGGTTGTGCCGCCGCCGATTCCGAGGATGCGCATGTCGCGGTACTGCCGTTCCACTTCGCTTTCCGCCATATAGCCCAGGCCGCCGAACAGCTGCACGGCCTGGCTCGCCACCCATTCGCCGGCTTCGACGGCGGTGTTCTTGGCGAAACACACCTGCGCTATCAGGTTCGGCTGCCCGGCCGCCTGCCTTTCGACCACGTTGCGTGTGTAGACGCGCGCGACATCGATCCGGCGGGCCATCTCGGCGAGCGTGTTCTGCACGGACTGGCGTGAGATCAGTGGCCTGCCAAACGTTTCCCGGTTGCGGCACCACTCGACCGTGATGTCCAGACACCGCTGTGCGCTCGAATACGCCTGCGCGGCCAGGCCGACACGTTCGGCGACGAAAGCCGCGGCGATCTGCGCGAAGCCGGAGTTCTCCGCGCCGACGAGGTTGGCGGCGGGAACGTGGACGTCGGTGTAGGACAACTCGGCGGTGTCAGAAGAACGCCAGCCCATCTTGTCCAGCTTCCGCGTCACCTCGAAACCCGGTGTGCCCTTCTCGACGACGAGCAGTGACACCCCCGCGGCGCCCTGACCGCCGGTCCGCACGGCGGTGACCACGTAGTCGGCACGCACTCCCGACGTGATGTAGGTCTTCGCGCCGTTGACGATGTAGTCGTCGCCAGCCGAATCAGGACAGCGCCGGGCGTTGGTCCGCAGGTGCCCCACATCGGAGCCGCCGCCGGGTTCGGTGATCGCCAGCGCTCCGATCAGCTCACCGCGCAGCGTCGGTCGCACAAACCGCTCGATCAGGCGTTGGTCGCCGGAAGCGATCATGTGCGGCACCGCGATACCGCACGTGAACAGCGACGCGAACACTCCGCCGGGAGCGCCGGCGTAGTGCATCTCCTCGCAGATGATCAGCGAATCCGCGCCGTCGCCTCCGCCGCCGCCGACGGATTCGGGCAGGCCGGCGCCAAGCAACCCCGCTTCGCCGGCCTTGAGGTGCAGTTCGCGGGGCAGATCGCCGATGCGCTCCCACTCGTCGATGTACGGCAGCACCTCGCGCTCCACGAACGCCCGCACCGTCTTTCGTAGCTCGTCACGCTCGGGGGTGTTCCAGATATTCACGCGAGCAGCTCTTCCGGGATGTCCACGTACCGAGACCGCAGCCACTCGCCGAGGCCCTTTGCCTGCGGGTCGAACCTCGCCTGATAAGCCACGCCCTCACCGAGGATCCCCTCGATCACGAAGTTGACCGCGCGCAGATTCGGCAGCACGTGACGGGTGATAGAAAACCGGGCCGCCTCGGGCAGTAGCTCGCGAAGCTTGTCGGTGCTAAGAGCGCGGGCCAGCCAGCGCCACTGGTCCTCGGTGCGCACCCACAAGCCCACGTTGGCGTCGCCGCCTTTGTCGCCGCTGCGGGCGCCGGCGATCGTCCCGAGAGGGACCCGTCGCGTCTCACCGAACGGAAGCGGCACCGGCAGCGCGAAGGGCGCGACGGGGGTCAGCTCGAGAGTCTCTGCCGGGGGCGGGATCTCGGTGCGGGTGCCGTCGGCGTGGACCGCAATGTGCGGCACCTTGTCAGCGGCCACGAAGCCGGCTTTGAAAACGCCGTACACCTGGCCCTCGGCCGGCGGCGCGGTAGCGGTGAAGCCGGGATAGCTTGCAAGCCCCAATTCGACTGCCGCCGACGAGAACTGGCGCCCGACATTCACCGGCTCCGGGTCACGGACCACACACCGCAACAGGGCGCTCGCGGCCTCCTCGGTGTCGGCGTCGCAGTGGTCCGTGCGCGCCAGCGTCCATTCCAGCTCCGCGGGCTTGACGGTCAACGTGGTCTCCAGCTGGCGGCGCACGAGCTCGGCCTTGGCGTCGATGTCCAGTCCGGTCAGCACGAACGTCATCGCGTTGCGAAAACCGCCGACGGTGTTCAACGACACCTTCAGCGTGGGTGGAGGCGGCTCGCCGCGAACGCCGGTGACGAGCACCCGGTCGGCGCCGTCCTCGGCCAGCTCGATCGAGTCGACGCGCAGCGTCACGTCGGGATTGGCATAGCGCGCGCCGCTGATCTCGTAGAGAAGTTGTGCGGTCACCGTCCCGACGGTGACGGCGCCGCCGGTGCCGGGGTGTTTGGTGATCACCGATGAGCCGTCGGCGCGCACCTCGGCGAGCGGGAACCCGGGATGCATCGGATCGGCGAGTTCGGTGAAGAACGCGTAGTTGCCGCCGGTGGCCTGCGCCCCGCATTCGATGATGTGGCCGGCTGCGACCGCTCCGGCCAGCTGGTTGTAGTCGGTGCGCGACCAGCCGAAATGCGCGGCGGCCGGGCCGACGATCACCGATGCGTCGGTAACCCGGCCGGTGACGACGACGTCGGCGCCGCTGTTGAGGCAATCGACGATGCCCCACGCGCCCAAGTACGCGTTGGCGGCCAGCGGGCCGCCGAACCCGAGTTCGGTGGCACGCGCAAGCAGGTCGTCGCCCTCGACATGGGCGACGCTCGCGGGGACCCCCAGCCGGTCGGCCAGTGCCCGCACCGCCTCGGCGAGCCCAGCCGGGTTGAGACCGCCGGCATTCGCGACGATCCGCACTTTCCGATCGTGCGCCAACCCGAGGCACTCCTCGAGCTGGGTCAGAAACGTCTTGGCGTAGCCGCGGTCGGGTGCCTTCGCCCGGTCACGGGCCAGGATCAGCATGGTCAGCTCGGCCAGATAATCGCCGGTCAGGAAGTCGAGGTCACCACCGATGAGCATTTCGCGCATCGCCGAGGATCGGTCGCCGTAGAAGCCCGAGCAGTTGCCGATGCGCACGACGCTCTGCGTGGCGGCCACGCACCCCTCCTCCCGTCGGGATGTCTCAACCAACCGGTAGGTTAGCGGGTCGCTCGGGCGCCGGCCACGACCGGTACCGATTTGTGCGGCCGCCGAGTGGCCAGCGGCACAGAAGCGGTCTCACGGCTTTTGGAAAAGGCCGTGGTCACCGGCTATCCTGAGGGTCGATTGCGGCCGTATGTCGGCCGGCGCCAACCCAACCAGATGGAGAAGCTCGATCATGGCTGTGCCGAAGCGCAGGATGTCGCGTGCGAACACCCGGAGCCGTCGGGCGCAGTGGAAGGCCGAGCGCCCCGAGCTGGTCAATGTCACGGTCAACGGCCAGCAGCACAAGGTGCCCCGTCGGCTGCTGAAGGCCGCCCGGCTGGGTCTCATTAATCTCGACCGTCGCTAATTCGCTCGCTGGGCTTTTCTTTTCTTTTTGGCGCTTTACCGGCGCGTTTCTCAGGCCGTTCTCAGGCGTTACGTAGACACTGGTCGACGTGCGGATTCTTGTCGTTGACGATGATCGCGCCGTTCGCGAATCGTTGCGCCGGTCCCTTTCTTTCAATGGTTACTCGGTATCGCTAGCGCAGGACGGGGTCGAGGCCCTCGACGCGATCGCCAACGAACGTCCCGATGCCGTCGTCCTCGACGTGATGATGCCCCGGCTGGACGGGTTGGAAGTGTGCCGCCAACTTCGCAGCACCGGTGATGACCTGCCGATTCTGGTCCTGACCGCCCGGGATTCGGTGTCGGAGCGGGTGGCCGGGCTCGATGCCGGCGCCGACGACTACCTGCCGAAGCCGTTCGCGCTGGAAGAGTTGCTGGCGCGGATGCGCGCGCTATTGCGACGGACCGTGCCCGATAACAACGCCGAGTCGGTCGCGATGACCTTCTCCGATCTGAGTCTGGATCCGGTGACGCGGGAAGTGACCCGCGGCGAGCGCCGCATCAGCCTGACCCGCACCGAGTTCGCGCTGCTGGAGATGTTGATCGCAAATCCCCGCAGGGTGCTCACGCGCGGCCGCATCCTCGAGGAGGTGTGGGGATTCGACTTCCCGACGTCGGGCAACGCGCTCGAGGTCTACGTCGGGTATCTGCGGCGCAAGACCGAAGCGGACGGAGAGCCGCGGCTGATCCACACCGTGCGCGGCGTCGGATACGTGCTGCGTGAAACACCGCCCTGATGTCTGTGTCCGGGGCGTCGCGCCGCGCATCACTTCGGGCCAGTAGTTCGCTGTCGCTGCGCTGGCGAGTGATGTTGCTTGGCATGTCGATGGTGGCTCTGGTGGTGGTGCTCATCGCCGTGGCCGCATACATCGTGGTCTCGACGGCGCTTTACCGCAACGTCGACAACCAGCTGCAGACGCGCGCGAACCTGCTGATCGAGAGCGGAGCGCTGGACGCCGATCCGGGCAAGGCGATCGAAGGTACCGCGTATTCGGATGTCAACGCGATGCTGGTCATCCCCGGGCGGGCGATTTACACCGCGAATCAGGAAGGCCAGCAGCTCCCGTTCGGCCAGCCGGAAAAGGATGTCGTCAAGGGAGATCTGCTGCTGTCGCTGCGGGCCACCGGCGATCAACGTGTGCTGGCCACTCACTTGTCCAACGGCGACACGCTGTTGGTCTCCAAGAGCCTGAAGCCGACGATCAACGTGCTGCGCCAACTTGGTTGGGTGCTGCTCGTGGTCGGCGGCGTGGGTCTGGTGATCGCCGCGGTCGCCGGCGGCATGGTGGCCAGTGCAGGCTTGCGCCCTGTGCGCCGGCTCACCGACGCCGCCGAACGAGTGGCACGGACCGACGACCTGCGTCCGATCCCCGTGACGGGTAGCGACGAGTTGGCAAGCCTCACCCAGAGTTTCAACATGATGCTGCGAGCGCTGGCCGAATCGCGGGATCGCCAGGCGCGGTTGGTGACGGACGCCGGGCATGAGTTACGCACACCGTTGACGTCGCTGCGCACGAACGTGGAGCTGCTGATGGCGTCGATGGAGCCGGGCGCACCGCGGCTGCCCGAAAGCGAGATGGCGGGACTGCGCGCAGACGTGCTGGCGCAGATAGAGGAACTGTCGACGCTCGTTGCAGATCTGGTGGACCTCACCCGCGACGACGCGGGCGAGGTGGTGCACGAGCCCGTCGACATGTCGGAGATCATCGACCGCAGTCTCGAGCGAGTACGTCGGCGGCGGAACGATATCCAGCTCGATGTGAACATCGTGCCCTGGCTGGTGGAGGGCGATCCGGCAGCCCTATCGCGGGCGGTGCTCAACCTGCTTGACAACGCCGCGAAGTGGAGTCCACGAGGTGGCGCCGTAAATGTCCGTCTAGCGCAGGTCGATCCGTCGCACGCCGACCTCGTCATCGCCGACTACGGCCCTGGCATCCCGCCTCGGGAACGAGAATTGGTGTTCGAACGGTTCTACCGCTCGGCCTCAGCACGTGCGATGCCCGGCTCGGGACTGGGCCTGGCCATCGTCAAGCACGTCGCGATGAAACATGGTGGGATTCTTCGGATTGAAGACACCGTGCCGGGCGGTCAACCGCCGGGGACTTCTGTACATGTGCTGTTGCCCGGCAGCCCGATGCCGACCGCGGACATGACCGACGGAGAAAAGTCTGTGGAGGAACGAAGGGATATCTCAGTCGATTCTCAGTCGCGGGTTGCACGGTGAAGAGACCGACCCACTCGAGAAAGAGCGATACAGCGACATGACGAACCACCCGAGGTATACGCCGCCGCAGCAGGCGGGCCAGCACTACCCCGGCTATCCGCCGCAGCATTCGCCCTACGACTGGCGCTATTACTACCCGAACGACCGGCGGACGCAGCCCCCTGCCCCGCCCACGCCACAAAAGCGTTCGCGCGCAGGCGCGTTCGTTGCCGGAGCGGCCGCGATAGCGGTCGTCTCGGCGGGTGTCGGCGGTGGAGTCGCGCTGGCCGTGCGGCCGGACCATCCGAGCACCACTACCGTCGCGACCGCACCGGGAGCGGTGTCGGGTCAGCCCGCGGCCAACGCGCCCGCCGGATCCGTCGAGCAGGTGGCGGCGAAAGTCGTGCCGAGCGTCGTCAAGCTCGAAACGGCAACCGGCCGCCAGTCCGAAGAAGGATCGGGCATCATCCTGTCCTCGGACGGCCTGATCCTGACCAACAATCACGTGGTGGCCGCGACCGGGAACAGCGGCCAGCCCGGCGGCGCACCCACCACCACCGTCACCTTCAGCGACGGCCGGACGGCACCGTTCACGGTGGTGGGCACCGATCCGTCCAGCGACATCGCCGTTGTGCGCGCGCAGGGCGTCTCGGGGCTCACGCCGATCACGATCGGCTCGTCGGCCGATCTCCGGGTCGGACAGGATGTGGTGGCGGTTGGATCGCCGCTGGGGCTTGAGGGCACTGTCACGAACGGCATCATCAGCGCGCTAAACCGCCCGGTGGCGACCGGCGGCAACGTCGGGGATCAGAACTCGGTTCTCGACGCGATTCAGACCGACGCGGCGATCAATCCCGGCAACTCCGGCGGCGCGCTGGTCAACATGAACGGCGAACTGATCGGAATCAACTCGGCGATCGCCTCGCTCGGCAACGACCAGAGCGGTCCGGAAAGCGGGTCGATCGGCCTGGGCTTCGCGATACCGGCCGACCAGGCCAAGCGCATCGCGGACCAGCTGATCCAAACGGGCACCGCCACGCACGCATCGCTAGGCGTTCAGGTCAGCGACGACGCGACGGCCAACGGCGCCAAGATCATGCAGGTCGCCTCCGGCGGGCCCGCCGAACAGGCCGGCCTGCCCAGCGGCGTGGTGGTGACCAAGTTCGACGACCGCGCGATCGGCGGTGCCGACGCGCTGGTGGCCGCGGTGCGGTCCAAGGCACCGGGCGACAAGGTGACATTGACGTATTCCGATCCGTCGGGCGCCAGCAAAACGGTTCAGGTCACGCTCGGCCAGGCGCAATAGCGATGAGCCGCCTGGAGCTGAGGATGGTCGCGCCGCTGTCTGTGCCCAGATATACGGTGGCATGCATGGAGCACCCCCGGGAGTTGGTCGGCCGTGCACTGGTTGTCGTCGTCGACGACCGCACCGCCCACGGCGACGAGGAGGATCACAGTGGCCCGATCGTCACCGAGCTGCTGGCCGAGGCCGGCTTCGTCGTCGACGGCGTTGTCGTGGTGGCCGCCGACGAGGTCGAAATCCGCAACGCCCTGAACACGGCCGTGATCGGCGGCGTCGATCTCGTGGTGTCCGTCGGCGGCACTGGGGTCACACCGCGTGACGTGACGCCCGAGGCCACGCGCGACATCCTTGACCGGGAACTGCTCGGTATCTCCGAGGCGCTGCGCGCCGCGGGCCGGTCGGCCGGCATCGTTGACGCCGGGCTCTCGCGCGGGCTCGCGGGTGTCTCGGGGAGTACGCTGGTCGTCAACCTGGCCGGCTCGCGGTACGCCGTGCGCGACGGCATGGCAACGCTGAATCCACTTGCAACGCAGATCATCGGCCAGCTGTCGAGCCTCGATATCTGAGGGCGGCCCACACCGGGTTTACGTGTGCCGAACCTGCAGTTAACGCTGCCGACTCGTCAATATGTGATCTTCGTCACACCCGAGGCTAGATGTGGCGATGCTGAGTTTCCGCCGCGCTGTTCTGGCAAACCTCCAAGATCGTCTGCCAGCCACCGGTGACGAGTTGCGATCCCGATGGCGCCGCGTCTACCAGGCGATTTCCCAACCATGCCTTCGTGCGGGTCACGCCCGTTTCATCAATACCGGCACGCGGCAACCCCCATCTGAGTCCGCGAATTCAGGCTCTCCTCACGGCTCGTTCACTGTTCGTTGGTGCGAGTGATTCAGCAAACTAACGAGTTTGCGGCTGAGGGCGACCGGCGCGCCACGTATCCGTTGCCGGGTAGGGGGGGCGCCGCTATGTTCCTCGTGTCAACGATGAGCAACTTGTAAGAGCAGCCTGAGAGCGATTCTCATTTGGGTGTTCTTGCCGGGTGGTGACTGACCAGGAACGCGGACTCGGTGATCTGCAGAGATCGCCGTCGACATGGGCTAGGGAGAACATGAAGGTTATCGGTACAGTGCTGATGGCTCTGATCGCTGCTCTGGCGGGGCTGTTCGTGAGCACCGGCACGGCTCATGCCGGGCTGGACAACGAGCTCAGTTTGGTCGACGGGCAGGGCGACACGATGAATATCCAACAGTGGGACACCTTCCTCAACGGGGTGTTTCCGTTGGACCGCAACCGGCTGACGCGTGAGTGGTTTCACTCGGGCCGGGCGCTCTATCACGTGACCGGGCCGAACGCCAGCGGGTTCGCCGGCACGTTGGAGTTGGGGTATCAGATTGGTTTCCCGTGGTCGCTGGGGGTTGGGGTGAACTTCAGCTACACCACGCCCAACATCAACTTGGACCAGGCGTTTGTCAACACCGCCGGCGTCGGCCAATTGACGGTGACCAGCCCGCCGTTGTTCCCGGGCGTGTCGATCACCGCTGATCTGGGTAACGGCCCGGGCATTCAGGAGGTGGCGACATTCTCGGTGGACGTGACCGGTCCCGATGGTGCTGTGGCGGTGAGCAATGCGCACGGCACAGTGACCGGTGCGGCCGGTGGTGTGCTGTTGCGCCCGTTCGCGCGGTTGATCTCCAAGGCCGGTGACAGCGTCACTACCTACGGCGAGGCCTGGAACATGAACTGACTCGTCTCGTCGATAAAGAGATCGGCGAGATCGGCCCTCGGCACCGCGTCGGGGGCGGTACGCAAACTTCGCCGCAAACGCAATCAGCGGTTGAGCGCGTCCCTTCTTGGTCCGGAGAGCGCCCGACCGCTATCGTCCTCATGTCACGAAATGAGCGATATCCGGTGAGATCCGGTGATATATGGGACGCTATCACTTCGCTACGGCAGTGGCGCCTAGTGAGGGAAGTTAGGCACGGACGAACAGGGGCATGGCGATCGGGGGATCGCTGTCGACTGGGGGTAGGAGAACATGAAGGTTATCGGTCGAGTGCTGATGGCTCTGATCGCTGCTCTGGCGGGCTTGTTCGTGAGCACGGGCACGGCTCATGCCGGGCTGGACAATGAGCTCAGTTTGGTCGACGGCCAGGGCGACACGATGGATATCCAACAGTGGGACACCTTCCTCAACGGGGTGTTTCCGTTGGACCGCAACCGGCTGACGCGTGAGTGGTTTCACTCGGGCCGGGCCCTCTATCACGTGACCGGGCCGAACGCCAGCGGGTTCGCGGGCACGTTGGAGTTGGGGTATCAGATTGGTTTCCCGTGGTCGCTGGGGGTTGGGGTGAACTTCAGCTACACCACGCCCAACATCAACCTGGACCAGTCGTTTATCAACACGACGCCGGCGGCCTCATTGACGGTGACCAGCCCGCCGTTGTTCCCGGGCGTGTCGATCACCGCCGATCTGGGTAACGGCCCGGGCATTCAGGAGGTCGCGACGTTCTCGGTGGACGTGACCGGTCCCGATGGTGGTGTGGCGGTGAGCAATGCGCACGGCACGGTGACCGGTGCGGCCGGTGGTGTGCTGTTGCGCCCGTTTGCGCGGTTGATCTCCAAGGCCGGTGACAGCGTCACCACCTACGGCGAAGCCTGGAACATGAACTGATTTCGGTTGGGGGCTAAGGCTTGTCGGCGGGATCTGCGCCGGGCCGGGTCGTGCTTGCTGCGCGCTGACTACCTGCGGCGAGTAGATCGCGGATCTCGGTCAATATGCTCAGTTCGGCGTCCTCGGCCTGCTCCACCTCGCCACGTTTGCGCCACCTGTTGTAGGGCACCATGATCAGGAAATACACCACCGCGGCGACGAGGATGAAGTTGATCAGTGCCGACAGCAGAATGTTGAGGTCGATGGCCTGATCGCCGCCGATGGGAATTCGCAGGATGCCGTATTTCGCATTTTTGCCGGCGCCGATGCGGGAGATCAGGGGCTGGATGATGCTGTTGGTGAACGCCGTCACCAGCGCGGTGAACGCCGTGCCGATCACGACCGCGATCGAGAGGTCGACGATGTTGCCGCGCGACAGGAACTCCTTGAACCCCTTCAACATGACTGGCCATCCTCCGTTCGGTAAGCGGTGGTGAATCCGAACGGTAGTCCCATCGGCGCCCGGTCGAAGGTGGGCACGCTGAGGGTGATTCAGGGCAGACGCATTGAGGGTTTTCGCTGTCCGGTCACACCGGAGTCGTTCTAAACGGTCAGCTCGCCGCGGCGGCCGGTGCCTCGGACTTGCTGGTGGACTTGGTAGCGGACGACGTGTCGGCCGAGGACTCGGTGGATGCTCCGGACTTTTTCTTCTCCCCGGTCTTGTCCCCGCCCTTGTCGCCGTTGGAGGGACCGGCGACGGATCCCGCCCGACTGTCGGTGCGGTAGAAGCCGCTGCCCTTGAACACGACACCGACCGAGCCGAACAGCTTGCGCAGCCGCCCCGAGCACTTTGGGCACACGTCGAGTGCGTCGTCGGTGAACGCCTGCACCGCGTCGAACCGGTTGCCGCACTCTGTGCACGCATAGGAATAGGTCGGCACAGGTACCTCCGTTAGCTCAGCTTGTTAGCACTCTACCGATACAAGTGCCAACGGGCCAGCTGGCATTCCCGAAAATCGGGGTGAATCAGGTGAGCGAAATCAGGCCGCCGCCGGGGGTCAGGGCATGCGTCATCGCGACGTCGTGCGCCTCGGCGGGGAGTTTGTCGACCAGCTCCTCGTCGCGCACCACGGCGATGAGCCGCGCGGCCGGATCGCGGAAGGCCAGCGACCGGTCGTAGAAACCCGCCCCGCGTCCGAGCCGGACGCCGTGGCGATCGACCGCGAGCGCCGGCACCAGGACGGTACGCACGGAACCCAGCGCAGACGGCGGCAGCCACGGAGGGGGCGGTTCGAACAGCCCGAAGGGGGCCCCGACCAGCGCACCGCCCCGGTACTGCGCCCATTGCAACGGCAGCGGTGCACCGTCAGCCGATGCCCGGGCAATCGGAAGCAGTACCGTGCCGCAGATGCCGATCAGGGCGGTGACAAGACCGGGAAACCCCGGCTCTGACGCCGACGGCGCATAGCCGGCGATGGCTTCGTCACGATTCAGGATGTGCAGCAGATGCCCGATGATGGCGTCTGTATCAGCGCCACGCTCGTCTTCGCCGAGCGATTGCCGCGCGTCGACTCGCTCGGCGCGGATGCGGTCCTTTAACGTGTGCGCCACGGGCTAACGATGACAGGGGCTTACATGCGTATGTCACGGCAGCTGCCCGTTGCGAGTGGCGATAGGGTGTGATCGATGACGCGACCAGAGATTCCCATCCCGCGGACCGCGATCGTTCCGGCCGCGGGCCTGGGTACCAGATTCCTGCCCGCCACGAAGACCGTGCCGAAGGAGTTGCTGCCGGTCGTCGACACGCCGGGTATCGAGCTCGTCGCCGCCGAGGCGGCGGAGGCGGGCGCTGAACGCCTGGTGATCATCACCTCCGAGGGCAAGGACAGTGTGGTCGCCCACTTCGTCGAGGACCTGGTGCTGGAGGGCACGCTCGAGGCGCGCGGTAAGACAACGATGCTGGAGAAGGTTCGCCGCGCCCCGGCTCTGATCAAGGTGGAGTCGGTCGTGCAGGCCGTGCCGCTCGGTCTCGGTCACGCCATTAGCTGCGTCGAGCCGGTGCTGTCCAATGACGAGGACGCGGTGTCCGTGCTGCTGCCTGACGACCTCGTCCTACCCACCGGTGTGCTGGAGACCATGTCGAAGGTGCGCGCCAAGCGGGGCGGCACCGTTTTGTGCGCGATCGAGGTCCCGGCGTCGGACATCAGCGCCTACGGCGTTTTCGACGTCGAGGAGCTGACCGACGCCGCTAACCCGAATGTGTTGCGGGTGAAGGGCATGGTCGAAAAGCCGATGCGCGAGGATGCGCCGTCGCTGTATGCCGCCGCGGGACGCTATGTGCTGGACCGGGCGGTCTTCGATGCGCTGCGGCGCGTCCAACGCGGTGTGGGCGGGGAGATTCAGCTGACCGATGCGATCGCGATGTTGATCGAAGAGGGTCATCCGGTGCACGTCGTGGTGCATCGAGGCTCCCGACACGACCTTGGAAATCCCGGCGGCTACCTCAAGGCTGCGGTTGACTTTGCGTTGGACCGTGATGACTATGGCCCGGAGTTGCGGCGGTGGTTGGTAACGCGATTGGGCTTGACCAACCAGTAGGTGCGTCTGCCGGGCCCGGCCGATTTGGTCTTCGGTCGCTGAGCAGAAAGGCGTGCTGTGCGTTCGGTTGAGGAGCAGCAGGCGCGCGTGATGGCCGCGGCGGTCGCGCCCCGGCCTGTCCGCGTCGCGATTGCCGAAGCCCAAGGCCTGATGTGCGCCGAGGAGGTGGTGACCGAACGGCCACTGCCCGGGTTTGACCAGGCCGCGATCGACGGGTACGCGGTGCGCAGCGTCGACGTGGCAGAGGTCGGGGAGAGCGGTCCCGGTGGCGATGACCCGGACGACGGGGACATTGGCGGGATCGAAGTGCGCTTGCCCGTCGTCGGTGACATCGAAGCCGGCGCGCGCACGCCGAGCAGGCTGCAACCGCGGCAGGCTGCCCGCGTGCAGACGGGGGCACCCATGCCCACACTCGCCGATGCGGTGCTGCCGCTGCGGTGGACCGACGGCGGTGAGTCCAAGGTTCGGGTGCTGCGCAGCGTGCCCTCGGGCGCCTATGTGCGGCGTTCCGGCGATGACGTGCAGCCCGGCGACATCGCCGTGCGCGCAGGTGCGATCATCGGTGCCGCGCAGGTGGGCTTGCTCGCGGCTGTCGGTCGTGACCGGGTGCTGGTACATCCGCGGCCGCGCCTGTCGGTGATGAGTGTCGGCAGTGAGCTCGTGGATGTTTCACGCACACCGGGCAACGGCCAGGTATACGACGTCAATTCGTACGCGTTGGCCGCGGCCGGTCGGGATGCCGGCGCGGAGGTGACCCGGGTCGGGATCGCCAGCATTGATCCCAAGGAGCTGCGCGAGGTCGTCGAGGGTCAGCTGAACCGCGCGGAGGTCGTGGTCATCGCTGGTGCGGTGGGGGGAGCCGCCGAGGCCGTGCGGTCTGCACTGTCGCCGCTTGGCGAGATAGACGTCGACAGGGTCGCAATGCATCCGGGGTCGGTTCAGGGCTTCGGCCAGCTCGGTCCCGAGGGCGTGCCGACGTTCCTGCTGCCCGCCAACCCGGTCAGCGCGCTCGTGGTGTTCGAAGTCATGGTGCGCCCGCTGATCCGCTCGTCGGTCGGCAAGCGCCAGTCGATGCGGCGGATCGTCGAAGCGCGCACCCTGTCGCCGATTTCGTCGGTCGTCGGCCGTAGGGGGTATCTGCGCGGACAGCTGATGCGCGATCAGGACACCGACGACTACCTTGTGCAGGTGCTCGGCGCGCCCGGTCCGTCATCTCACCTGCTCGCGACACTGGCGGAAGCCAACTGCCTGGTGATCGTGCCCAGCGATGCTGAACAGATCCGCACCGGCGAGATCGTCAGCGTCGCGTTTTTGGCCCAACGCGGCTGATTACGAAATCCGGCGACTGGGCAGTGAGCTTTTTTCGCAATAGTTCTGTTCATCCGGGGTGGCCGGCCATCGTAGGGCCGATCAGGGTGGCCGGCGGCACCGTCCAACTGCGGCCGGTCCGGATGCGCGACGCTGCGCAATGGAGCAAGACACGACTGGCCGACCGCGCGCACCTGGAGCCGTGGGAACCCACCACCGACGTCGATTGGCTACGGAGACAGACGATGTCGTCGTGGCCGTCGGTGTGCTCCGGATTGCGCGCGGAGGCACGCAAGGGCCGGATGTTGCCGTTCGCGATTGAACTCGACGGCGAGTTCTGCGGGCAGCTGACGGTCGGCAACGTTACCCACGGGGCGTTGAGGTCGGCGTGGATCGGTTACTGGGTGGCGAGTGCTGCCGCGGGGCGAGGTGTGGCCACAGGTGCGCTCGCACTCGGCCTCGACCACTGTTTCGGGCCAGTGCGGCTGCATCGAGTGGAAGCGACCGTGCGGCCGGAGAACGCCGCGAGCCGACGGGTGCTGGCCAAGGTGGGTTTCCGCGAGGAGGGTTTGCTGCAGCGGTACCTCGACGTCGACGGGGGCTGGCGTGACCATCTGCTGGTGGCGATCACGGTCGAGGAAGTGGGGGGTTCGGTGGCATCGGCGTTGGTGCGCGCCGGTCACGCTCGCTGGGCCTGAATGTTGCAGAAGCGACACCTGTGACTAATGGTGCTTGTCTGAATCGAATTACAGGTGTGTAATTGTACTGGTCGGGCGGCGCGCCTCAATCCTTTGCGCCGATCACAGACCTAGCCTGACGGTGAGAGGAGCAGGCACCATGCCAAGCGTTCCGCAATCGCTTCTGTGGATCTCCCTAGTGGTGCTCTGGCTGTTCGTTTTGGTGCCGATGTTGGTCAGCAAGCGCGACGCGGTGCGTCGCACCAGCGACGTTGCGCTGGCCACGCGTGTGCTGAACAGCGGCGTCGCGCGCAAGTTCAAGAAGGGGCCGGCCGCGGGGCATCGCAGCGACCCGCATTGGCGGCCGATCGACGAAGACGACGACGAATTCGATGATGCCGCGGAGCCGGCGGAGAAGGGCGCCGCGGTGCCGGCGGAGAAAGGCGCCGCGGTGCCGGCGGAGAAGGGCGCCGCGGTGCCGGCGGAGAAGGGCGTCGTCGTGGCGAACGTCGCGTCCGGCGCGCCCACCGTGCCCGGCGCCTCCACCGTGTCCGGCGCGCCCGCCGTGCCCGGCGCGCCCGCCGCGTCTGCCGCGCCCGCCGTGCCCGGCGCGCCCGCCCCGTCTGCCGCGCCCGCCGTGCCCGGCGCGCCCGCCCCGTCTGCCGCGCCCGCCGTGCCCGGCGCGCCCGCCCCGTCTGCCGCGCCCGAGCAGGACTGCCTCGACGTCGATGTCGTCGAAGCGGACTCCGGGGCGTTGCCGGTTGGCGGTCTCGCCGCGGCGCAGCGCGCGGAGGCGGTTGCGGAGGAAGAGGCGGTTGCGGAGGACGCGCGGGCCGAGGACGTTGCGGGGCTGCGGGCCGAGGAGGTTGCGGGGCCGCGGGCCGAGGCGGAACGGGAGGACGAGCCGTCGGCCGAGGACTCAAGCTCGGACGAGGACGAACCTGTAAAGGACGCTTCGGGTTTGGAGGCTTCCGAGGAGCCAGCCACGGCGCCGCCTGTGGCATCGCGGCGTCGGCTCTACGAGTCCAAGACCGCGGCGGTGGTCAGCGCCCGCAAATACCGATTCCGTACGCGAGTGCTGTCGGTGATGGCGCTGATCCTGGTCGCGACGATCGCGGCAGTGTTCACGGTATGGCCCGACGGATGGTGGGCATGCGGTACGGCGGGGGTGATCACCACGCTTTACCTGGTCTATTTGCGGCGGCAGACTCGGATCGAGGAACGTCTGCGGCGGCGGCGGATGCAGCGGATGGCGCGGTCGCGGATAGGCGTGCAAAACACCGCCGACCGGGATTACGACGTGCCTTCGCGGCTGCGCCGGCACGGGTCGGTTGTGCTGGAAATCGACGACGAGGACCCGAATTTCGAGCACCTCGACTACGCGCCGGTCCCGACGGGGTACAACCTTCCGAAGGCCGCCGGTCAGTAACCTTCGCCTGCGCGAAGTCGCGCTCGGTCTTCGTTGCGTCATCGTTTTCGGGCCGGGCTGCTCGGCTGGTAGCCTGCTAGCGACCAGGGGCTATGGCGCAGTTGGTAGCGCGACTCGTTCGCATCGAGTAGGTCAGGGGTTCGAATCCCCTTAGCTCCACCACGAGGATCCCCAGCTTAGATGGCTAGAGCTGATTAGCCAACAGACCATCGACAGATCACCCAGCCCGCAGTCAGCCCGCAGCAGACCGCGCCGAGCCGACCGGCGGCGGCTACACAGCCGCCCATACCGCCGTCACCGGCAAACTCACTGGCTCGCGTCCTCGCGGCCCGCGTCGGCAGCGGCACGGATCGCGACGTCTAGGTTCACGGCCACGTCGTCCAGGTCGGCGTCGAACAAGTCAGCGTACACGTCCAGCGTCATGCTGGCTTTCGCATGGCCGAGCATCCGTTGCACCGCTTTAACATTCGCGCCCGCCGACACCGCCAGAGACGCCGCTGTGTGCCGTAGGTCGTGCGGGGTGAGCGACGGAAACGATTCGTCGGCCTTCTGGCACCGACGCACCGCAGGCTCAAACACCCGCGCCCGCCAGTTCGAATTGCGAAGCACCCCACCCCGCATGTCGGTGAACACCAGATCGTCGCGACCCTTACCGACCATCAGCGCCGCCAGCTCGGCTGCAATCGACGCCGGGAACGGAACAGACCGGCGCTCCCAGGTTTTCGGAGTGCTCCACACCAGACCGCTGGATTCGGTCACCGAGCGTGACACGTTCACCCGACGGCGCAGCATGTCGAAGTCGCACACCCGCAGTGCGGCCATCTCACCCCAGCGTAGGCCGGTGTAGGCCAGGAAACGCACCACTTCTGGCTGGCGTTCCATCGCGACGGCCAGCGCGGACACCTGGGTGTGGGTGAGGTATCCACGGTCGGCGTGCTGGCGCTTCGGCAGCCGCACACCGTCGCACGGATTGCGTGCAATCCTGTTGTCCTCCAACGCCGCACCCATAACCTGGCGCAGCACGCCGAAAGCGTTTTCGATGGTCGGCGGTCCGACCTCATCGGCGACCATCTTCGCGACCCACGCTCGCACCGCCGCCGTCTTCACGTCCACCACCGCCACGCCGCCCCAGTGCGGCTCCACGCGGCTGCCCCAGGCGCTGCGTCGTGTGGCTGCCGTCTTAGGTGAAATATGCCCCTGTGCCGCAAACCACGACTTGTACATCGCGCCGACGGTCACCTTGCCCGCTTCCGGCGTGCCGTGGCTGTATCGACGGATCGCCCATCCCGATCCGACCGTGCGGGCTGCAACGCCGCATTGGCTGGTGGTGGTGCTGCCCCAGCGCACCCTGGTCGAACAGGCGGTGGACTCAGCGCGAGCATGGGTCGAGGCGCTCGGTGCTCCGGCCGGGGTGCATGTGTTGATGGGCGGGGAAAGACAACCGCGATCGCGAATGGAAGATGCATCCGGACACCGAGCGCATCTTTGTGGGCACGCAGGACATGGTGTTATCGCGGCTATTGAATGCGGGGCTTCGCGGAGTCACGCGCTGCGTGGCCGATGAGCTTCGGCCTGCTGAATGCCGGGGTGCAGTTCGTATTCGACGAGGTGCAGTTGATGGGACCGGGCTTGCCCACGTCGCTTCAACTGCAAGGTCTGCGCGAGGCTTTCGGCACTGCACTGCCATGCCGGTCGATGTGGATGTCTGCGACGATCGACGAGGCGCAATTGTCCACCGTTGACCTGCACCGGCCGCTATCAGCGGTGGACGTCACTGTAGGAGTGGGCGAACTCGCCCGGCGCATGGCCGCGACCCGCACTATTGGGCTACTCGACCTGGGCGCCGACGCGAAACGGTACCCGGCGGCGATGGCGGCACGGGTGGTTGCCGAACACCGGCCCGGCACCCGGACGTTGGTCATGCTTGAACACGGTCGAGCGTGCGATGGAGGTGCACACGCAGCTACTCAAGCTTGCGCCGGATGCCGAGTTCGTGCTGCTGCATTCGCGGTTCCGGCCCGCCGACCGTGCGTCGAACACAGCGGCCGCACTCGCCGATCCCGGCCCAGCTGGCACGATCGTGATCTCAACCCAGGTACTGGAAGCTGGCGTGGACCTGACCTCGGAGTTGCTGATCAGCGAGGTTGCGCCGTGGCCGTCGATTGTGCAGCGCGCGGGCCGGTGCAACCGTGACGGGCGCGCAACTGATGCGCGACTCTTGTGGACTGTGCCGCCCGGTGCCAAAGCCCACCTACCGTACGACGCGGGTGATCTCGACGCCGCAATGCGCTCGGTCGAATTGAGGTTGACTGCTTCAAAGATCCATCTAGGCATCGTGATGCTGTGGACGCCACTGACATCGCCATCCAGTTTGGCGCTCTCCCAAAACTGTTGCGCCGCG
>Ga0153922_1000020_pt1 | contig 62110 bp, 69 predicted proteins | sample TSNJ006MetaG_FD_104723 | JGI IMG/M metagenome (GOLD analysis project Ga0153922, IMG submission 104723) | Attine ant fungus gardens microbial communities from New Jersey, USA - TSNJ006 MetaG | ecosystem: Host-associated > Fungi > Mycelium > Unclassified | place: USA: New Jersey, Brendon T. Byrne... | reverse complement strand
CTTCCCATGTTGAAAATCCCCTTTGCGAAAAAGTTTTTCTTTATTTTAGCATGAAAGGGGAGCATTTGTTATATATTCAGTGTTATTTAGTGCGAAATATTTTCACCATTCAGAGCTGTTAAATCTTTAACGGGCTTAAGTTTCCCCAAGCCCGTCATTTTTAGTTGTCTTGTCCGTAATAGGCATTTGCTCCGTGCTTCCTGAAGTAGTGCTTATCAAGTAAAAATTGATCAACCCTTGAAGCTGCAGCATTGAGGGTCATCGTATTGTATGCCATCTTGGCCACCTTATCAAGAACTACCGCATTATAAACCGAACTCGCCGGTGACTTGCCCCAGGCAAAGGGTCCATGGCTTTTAACAACGATTCCCGGAATATCCAGAGGATTATTGCTGCCAATAGTCTCTACGATTACATTTCCGGTATTCAGTTCATAAGCTTCCTGTATTTCTTTTTCCGTCAAATCCCTTGTGCAAGGGATATCGCCATAAAAATAATCTGCGTGGGTCGTACCAAATGCCGGGATAGCCATACCTGCCTGTGCGAATGTGACCCCCCATGTAGAATGTGTGTGTACAACCCCCCCTAATTCAGGATAGGTTTTATACAAAACCAGATGCGTCGGTGTATCAGAGGAGGGTTTGTATTTTCCTTCGACCACAACCCCGTCAAAATCAACAATAACCATATCTTCAGCCGTCATCTCATCATACTCAACACCACTGGGCTTAATAACAACCAGTTCTTTATCTCTGTCGATGCCGCTGACATTGCCCCAGGTATAAATCACCATGCCTTTAGACACAAGATCCAAATTGGCTTCATAGACTTCCCGTTTAAGCTTCTCTAACAATCTCGTCACCTGCTTTCTCTTGCAATCTGTGATTTGTCAGATTGCAATGCTTTGGCCTTAATCTTCTTCAATCGCTTCATGACATCATTTTGGCCACGGCCAAAATAATCATGAAGTTTTTCAAATTCAGCATATAATTTTTGATAGATCTCTACATTTTCAGGTATTGGTGTATAAAATTCATCTTTGACCTTACCCATCACTTTAGCCGCATCAAAAATCGAATCATAACCACCATTTTTACTGCCGGCGGCTACTGCACCGAACATAGCCGAACCCAAGGCCGGTGTCTGCTCGGAAGCTGAGATTTTAATCGGCTTATTGGTAACATCGGCATAAATCTGCATCATCATTTTATTTTTCCATGAAATACCGCCGCAGGCATATAGTTCATTAATCGGTACCCCGGACTCTTCAAAGGTTTTAATAATCATATTTTTGCCATAAGCCGTCGCTTCAATTAAGGCGCGATAGATTTCCTCAGGCTTAGTCAACAATGTCATCCCAAGCATCATACCGGTCAGATCCACATCAACCAAAACCGAACGGTTACCATTCCACCAATCCAGTGCTAAAAGTCCGCTTTCGCCAACTTTAAGCTTCTGGGCTTTCTCCGTCAAATACTGATGGATGCCCTGTCCGGCCGCCTTTGCTGCCGCATAATACTCCTCGGGAACACAATTATCTACAAACCATTCAAAATGATCTCCGACGCAGGACTGTCCCGCCTCATAACCATAGAAACCAGGCATAACACCGTCTTCAACAACACCACACATACCAGGGACAATCTTTTCTTCTGTTCCCAACAAAATGTCACAGGTGGATGTACCTATAATCATCAGCATTTTACCTGCTTCGTCAATGCCTAATGCGGGAAGAGCCACATGGGCATCCACATTGGCAATCCCGATGGCCGTCCCCGGTAAAAGGCCCATTTTTTCAGCCATCTCAGGGGTCAATTCCCCAGCTTTCTCACCAAGAGAATAAATATCATTGCTCATTTTATCTTCAATCACATTTTCTAAACGGGGATCCAATGCTTTAAAAAATTCTTTAGACGGATAGCCTTCCCGCTTATGCCAGATGGCCTTGTATCCAGCCGTACAGCTGTTTCTGCGCTCCTGGCCGGTCATCATCATCGTTACCCAATCGGTAGCTTCTATAAATCTGTCGGCTCTTTCATAAATATCCGGTGCCTCGTCCAGTATTTGCATGATTTTAGGGAACATCCACTCCGAAGAAATCTTGCCACCATAGCGGGCCAAAAACTTCTCTCCCCGCTCCTTGGCAATTTCATTGAGCTTATTGGCTTCATATTGCGCCGCATGGTGCTTCCACAGCTTTAGCCATGCATGAGGTATGCTCTTTAATTCTTCATCAAAGCATAGCGGCACACCATCTTTATCTATCGGCAGCATTGTACATGCGGTAAAATCAATTGCCAGTCCGATGACATCCTCTTTATGAATTCCACTTTCTTTTAAGACTGCCGGAACTGTTTCCTCAAGAACCTCTAAATAGTCTGCCGGATGCTGCAGCGCCCAGTCAGGTTCAAGCGGTGTATGATCAGGCAAAAATTCATCCATTACACCGTGAGTATACATTTTAACAGCCTGGGCAACAATATCTCCGGTGTCAACCGCAACTAAAACCGCCCTCCCGGACTGGGTGCCAAAATCTACCCCAAGCGAATATTTTTTATTCTCTCCCATAGTCAGCCTCCTCTTATTTGAATGCAACCGAGTTCCATCTCAGTTCATTTTTAAATTCACGAATCTTTGTATCTTTGTCAATGATAACGCTTTCAATACCCATTGCATCGGCCCAATCAATCATTTGCTCTGTTGTTAAATCATAGGAAAATGAAGTATGATGGGCTCCGCCGGCTAAAATCCATGCTTCGGCACCAATTGATAAATCTGGCATTGGTTTCCATAAGGCTGTTGCCACAGGAAGCTTAGGCATGGGAATATCCTGAGGCAAACACTCAACCTCGTTGATAATCAGGCGGAAACGATTTCCCATATCAACAAGTGATGTTGCAATCGCCGGTCCCGGTTTAGATGTAAATACCAAACGGGCGGGGTCTTCTCTATTTCCCATATATAACGGGCACACTTTAATAGATGGCTTGACATTGGAAATCGTTGGGCACACTTCCAACATATGGGCTTGAAGAATTCCTTCTTTTCCGGGGACAAGATTATATGTATAATCCTCCATAAACGAGGTCCCCTTTGGATTAGAGATTCCCTCGGTCATTACCTTCATCAAACGAACCATCGCTGCCGTCTTCCAGTCTCCTTCACCGCCAAACCCATAGCCTTTTTCCATCAATCGCTGTATGGCCAATCCGGGAAGCTGCTGCAGGCCTGAGAGCATTTCAAAATTAGTGACGATAGCTTGATAATTCTTCTCAGTCAAGAATTTTTCAAAACCTATCTCAATAGCCGCCTGAACGGCAACATGTCTTTTGAATTCTTCCGGATCCCTGCTTTCCAACAGAATATCATAAGTATCATAATACTCTTCTACCAAAGCATCAATCTCACTTTTAGGAACAGCCTGAACGTATTCTGCGATATCCGTCACATTATAGGCATCTATTTCCCAACCAAATTTGATATGAGCTTCCACCTTATCCCCTTCGGTGACGGCAACATTTCTCATATTGTCACCAATACGCAGCACACGGATATGACTGCTTTCCATAATACCGATGGCCGTTCTCATCCAACCGGCAATCCGTCTTTGTACGTTCTCATCATCCCAGTAGCCGACAATGACTTTTCTTTCGATACCCATTCGGCTGACAATATGACCATATTCCCGGTCACCATGGGCTGATTGATTCGTATTCATAAAATCCATATCAATGGTGTCATAGGGGATTTCCTGATTGAATTGAGTATGGAAATGGAGCAATGGTTTTCTATATTCCTGCAATCCTAAAATCCATGATTTTGCCGGTGAAAATGTATGCATCCAGGTTATGACACCGGCACACGCATCATCATTATTGGCATCATTAAATGTTTTTCTGATGGAAGCATTATTGATTAGTGTAGGCTTTAATACAACTTCAAAAGGTAAAATCCCCGAACGGTTCAATCCTTCCACCATAATTCTTGAATGTTCGGCCACTTCCCTTAAGCATTCATCTCCATAAAGATCCTGTGAACCGGTTGCAAACCAAAACTTATAACTCTTCATTAAAATTCCTCCCGACTTTTTTTATTTATACTTCTATTTTATAACTTGTATGGTCATTTAAACAAGTTGTTTTTTATCGTATAAGAATTAATATATTCGCACAGTTCTGTTTCAACACGGGTATATCCTTATGAATCGTATACCACATAACTTCCGGATCCATTTGGTGGTATTCATGGGCAAAGAAATTTCTCATCCCTTTTATTTCCTTCCACGGAACCTCTGGATGAGAATCCTTAATATCATTTGACAACTGCCCTACAAGTTCTCCTATCTGGACAATACACATACTACATGCATTTCGATATATAAAACCATCTTCTGATTTAAACTTTTGCTCGTCATCTCCAAAAAAAATATTACTTTTTTCTATTTCATTGCAGTAGGACATGATTTTCTTTAGTATTAATTTGTTCTTTTCTTGAGTGCCCTTTCTCATAAATGAGTATCGCCTCCTTACTAATCTTTTTTATAAAGTCATGATCTCTTATACTTGTTGTAACCACATCTACAGACTTTTCAAATGCTTCCTCTAAATCCAAACGAAAACCTGCTAATGCAAAAAGCCCCTTTATTTCCCCCTTATCTATTAGAAAATCAAGATCACTGACACTATCTGCTTCCATTCTTGCATAAGAACCAAACAAATACACCTTTCTCACCTTATACTTTTGTGCAATAGGAATAACCTTTCTTCGGATTTCATCTATTGAATAAATGCTATTTCCCTGCATATCATCATCTCCTTTGAAAGCAGCGACCTTCTTATAACGATTGCTTTTTCTATGCTAATTATACTATATTTACAATATTATTACCACCTCTTTGATTAGGTATGTCACCTTTGTTTTTTCGTTGATTCCCGGATAATCAGTTCCGGCTCAATGACTTGCAATGACTGGCTATATTTTTGTTGCTTCCCCCGCAAGATTTCCAGTAACATTTCTGCAGCCATCTGCCCTAACAGCTCCTTGGGATGGTAAATCGTTGTCAATTTTACAGGTGCATTCCGGGCAATGAAAGAATCATCATAGCCGACAATGGAAATATCCTCCGGCACTTTAATTCCCAACTCAGTCAAAACATTTAAAACGTCCAATGCCGTTTGGTCATTGTAGCATACAATCCCGTCGATGCTTCTGCCTTCCGAAATCATATAGCGAATCATGGCTGCCGGCTTCGTCCGTCTATCCTCTGTATGAAACCACAAAATATTATCCGGATCATAGGGTATCCCCGCTTCTTTTAAGGCTTTCACAAAGCCTTTATAGCGCCCGTTCCCCTGATAATCGTCCATTTTAAATATACCTACCAGCTGTCTGTGACCCAACTCAATCAGATGTTTGGTCGCCATATAGCCTCCCTGTTTATCGTTCATGACAACGCTGGGTTTATCTTTCATCTGTAAATATCTCCCCTGAATAAAAACAAAGGGAATTCCTCTGGCTTCATATTCCAGATACAAATTTTCATTTTTACATAGAACCTCACTTCTGCTTGGCTCCACAATCAATCCTTCGATATCCTTTGTCAGCATATCCTCTAGGCAGCCGGCTTCTTTCTTCTGACTATTCCCTGTATTTTTTAAAATAATACTGTAGCCATTGTTGGTCAGCACTTCATCAATCCCTTTAATTACCTGAGGGAAAATGTAATCGGATATGTACGTGGTAATAACGCCCATATTCTCACTGTTTTTCTTCATCAGATTTTGCTTTCTACAAAAGGTTCCTTTACCGTGTTCCGACACCACATACCCTTGATTAATCAAGATGGATAGAGCCTTACGAACAGTATGGCGGCTGACGCCATACTGCTTTGACAATTGATTTTCTGACGGAATTTTCTCACCGGAGTTAATCTTTCCATCTATAATCTGTTTCTTAATATCATTTACAATTTCAGAATATTTTGTATTTGCCTGTAAGCCCATATAATTCACCTTTTTATTTTTTATTTAATCATAATTCATTGACACATCATTGGCAATACGTTTATATGCAGAAACATTGTAAAAATGTTGATTGAAATTCGTAATCAACTATGTTAAACTAAGTTTGGATAGTATTCTCCTGGAAACTATACTGTAAACAATTTAATCATTTCTTTAATAATTAAATCCCTGAAAGTTCATATCATCAATAAAGGATGAATGAAACTTAAAAGAGTGTCACCCGAACAGTGAAAGAAGGTGATAGCCCTTGAGAATAGGATTTATTGGTGCCGGTAAAGTTGGTTTTACCTTGGGTAAGTATTTTTCTGTAAATGGCCTTAATGTCTCAGGCTTTTACAGTCACAATGTTGAATCTGCCAAAGAAGCATCACAATTTACAAACACTAGGTATTATGAAACAATCAATGAACTTATTGATCATAGTGATACTCTTTTCCTGACAGTTCCTGACGGAGCTATCAGTGAAGTATGGGCTTTATTAAAGGAATTTTCGATTGAAAATAAGATTATCTGCCATTGCAGCGGCATGATGTCATCTACTATTTTTTCTGGGATTGATCAAATGAATGCTTTTGGTTATTCTATCCACCCTATGTTTGCAGTCAATCATAAGTTGACTTCATATCAGGATATTTCACAAGCTTTTTTTACAATTGAAGGAAGCAAACGCTATCTTAAGACTTTTGAAGAATTATTTGAATCCTTGGGAAACCCTGTTCAAATTATTTCTAAGCAGCAAAAAACGCGTTATCATGCGGCGGCAGTATTTGCCAGCAATCATGTCATCGCCCTTTTTGACATAGCCACATCCTTGCTGGTATCCTGTGGTTTTTCGGAAAATTCTGCCAGCAAGGCCTTGGAGCCATTATTTTACTATAATTGTAAAGCGATTATTGAGAATGGACCTGTTGACGCGCTAACCGGACCGGTCTTAAGAGGTGATTTAATAACCCTCAAAAGCCATTGTGAAAATCTGGAGAATGATGAAAAGAAATTATACCTTCTTTTATCACAACATCTGCTTAAGATTGCAAAAACAAAAAACAATTCATATGACTATGATGAAATAGAATTTTTTTTAAAAAAGGTGGTTGAAAATAATGAAACACACAGTTGAAACATTTAAGAAGGCCAAACTAAACCATGAAAAACTGGCAATGCTTACTGCCTATGATTATTCTACTGCAAGAATCATGGATGAAGCAGGATTACCTGCCATCTTAGTCGGAGATTCCCTGGGTAATGTAATGCTGGGATATGAAAACACCCTTTCAGTGACAATGGAAGATATGATTCACCACGGCGTGGCAGTTACCCGTGGTGTAAAGAATGCTCTGGTGGTTATTGATATGCCGTTTATGTCATATCAGGCTTCCGTTTATGATGCGGTAACCAATGCCGGTCGTCTGATTAAAGAAACCCAGGCAGGTGCTGTCAAGTTAGAAGGCGGCAAAGAAATCCTTCCCCAGATTGAGGCTATTGTTTTGGCAGGAATTCCTGTCATGGGACATTTGGGATTAACTCCCCAATCGGTCAATGCTTTTGGTGGATTTAAGGTACAAGGTAAGAGTGAGGCTGCGGCCCGCAAGCTTATAGATGATGCCAAGCAACTGGAAGAAGCAGGGGCATTTAGCATCGTTTTAGAATGTATCCCGGCCAAGCTGGCAGAACGCATATCCAAATCCATCACAATACCCACGATTGGAATCGGCGCAGGTGCCGGTTGTGACGGACAGGTTTTAGTCTACCAGGATTTAGTAGGTATGTATTCCGATTTCGTTCCTAAATTTGTTAAAAAATTCGCTGATGTAGGCAGTATTATGAAAGAAGCATTTGCCGCATATGTAAGTGAAGTACAGGAGGGTCTTTTTCCGGGACCAGAGCATCAGTATAGCATAAGCGATGATGTATTGGAAAAACTTTACGGAATGGGGGATAAAACCAATGCTGACAACGAATAAAATCATAGCAATAAAAGAACAGCTTAAGGCATGGAAAATGGATGGCTGCAGCATTGGCTTTGTTCCTACTATGGGGTATTTACACGAAGGTCATCAAAGCTTAATCAGGCACTCGGTGACGGAAAATGACAAAACAGTTGTAAGTATATTTGTCAATCCTACACAATTTGGCCCTTCTGAAGATTTTGAAGCATATCCCAGAGATCTTGAAGCTGATAAAGCTTTATGTGAAAATACCGGTGCCGACTTAATTTTCTGTCCAGAGGCTCCTGAAATGTATCCGGAGGGTTTTTGTTCGTATGTTGCCGTAGAAAATCTGACAAAGGAATTGTGCGGTAAAAGCAGACCCACCCATTTTAACGGTGTATCTACTATTGTCAATAAATTACTCAATATAATCACCCCGGACCGGGCCTACTTTGGTCAAAAGGATGCTCAGCAATTAGCAGTCATCCGCCGGATGGTCCGCGATTTGAATATGGCGGCTGAAATTATTGGCTGCGAGATTATACGTGAAAAAGACGGACTTGCAAAAAGCTCAAGGAATACTTATCTTGATTCAGTGCAGCGGGTAGCGGCTACAATTTTATCAAAATCTCTAGTACTGGCAAAGTCTATGATGGCTTCAGGTGAAAAACAAACCGCTGTTATTATTAAAGCTTTAACAGACTATATCTGCCGGGAGCCATTAGCAAAGATTGACTATGTGGAGATTGTTGATAGTGAATCGATGGAAAAAGTTGATGAAGTCCAGGGTGAAGTTCTTGTTGCTTTGGCAGTATATATTGGAAAAACACGATTGATTGATAATATTTTATATAAAGGATAAGGTATGCAGATATGAAAATTACAGTATTGAAAGGGAAAATACACCGTGCCTCGATAACTCAGGCAGAGCTTAATTATGTGGGAAGCATAACAGTAGATGAAGATTTAATGGAAGCTGCCGGAATTTTTGAATACGAAAAAGTTCAGGTTGTGGATATTGATAATGGCCAGCGCCTGGAAACTTATGTCATCGCAGGCGAACGTGGTACCGGTATGATATGCCTCAACGGTGCTGCTGCCAGACTGGTACAAGTAGGTGACAAAGTCATCATTATGGCCTATGCAATCATGAAACCTGATGAAATTAAGGAGAATCCTCCCAAAGTCGTATTTGTCGATGATAATAATCAGATTTCCCGGATTACCCGATATGAAAAGCATGGGTTACTTAAAGATATGGAATAGGAGGCTTATATGTTAACTTCAAAAACAGTCATACTTGGTGTCACCGGAAGTATCGCCGCCTATAAGATGGCTAATGTGGCGAGTATGCTAGTTAAAATGAATTGTGATGTCCATGTCATTATGACAAAGAATGCAACCCATTTTATTAATCCTATAACATTTGAAACATTAACCAATAACAAATGTATGGTGGATACATTTGATAGAAATTTTCAGTTTCATGTAGCTCATGTTTCAATCGCTAAAAAAGCTGATGTTGTGATGATTGCCCCCGCGTCAGCCAATATCATTGCAAAGCTTTCCTATGGCCTTGCTGATGACATGCTCAGTACTACTGTTTTAGCGGCAAAGTGTCCGAAAATTATTGTCCCGGCCATGAATACAAGTATGTTGGAAAATTCAATTGTACAGGAAAATTTAGAACGCCTTACTAATCATGGTATGCACATTGTAACTCCGGAGGCCGGTATGTTGGCATGCCGCGATGTGGGTTCAGGGAAAATGCCTTCTGAGCAGCTTTTGGTGGATTTTATTTTAAGAGAAATCGCACTCCCGAAAGATTTAAAAGACGAGCATATTTTAGTAACAGCAGGACCGACACAAGAAGCCATTGATCCGGTACGATTTATTACCAACCACTCTTCAGGGAAAATGGGATATGCCATTGCCAAGCAGGCCATGCTCAGAGGTGCTAAAGTAACCCTTGTATCAGGACCGGCAGCATTAGCACCACCCCCTTTTGTAGATGTGATTTCTGTAGTCACGGCAGATGAGATGTTTAATGCTGTGACTTCCATAAGCGGTCAACAAGACATCATTATTAAAGCCGCAGCAGTGGCAGATTATCGTCCATCAGTTCCCGCAAAAGAAAAATTAAAGAAAAACGGACAATTGACCACCATCGATTTAGAAGGAACAAAAGATATTCTGCTTTATCTTGGGGAACATAAACTTCCAGGTCAAATTTTATGTGGATTTTCTATGGAGACCGAAAATTTAATTGAAAATTCTAAGAAAAAGCTGCTAAAGAAAAACCTCGATATGGTAGCTGCTAATTGCTTAAAAGATAAGGGAGCCGGCTTTAAGACTGATACAAACCGGTTGACTTTAATCATGCCGGAAACAATTGATGAATTGCCATTAATGACAAAAGATGAAGCTGCCAACCGGTTATTGACTCAACTAAAATCATGTCGGATAAAGAATCTGGCTGTACAAAAAAAGCCATCGTGCAGTTAATTCTGCACGATGGCTTTTTCAGGTTTTTAATTATGCTTTACAAACGTTAACTGCCTGTAAACCTCGATTACCTTGGGTTAATTCGAAAGTTACGGCTTCGCCTTCTTCAAGTGATTTAAAACCATCTGAATTGATTCCTGAGTAATGTACGAATACATCTTCTCCATTCTCATCATTCGTAATAAATCCAAATCCTTTTGCACCATTAAACCATTTTACTATACCTTTATTCATGTAAAGATACCTCCTAATTTTTTTGTTTTTAAAATGAATCTTTGCAGTTGATACTGCTCATAAAAAATCACATATTTTTGTAAGTCATCAATGGGATAAAGACTTACAAAAATATGTGAAATCTATAAATCATTTAAAATACTTATTAAGGATATCACTTTATATGATAAATGTCAAGAAGTATTTTTTCGATAATTGAGTTAGTTTATCTTATCCCTAATATTAATATTTCACCTTACATATTATAAGCTCCGATATAAATCCTCATAGCGTCTGGCAGACGTATTCCATGAAAAATCTTTCGCCATACCCCGATCTATGATTTTATTCCATTCCCGCTTTTTATCATAATAGACATGTTTTGCATATTCTATCGTTCCCAGCATCTCATGGGCATTATAATTAGAAAAGCTAAAACCGGTACCGGTACAATCATACTCATTATACGGTTCAACCGTATCCTTTAAGCCGCCGGTTTCTCTGACAATCGGTACCGTACCATAACGCAGGCTCATTAACTGACTCAGTCCACAAGGTTCAAAAAGCGACGGCATGAGAAAGGCATCACAGGCCGCATAAATTCTATGGCTTCTTTCATTGGAGTAAAAAATATTTGCCGATACCCGTTCTGGATACTTCCACGCAAAATAGCGGAACATATTTTCATATTTCGCATCACCGGTACCGAGAATGACAAACTGTACATCCTCGCGGCAAATCTGCTCCATCACATAATCTACTAAATCCAGTCCCTTTTGATCAGTCAATCTGGATACAAGTCCAATCATAAATTTTTTATTATCTTGTTCTAAGCCCAGTTCTTCTTGCAGGGCTCGTTTGTTCTTTATTTTTTCTTTCCGAAAATTAATTGCATTATAATGATAAGGAATATTAATGTCCGTCTCCGGATCATATTCATCATAATCAATACCGTTTACAATACCTGTCAGACAGTTACTTCTGGCCCGCATCAATCCATCTAACCCTTCCCCATAAAACGGCATCTGTATCTCACCGGCATAGGTGTGGCTGACCGTAGTTACATGATCGGCATATACAATCCCGCCTTTTAAATAGTTCGCATCTTTATAAGCTTCCAGCTTATCCGGGGCAAATAAATATTCAGACAGTCCTGTAATCTCCATCACTTTATCAGGACTCCATACCCCCTGAAACTTCAGGTTGTGAATGGTGATAATTGATTTCATACCCCAGAAAAATTCTCCATGGCAAAAACTATCTTTTAAGTAAACAGGTACTAATCCTGTCTGCCAGTCATGGCAATGAACGATGTCCGGTCTGAAATCAATCAATGGCAGGCATGATAAAGAAGCTTTACTAAAAAAGGCAAACTTCTCCAAATCCCATAATCCACCTTCATAAGCCTCGTTTCCCAAAAAATAATGCTCATTGTCTATGAAATAAAAGGTTATACCATCAAGCTGCATCTCCATGACACCCACATAAAGGTTGTGCCTGCCCATCTCCATATAAAAATGTGTCTTGTATTGCATCTGACCTTTTAATTCATCAGAAATAATTCTATACTTAGGCAGAATAACCCGAACATCAAATTCTTTTTTATCAAATGCTTTCGGTAACGAACCGGCAACATCTGCCAATCCACCAGTCTTTATAAATGGCACTGCTTCTGATGCAATAAATAATATATTTTTCATCAGTCAATACACCTCCGTCATCTATCGATTGTGATTATAATTAATCTTAATTATACAATAAATCGCCATTAAGTCAACTATCCACGGAAAGAAAAGATATTCCGGGAAAGAAAAGATATTCCGGGGAATAAACGCTTTAATTGGCTTGCGGAGGGTACAGCTTTCTTGCAAATTAGACTTTTACTTTATACTCAAGTCTAATTTTGTCTGAAATCAATGCAATAAATTCAGAATTTGTCGGCTTGCCTTTACCGGTATTAATCGTATAACCAAATAAGTCATCTATTGTATCCATTTTCCCTCTGCTCCATGCCACTTCAATGGCATGTCTAATAGCTCTTTCCACACGGCTGGGTGTCGTTTTATTCATCTTGGCTATAGTTGGATAAAGTACTTTTGTAATAGAGTTAATCACTTCACGATTATCTACCGACATAATAATTGCATCTCTTAAATATTGATACCCCTTAATATGAGCAGGAACGCCAATTTCATGGATAATATTTGTCACATCTGCTTCTAAATTCCGTTCAATATACTCTTCTTTATTTTCAAAGGGCTGCGGTTGTTTGGTATGAATGATTTTTGAAGATGAATTTGAGGAAACCTGCCTAATCTTATTGATTACCACATCGTTGTCAAATGGTTTCATTATGTAATAAACTGCGCCCTGACTAAAAGCATCTTCTGTAATGCTTTCTTGTCCAATTGCAGATATTACAATAAAGGCCGGCTGTTTCTTTAAATTATTATCTTTATTTATCTTTTGCATCACACCAATACCGTCAAGTTTTGGCATAATTAAATCCAACAAGACAATATCCGGTTCATTTTCCTTAATAACTTCCAGGGCGCTTAGGCCGTCTTCTGCTTTACCGACAACTTCTATCCCATCCTCGGGCCGCAAAATATTATCCAATAAACTTATAATTCTTTCATTATCATCAATAATTGCCACATTAATTTTTGCCATAACAAATCCTCCTGATTTTCATAATTTATATGCCGAATAACAACTATTATATTATATTATTTTATTATAAAATATAGCAAGGATTAACTACCGCATTCTTCGACAGTTTATTGAAGAAGTTGATACTTTTTTACAAAAAGCATTAAAAATTGTATGCTTTTTTGACGTTTACTGACTTTAATCATTTAAATTTGAAAGCATATTTTCGATAAAAATTCCATAACCTTTCTTACAATCATTTAAAAACACATGGGTTACGACACCAACCAATTTATTATTTTGAATAATGGGACTTCCACTCATTCCTTGTATAATCCCGTTGGTACAATTTAGCAGCTCCTCATCTGTTATCTCGATAATCAAATCTTTATTCTCTCCGCTATTATTGAAATCAATGCTATTAATATTTATTTCATAATCTTTGACTTCGCCGCCTACGCTGCAGCGAATATATGCCTGACCTATGGTAATTTCCTGCTTTAAGCCAATGGAAATGGCCTCACTTTCATCATACCCATATTCAGAACTAGGTGTCTCTAAAGTGCCAAAAATGCCGGCGTTGGTATTTTTAGTGATTTTTCCCAATTTCTCCTGCTGGTTATATAAAATATTTCCCACCATTTCTCCCGGACTTCCATTTTCTCCTTTTACAATGGAATAGACATTCGCCGGGTAAAGACCACCGCCGTTAATGTCAATCAACAAACTTGTATCTACATCCGTAATACCATGACCTAATGCTCCAAAATTATTATTTTCATCGACAAAGCTCAGTGTCCCGATTCCTTGTGTGTCATCTCTAATCCATACCCCTATTTTATACTCATTAGTGGCTGTTTTGGTGGGTTCAATACTTACTTCAATGGTATTTCCATCTCTAAGAAGGGTTAAAATTACTTTTTCACCATTACATTGATTAATACATTCAACCATTTCAGATATAGATGAGACCGGACTGCCGTTAACTTCCTTAACATAATCACCGGATCTTACAATGTTTTTAGCCGGTTCCACCAATTCACCATTATTGCTGGTTATCTGACCTGTTCCCAAAATCATTATCCCATCTGTTTTAATATGAATGCCAACCGGCATGCCACTAGGCATTAATTTAACATCTTCAATAGCATCAACTTGAATATTCTTGACCGTAATGCCAAATAATTTTAACTCAACATTGTAGCTTCCTTCTTCTTTTAAATTCAATGAAAATGGAGCATTCAAATTAATTGATATTTCATTTTCCGGAATCGCTTCCTGATTAACATTAACGACCGTTTGATTGTCAACATAGGTTGTTGCTGTAAAAGGCAGTCCAAAATCAAAAAATTCCTCATTACCTACTCTAACTCTTAAATTATCCGGTATTTTATGTTCAAATAGATAAAGACTATCAATAAAAATTACGCAAATGTTAATACACAAAGCAAATATAAGCCATTTCCTATATCTTTTTCTAGTCATCAGTCCATATCCTTTCTCACACAGTATATATGCAAAGGATAGGCAAACGCCTATCCTTTTATAGTATGTGAGAAATTTGAAATTTCAAACTAGTATTTTTTTGAATTTGCGGCTAAACTTTTCATTTCTATGGCATTTTCCAACGTTTTTGCGGTAATCTCGACACCACCTAATAATCTTGCTATTTCTTGGATAGCCAACGCTTCATCCAAGGGCTTCACTGTGGTAAGCGTCCTATTGTCTTTTAACAGCTTTTCAATTAAATAATGATGGTCTGCCATTGCCGCTATTTGCGGTAAATGCGTTATCGCAAACACCTGATGCTTCGCTGCGATAATTGCAAGCTTTTCGGCTACTTTCTGTGCTGTACGTCCACTAATGCCGGAATCAATCTCATCGAAAATCAACGAGTCCAAATCATCTGCCCTGGCCAATACCGATTTGATGGCCAGCATGATTCTTGAAAGCTCACCACCGGAGGCAACCATGCCTAAAGGCTTTAAGTCTTCTCCCGGATTTGTGGATATCACAAATTCTGCTTCGTCTATGCCATTCCTGGTGTAATCCAACGTTTTGCTAAATCTCATTTCAAATGCTACATCTAAAAAATTCAAATCAATTAAGGCCTCTTTAATGCTTAATGACAATTGAGAACTTTGCTCTTGGCGAATCTTTGACACTTCTTCTGAAACAGTTATTAATTCTTTCTTGGCATTATTTAGTTTTTGCTTTAAGTCGTTTAAATATTCCTCGTAATTTTCTAATTTTTTAAGTTCTTTTAATTTTGCTTCTCTATAGGTAAGTATCTCCTCAATTGTCTTTCCATATTTAGATTTTAAATGATTTAACAAGTCAAGGCGGTTCTCTGCTTCTATGTATTCATGTTCATCAAAAGTTAAATCAGACATATACTCTGCTGTTTCACGGTTGAAATCATTTAATAAATTATCAATATTTTCTATTTGCAGGACGTAATCGGCTATCTGCTCATCGTATTCCTGGATCGGGTACAGAAATTTTAAGGCATGGCTGATGCCGTCACCAAGCCCACCGCTTTCATAGCCTACGATTCCTCGGACTGCATTAATGCCCTCTACAATTTGTCGTGCATTGGTCATCTTCTTATATCTGGCCATAAGCTCCACATCTTCCCCGGCTATGAGATTAGCTTCATCTATTTCGTTGATTTCATATTCCATAAGAGATATTTCACGCAGACGTTTTTCTTCATCGATAGATGCTTTAAGAAGCTCCTCATTAAACTGTTTAAAAATTTCATAAGCTTCTGTCATTTGCTGTTTTTTAGAGCCTAACTGTTCTTTTGCAAACCGATCTAGAATTTCCAGATGTTTAGATTTATATAATAAAGATTGATGTTCATGCTGTCCATGAATATCAATGAGCCTGTCGGCAATATTTTTTAATATCTTCGCCGATACAATATCGCCATTAATCCGGCTTGTACTTCTCCCATTACTCAGCCGTCTTGATATAATGATAGTGTTATCTTCTATATCTATTTCCATCGATTTAATCATGGTGATAGTACTTGCATCATGCACATCAAAAAAAAGCTCAACCAATGCATCATCGGCACCTTTTCTAAGCATTTCTTTCAATGCCTTTTTCCCTAAAGCAACATTAATTGAATCAATAATAATCGACTTACCGGCGCCTGTTTCGCCGGTCAATATATTTAAGCCTTTATCAAAATCAATCCAGACTTCATCAATTAAGGCAATATTTTTTACATGAATACCCGACAGCATAGATTCTCCTTTATTGACTAATAATTTTTTCGATTTGTTCCATGACGTTATAAATATCATCTTTGCTATGTATCGCACACATAATTGTATCATCACCGGCTATACAGCCTACAATTCCAGGGATTTCCAACGCATCTATGGAGGCGGCAACCGCCATGGCCATTCCCGAAACGGTTTTGATGACGACAAGATCTGTCGCCATGGCACTGGAAATATATCCATCTTTTAGTACTCTGTTATACTTAAGCACTGTCGCCGTGTCGGTACCTGCAATCACTACATACTTCTGTCTGCCGCCATTGATTGGCACTTTCGACAGCTTCAGTTCTCTGATATCTCTGGATATTGTCGCCTGGGTCACTGCATAACCAGCTTGATTAAGCCGCTCGGCTAAGTCATCTTGTGTCTCTATTTCATATTTATGAATGATTTCAATAATTTTAGCATGTCTTTTTGCTTTCATCCCATCACCTCACAAAATTTACCCGATTCTTTATTTGCAATCATATCATTTATATGGACCCTTGTCAAAGTTCCCTATTTTACTCCTCAGGATTTCATAAAAGCTTGCCCCATTGACTTTAATCGTTTGCACTAAAACATCGGCTTTCCTGATTTCAACCCGATCAAAGGGGCTTAATTCGATGGCAGTCTGACCATCATAAGTGACAATGGCTTCCTCCCGTTGAGTTTTTTTTCTAAGACCCATCTCCATCGTTATTTTATCTTTAGCTGATACAACAATGCTCCTTGCCGACAGGGAATGGGGGCAAATAGGTGTTGCCAGTATTAATTCAGTCTCAGGAAAAACAACCGGGCCCCCGGCGGATAGATTGTAACCGGTCGAACCGGTTGGGGTAGATATAATCATACCATCTCCATTATAAATGTCTACCAGCTTTTCATTAATGAACAGCTTTACTTCAACTAATCTGGAAAAACCTGAGCGTGTGATAATAATGTCATTTAAAGCAACCGACTGCTTAATGAGCTTGTCCTCATGATATACCTTGCCTTCAAGCATTATACGATTTTCGATGGAATACTCATCGGCTATTAGAGCATCCAGACAGGTGGTGATGTCTTCTTTCTCTACTGAGGTTAGAAATCCCAGAGTACCCAGGTTAATCCCGATAAGGGGGATGTTTTTTCCGACAAAGTCTCTTGCCGCCTGTATTAAAGTACCATCGCCACCCAGAACAAGGAGGCATTCAATGCCCGTAAAAACTTTGCTGTCCACCTCGTCTGCACTCATTGCATTTACCGTAAGACATACCTTATTTTTTGTCTGTAAATAATCTTTAATTAAATTTGTAATGGTTAAATCCTTATCCTTGTCAATATTTGTAATAATACAAAACTTATCCATTATTTATTCTCGCTTCCGAATTATTCTTAATGATAATTTCACAGTATTTCGTGGGAGCGGTCCACAATATGACTCACATAGCTGATATCCGCCGCCATGGCTTGATTCTCTTTTTGTGCCGGCGTTGTCTGAGTTCCCATATATAAAAGGTATTCAATATTTCCTTCAGGTCCCTTAATAGGTGAAAAGTCCAGACTTAATACATGAAGTCCCAGCATTTTTACATGGGATATAATCTTTTCTACCACTTCCATATGTACCGCCTTATCTCGGACAACACCTTTCTTACCAACCTTTTCTCTGCCTGCTTCAAATTGAGGTTTAATCAGACATACGATATGACCATCATCAGATAACAGGCTCACAGCCACCGGTAACACTTTAGTCAGAGAAATAAAAGAAACATCTACCGATATAAAATCAATAAGGTCTGGCACTTCTGCCCTCGTGACATAGCGGATATTTGTCCGTTCCATACATATGACCCGTTCATCCTGCCGCAAAGACCAAGCCAACTGCCCACGTCCCACATCCACCGCATATACCTTTACGGCACCGTTTTGCAGCATACAATCTGTAAACCCGCCGATGGAAGCCCCTATATCCATACATATCTTGCCTTGAAGCTTGATATCAAATGCCTGAATTGCCTTTTCAAGCTTCAATCCTCCACGGCTGACATATTTAAGAGTCTTTCCTTTGATTTCAATGGTGGCTTTCTCTTCATCAAAAGCGGTACCGGCTTTATCCTCCCGTTCACCATCAACAAAAACATTACCTGCCATAATCATGGCCTTTGCTTTTTCTCTTGATTCGGCCAGATTTTTTTTGACCAGCAGGATATCTAATCGCTCTTTCATCTATGCTCCCATCTGTCAATCATCTTAGTTACAATGGACTGGGTATCCAGTCCTAAATCTTTCTTTAACTGCAGCGGATTTCCATGTTCTACATAGACATCATTGATACCTAAGTTAAGCACGGAAATACCCTGATAACTTGAATCCAAGATATAATAAGAAACTTGCTCGCCAAAACCACCGGCCAGCATATTTTCTTCCAAGGTGACAAATAATTGATGATTTTCGGTTAATCTGTCGATGCAGTCCTTATCAATGGGCTTAATAAAGCGGGCATTAACGAGAGTAACGGAATATCCTCTTTTTTTAAGTTCACGGTAAACCTCTTCTCCGGTCTGAACCATAGAACCTACTGCCAGAATAACCATATCTTTTTCATTATAAATAACCTCAGATTTCCCTGTTTTTATGGGTTCTCTAAATTTAGCCAAACCGCCATAGGCAGTTCCTCTTGGATAACGGATGGCCAAAGGGTGATCAAAATTTACGGAAAAATGTAAAATATCAAATAGTTCATATTTATTCTTTGGCGCAAATATATACATATTGGGTATGGACGATAAAAATGATATATCAAAAATGCCCTGATGCGTTTCCCCATCGGCACCGACAATGCCGGCTCGATCTATGCAAAACACTATCGGTAAATCCTGTAGACATACATCATGGATGATCTGATCATAAGCCCTTTGAAGAAAAGACGAATAAATGGCCACATATGGCTTAAGGCCTGAAGCAGCTAAGCCTGCCGCAAATGTCACCGCATGTTCTTCGGCTATTCCCACATCAAAGAAACGCTCAGGAAAACGCTTGCTATACTTATGCAAACCGGTTCCGTAAGGCATGGCAGCACAAACTGCAACTATCTTTTCATGATCGGCCGCCAACTGATTAAAAACTGTAGAAAATACTTTCGTATAGGAGTATTCCTGGTTACTTGCGATCGGCCGTCCTGTTTTTATATTAAATTTATCAACACCATGAAAAGCTGAAGGATCCTCTTCTGCCGGATGATAGCCTTTCCCTTTTTTAGTAATTACGTGAACCATCACCGCCTTCTGATGGCGCCTCGCTACCTGTATGGCTGCCATCAACTGCCCGATATCATGTCCGTCAACCGGTCCAATATATTCAAGCCCTAAATCTTCAAACAGACCTCCCGGAAGCAATAGCTGCCGCAGGGAATCTTTTGATTTCTTAACCCCCTTTACAACAGATGTACCAATTTTAGGGATTTTGCGCAGCACTGCCTCTACATCACCTTTGAAATTCACATAAGATTCTTTAATTCGGATGCTATTTAAATAACCTGACATCCCGCCCACATTTTCAGAAATAGACATTTTATTGTCATTTAAAATGATCATTAAATTACTATTAAGCGCAGCCGCATTATTCAAGGCTTCATAGGCCATGCCGCCAGTCATTGAACCATCTCCGATGACAGCCGCCACCGTATATTGTTGGTTTAAAAGCTCTCTTCCTTTGGCATAACCCAGTGCGGCTGAAATTGATGTGGAGCTATGGCCGGTATCAAAAGCATCACAATTACTTTCCTTATGCTTTGGAAATCCACTGATGCCGCCATAAGTCCTAAGTCCGGTAAATGCTTCTTTCCTTCCTGTTAAAATCTTATGGGTATATGACTGGTGCCCCACATCCCATATTAACTTATCCTTAGGGAAATCCATAGAAAGATGCAGCGCCATGGTTAACTCTACCGCACCAAGGTTAGATGCCAGATGACCGCCGGTTTTACTGATAGACTTTACTAAAAAGCTCCTGATTTGTGCCGCAAGCAAGCTGTAATCCTTGGGGTCAATTTTCTTTATATCGTTGGGTTTTCTTATCTCATCTAATATATTTCCCATATTTGTACCTTCTCATTTATTTCTGTAAATCAAATTTTCAATAAGCAACGGAAGAAATGGATTTTCTTCATGCTTATCCATGTTTTTAAGTTTATTTAAAGCAGCTTCAGATAATGACCTCACATCTTCTCGGGATTTTTCCAATCCTGTGAGACTTAAATATGTCGTTTTATTATTTTTTTCATCGCTATGAATCGGCTTCCCCAAGGTTTCAAAAGTTCCTGTCATGTCTAGAATATCATCCTGAATCTGGAATGCAATGCCTACCTCCCGGCCAATCGACTCCATTTCCCGAACCACTGCTTCATCAGCGCCAGCCAACAGAGCACCTATCATCAATGCGCATTCTATAAGGGCACTGGTTTTCATCTTATAAATAAATTCTAATGTTTTAAGTGAGATTGGCTTTCCGGCCATTTCCACATCAACAACCTGTCCGCCAATCATACCATGGATGCCCGGTTTCTTAGTCAGCAGCTTAAGTCCTGCTGCTACCCGTTTCATTTCATCGATACTCTTTGCCTCATCGAAGGCACCAACGGCAACTTCGAAAGCATAATTAAGTAATGCATCTCCCGCCAGAATACCCATGGCTTCACCAAATACAACATGGGTGGTTTTTATCCCCCTACGGTACTCATCATTATCTAGCGCCGGCAAATCGTCATGAACTAAAGAATAGGTATGAATCATCTCTATGGCAGCCATAAAGGGTTCCAGAAGCTTTTTGTTTTTTCCGCCCAGAAACAGAAAGCTTTCTTCCATCAATATCGGTCGGATACGTTTACCACCGGCTTGCAGGCTGTAATTCATGGCTTTGTATATGTTCCTTTGGGGTGTGAGAAAATCATCCCCGGTTGGCATAAACTTTTTTAAAATCTCATTGGTACTAGTCTGCTTATTCTTCATTATCGCCTGAAAATCCATGTTCGCCTTCCTCTGTTCTGAGTTCAATCAGTTTTTTCTCGACCTTATCCACCTTATCATTACAATATTTTAATAACTTCATTCCTTCTTGATATAGTTTAAACGATTCATCTAAAGTTTTTTCACCTTCCTCAAGATTTACAATGGTCTGTTCCAATTCCTCAAATGCCGTCTCTAAAGACTTTACCTTTGCCATATTATCTCCTTTGTTCGTATGTTTCTTTGACAGAAGCTTCTATATCGCCATCAATCAGAGATATAAAAATCCGGTCTCCTTTTGATACATTTTTGATACTTTTAATCGGTAATTGATGCTCATCCGCCAAATAAGAATAGCCCTGACTCAGTTTTTGATGAGGTGATACACCATTCAAACGCTCTCCCAGAATAGCCAGACGATGCCTATTCTGTGCCAGTCTTTGATTCATGGCTGCCTTCAGGGCATCCTCAAGTCCTGACAAATACTGAAGTTTCTCACTCACCTGATTTGACGGGCTTAAATGCTCCAGTTTCAGCCTGGCTATATCCAGTTTGTTTTTATACAAATCAATGATTCTGCCGATGGATGTATCTAGTTTAAAATGGTATTCATATAACCGATTGGCAACCGCCATATAATCCGGTATGGCCAACTCTGCTGCTGCCGAAGGAGTAGGGGCGCGCATATCTGCCACGAAATCTGCGATGGTTGTATCTGTTTCATGGCCAACTGCCGAAATAACAGGCAGCTGACATTGATAAATGGCATCAGCCACTTTTGCTTCATTGAATGCCCATAAATCTTCAATAGAGCCACCGCCTCTGCCAACAATCATGACATCCACACCATAAGCTTCTAAAGCTCTGATTCCCCGGACAATTGAAGCTGCAGAGCCCTCGCCCTGCACCTGAGCCGGAAATAAAACCAGCTGAATATACGGATTTCTCCTTGCCGCAATATTTAATATATCCTGAATAGCCGCACCTGTTTTCGCCGTTACAATACCAACCTTCTTCGGATACATCGGCACTGGTTTTTTAATTTCCGGCCTAAAATAACCTGCTTTTTCAAGCTCTTCTTTCAATTCCGCAAACTTCTGATATAGAAGGCCTGAGCCGTCTGGTATTATTTCTTTTGCGTAGAGCTGGTACTTTCCGTCACGCTCATAAACACTGATACTTCCTAAAGCAATGACCTGCTGTCCTTCCTTCATCTGAAACTTAAGCCCTCTGCGCGCGGATGCAAACATGACACAGCTGATGACACTACCACGATCCTTTAATGTAAAGTAAATATGTCCCGAGGAATGATATTTGCAATTGGAAACTTCCCCTTTGATATAAATATTACTCAAGGCATAATCACTAACAAATAAATTCTTTATATATTGATTGACCTGAGATACTGAATATACACTTTTCATATAGTACCTTCCTACACCAGCTTAGCTAGTACACCATTAATAAATGACGGTGATTCATCAGTTCCATAGCGTTTCGCCAGCTCTACAGCTTCGTTAATAGCCACCCCGGTTGGAATGTCCTCATCAAATTTTATCTCAAAAAATGCCAGACGGATAATGGTTAAATCCACCTTTCCCATACGGCTGACTTTCCAGCCGGTGGTTATGGCCTCTATGTTCTCATCTAAAACGGTAAGCTGCTCCAATATACGCTGCGTTTTACCCGTAATATATTCTATATCCCCGTCTTGTATTTCCGTAAGATGTTCTATATAGAGCTTGATTTGTTCTGGCATCATATCAGGCGGATGGAATTCTGCCCGGAATAACAACCTAAATATATGTTCTCTTAATTCTCTTCTGGTCATAGCTGCTCCTTTACAAAAATCAGGCTGTCTAAAAATGAAGACAGCCTGGTGAAATATATATTCCTTAAATCAACTATTTATCATTTTCCAGGTTCACATCTGCAATTCTTAAGTTAATTTCTAAAACATTCAATCCGGTCATCGTCTCAATGGCATTCTTTACTTTCTCTTGGACTGCCCTGGAGACTTCCGGTATACTATGGCCATATTCAATATTAATGGCAAGGCCAACGGTGACAGTATCCTTATCAACCTCTATCCTGACACCTTTCGAAAGATTCTTCATGCCCAACTTTGCAACCAGTTCGTTGGTTATATTCCCAGCCATAGAAGCGACACCTTTAACCTCTGTCGCAGCCAGAGCCGCAATAATAGCAACAACCTCATCAGCAATATTGACCTCTCCCAAGATTCCTTCTTCATGTACATTATAACTTCTTCTATCTTCCTGCTCATTAGCCATGATTTCAACCTCCTTGGTGTATTTCTAATCGAACAAAGATTATTATTAAGTATTATACCAAATCTATACCCATTTGAAAAGAAGTTTATTCAGCTTTTGCTGAAAGGGTCACTCACCTTTTGCTGAAAGGGTCACTCCCCTTTCAGTGTCGTAATGACAATCTTATCCGCTTCCATTCCGGTTTTCCTGATGACAATATCTTCAATTTGGGCTTTTTGAGTTTCGGTAAGGCTTTCCAGGCAGATGACCACATCAACGCTGTCGGTGGTCATACTGACAACCGAATTACTAAACCCTTTGGCCTCTAATAGCGTTTCTGCCGCCAATTCTTTTTCCGCCACTTCATTGAGTCTTGTCAAACTATTGATAGCTTCCTGCTTTGCTTCATCAGTTACATTTTCATTATTAATAACCTCCATAAGCGTTGCTTCGTTCTTCGAACGGGTCTGTTCCCGGTTGAGCTTAGCTGAGGCACTGAATGAAGAGGCAGCGGCTGAACTAGTTAAAACTGCTTCTCCTATGTTCTCTACATCACCCACATCGTCTTCCCCGGAAGCCGCAGCCACAACATCTACACTGCTTTCACTTTCATTTAAGGTTGACATGTCTTCCTCTGCCGGTACAACTACATCAACAATTTGATCTTCTTCACTAATGTCAGCCATGACATCTGTGCCGCTTGCTGTCTCCTCCTGATTAATCACTTCACCGGCATTGGTTTCACTGCTCCCGTCGGCCTGTGTTCCTGTGGTTGTCACTTTATCCGCTGTAAAGTTTAAGTAACCGGCAACAATAATCATGATGACAAGCGAGGTTATGATCACTTGATTTCTCTTTACTATTCGTTTCAATACCTTACCTCCTAATTAGAATTCATCTTTACTACTTTAATTTTATGTACAGGAACGTCAAATAGAACACCAATTGCATCTGTAATTTCCCTAACAACATTCAAATCACCGCCCCCCTGTGCCGCAACGACAATTCCTTCGATTTGAGGTTCTAATTCTTTGACAACATACGGCACGCTGCCTCCTGTACCATCATCTGTAAATACTGTAGTTTCGCTATGATTGACCTCATTTGTCGTGCGATTGCCTCCCGAAGAGTCGCTTTCTTCCAAATCAGAGCTGCTGCTAGTGACATCCTTCTCGACAACCAACTCACTGGAAGATTTAGCCGTAATCATAACCGATACTTCGCCTGCGCCGTCAATAGCACCCACAATCGCCGTCAGCCTGGCTTCCTGATTTGCAATATAGGCCTCTAGCACTGCTTCTCCTGCTTCCGTGGCATCTGCATTGTAAGTGTCAGCAGTGGTATCATTATTTTTTGTACTGCTCCCGCCTGTGGGCCAGGCAATGACCAACAGTAAAATACCTATCAGCAAAAGTATCAGAAGCTTATTGCCTTTTTCTGAATTAAATTTCGAAAACACTTTTTTAAAATCAAATATCGCCTTCATGACCGCACACACACTTTCTATTTTTTGAATATGATATTAATATTGTTCATATCTATGCCATAATATCCTGTCAATGTATTTTTAAGCTGCAAACTAATCTCATTTTTCTTGTTGTCGGACAAGCCGGCTTCACTTTCTGAAGATGATCCGGTTTCCTCTACCGTAATTTCATCAACTTTTATATTTGTGAGGGTTTCGGCTGTTGCTTCCGTTTGTGCCAAAGTGATCGTAATACGGTAAACTCTTCCGAAATCTTCACTGTCATAGTCCTCCTCTATTTCTACATCAACCGCTTTCACCTGATAGTCTTCACTGGCTATCAATTGTTTGATTTGTTCTATTAATGTATCTTTATACTGGCTGACTACGAATTCTTTTTTTTGTTCTCCGGCCACTTCATAATCATAGTCTAAATCTGCAGAAGATATTTTAAAATCTTCTAATTCAAAATAGTAATCCATCGAGCTGCCGGTATTTAACAGATTCAATATCGGCGTAAAGACAAGGAGAATCATCACTAATCCCACAGACACCTTGATGTATTTTTTATAATTAGAGGAAGGCAGTATCTGGTCAATCAGTACAACAAGCAAAAGGAATATAACAATATTTTTTACCCATGTATAAACCTGATCCATCTTCTATCCTCCTATTTGTAAATTTGATGCCGATGTTATGATTGCCAGGGATAGCACAAATAGTAATATCACCGTTCCTAAAGCACCCAGTAATAATGACACGCCTTCACTGACAATATGAATACTTTTGACGATTCTGTCGTCTGATACCGGCTGCACGGCAGCTTCTGCCACCTGGTACATGAAAGAAATAACAATCAGCTTTAAGAGCGGAACCGCACATAAAATAATGATAACAATCAGGCCGCCAACACCAATTGCATTTTTAATTAAAACACCTGAGCCGATTACTGTCTTAGCCGCCACGTTCAATGCATTTCCCACTCCTGGTATGACTGATGAAGCTTTTAATAGCAGCGAACTTTTAACTGAATCGAATGCCGGTAATATCATACTCTGAATCATATTAAGCCCTAAAGTTACGCCTAAAATTGTTTTTAAAGACCATTTAGTAATCGTTTTAATGAGATCCGTAAGCTTTGAAATATAATCTTCTTTTGAAATATTGTTGACAATGGCCAAGATAACATAGATGTTAATTAAGTTCATAATAATTTTTGACATAATCCAGTCTACAATGCCAATGAGGAGAATCATCAGCTGATAGTATCCGGCACTCGTGCTGACTCCCGTTGAAAAAGTGATTGCCAAACAAAATGTCGGAATTAATGCCGACATGAAATGAATCAACTGTTCCATAATTTCACCGGCAATACTTGAAGCCGCTATAAATGAAGTGGTAAGTAAAGAAATGAGTATCATATAAGTGAGATAAAATCCTGTCTCTGCTACCTGATTTTTAGAAAAGGCCATCGAAAAGTTTGTAAATACAGCACCGATGATTGAAATGCCGATGATTTGTATCAATGCATTTTTATTTGCATTAATTTCGCTAAAAATTTTGTCGAATACATATTGTCCCAATGAAGAAAAGGAGAATTCCATTTCACCGGACACGAGCTTAGATACAATCTCGGAAAATGAAATAGATTCACCCGCCTGGGTTATGGAATCGATGACATTCTGAATATCCGTATAATCTGTGTCTAATTCCTCAGCGCCTGCTATCGCGCTGAAATTCAGCCATACGATTACAAATAAGAGTAACCCTTTTTTCATCGTCATCCCCTTTGGCCTATTGCAAAAAACTGTCAACCGTCTCCAACAGTGACATTAAGATGGGCATACTCATCACAAGAATTGATAATTTGCCGACCATTTCAATTTGTGAAGCTATCGCCGAATAGCCCGCATCCTTACAAAGATTCGAAGCAAATTCGCATATATAGGATATCCCGATGACTTTAACCAGCACACCGATATAATCCTTATTGACTGAAATATATTGGCTCAACGTAGATATACCCGCAATAATAATCTCTAACTTACTTATGGCAAAGCCAAATATAATAATACCTGCAGCCAAACTAATATAACTGCCATATTCCCCTTTAATACCTTTAAACTGTAGTGCCAGTATAGCCGCTGTAATACCGATAATTGCTACTTTAGCAATGCCCATAAACTCACCTACAATGAAAAAAGCTGTTGTATTGTTTCAAATAATTCATATATATAGGGTACAATCCATAATAATACCAGAATCAGTCCGGCCAGACTGATTAAAAAAGCATGCTCATCTCTGCCGGAGTGCTTTAAAACCTGACTTAAAATTGAGACAAGTATGCCGACAGCAGCTATTTTAAATATTAAATCAATCGTCATAGTAATCTCCATTCTTGCCAATTAGGGGCATGTCTATATCAGTAAAATAACAATCAGAACACCACATAAAATGCCCAAATAGTTGTATATTTTCTGTTTCGCAGGCATACCTTTAATTTGTTCATCAATTGTATGCCCCAGCTGCTCTAAAAAAAGGTCAATGGCTCCCAGCTGCATTTCTTTGTCCAAATATCCCAGCTGTGTCCCCAAATCTATGATTATTGTCAAATCTTCAGCTTTTAAATGGCTGCTGCTCAAATAATTTTCTGTACTTCTTGTCCAAATATCACTAAAGCTTTCTCCGTCCATCGCTGATAGCGCTTTATAGATTTCCTGTAAAAATCCTATAAGCGGCGGTTTTGCTTTAAGTGCAATCCGTCCAATGGCTTCTGGAAGCGGCGCCAGTGAATAACGGATTTCACCACGAAGAAGTAAAATCATCTTTTTTACTTCGTTAAGCTCATCCACTCTCTTCCTTATGCTCTGGCTCCTCCATAAACCCATACCTGTGCAGCCTGCAACGACAAAGACTGCACCCGTTATTTTAACCATGAAATAAATTATTTCCAAACGCATCGAATATCGCCCCTACATTTCCCACGCTGCCTTTATTATTTAACACAATATAGCGTTCAAATATACGCTCTTCAACCAATTTCCTAAGAACGGGTTTCGTCCTCAAATCATCTACAGAATTGCCATGCACTGTCGCCATTAATTTGCATCCGCAATTAATAACATATTCAATCGCCTCTATATCTTCACGGCTTCCAATTTCATCTACAGCAATAATCCTTGGTGACATCGAGCGAATTAGCATCAGCATACCACTGGCTTTAGGACAACAATCTAGAATATCCGTCCGAATTCCCAGGTCATTTTGCGGTATTCCCAAGTGACAGGCAGCAATTTCCGAGCGTTCATCAACGACACCCACATTCAGGCCTTCCCTCCTATCATCTCCATCGGAAACCTGCCTGATAATGTCCCTTAAAATAGTGGTTTTTCCACATCTGGGAGGAGAGACAATCAGCGTATGATATATCTCTTTATCAGCTTCGATATAAGGCATCACCTTATCTGAACAACCCTTAATCTGATGGGAAAGCCTGATATTAATAAATGATATGTATTTTATACTTTTTATTTTTTCGTTGTCCAATATGATTTTTCCGGCAATGCCTACACGGTGTCCGCCCTGTATCGTTATAAATCCCTGACGTATTTCATCTTCATAGGCATACAAAGAATAATTACTGATATACTCCATCGTTTCTCTGATTTCGTTATGATCTACAATGTAGGCTGTATCTGCCTGACTGACTAACGAACCGTATTTGCTGATAAAAAATTCCTTATTATCATATACTATCATTAATGGCATATTGACTCTTAAGCGAATTTCCTGCAGCTTATCATAGTCTATTGAAAGCGGAGCAATGATATTCCTTATTTTTAAAGGAAAAATTTTATAGAGTTCATTTCTCTTGTCCAATTAAATCACCTGCCTACAAACAATATATGCACAGCGGCAGCGATTATGATACATTATACAAATGGAAAATTTGTATAATCACGTATTATTTTGTCGGACTATTATAATTGAAAACATCAGCCCAAAATGCTATAATCTCATCATCTGATAAGCTTATTTTCTAAGCAAGCAATCCAATCCCGAATAAATTATATTATTTCAAATAATCACAGGCTATTTTCACTAGCCTTTCTATAATGCTTCATTTTTCTGATGCACTTAATACCCAAAAGTAATTGATTGTTTCAATTTTAAAATAATGATATAATGAGAAAGGAAAGTAAAATAATGAACAATGAAACCAATTTTATTCCGATGTCGAGTGACTATGTTTTCACTCAGGTCATGAAACATCCTAAGGTACTGGTAGGCTTTTTAAGTGCTGTTTTAAGAGTCCCTGCAGAGGATATTTTTATCGAAGATATTCAAGTAAAGGACCGTTATCTTTCAAGGGATTTCCCACTTGAAAAATACGGTGTCCTAGATATACACGCACATATCAGGAATCGGGGTATATTTGATATTGAAATGCAGAAGGCTCTTTTTCCATTTTGGGAAAACCGCAGCATTTTCTACATATGCAAGATGTTTACTGAAGACAGCGAAGGTGGCAAAAAATATGACCAATTTCAAAAGGTAATCGGTATCAGCGTGTTGGGATTTGACCTTATTAAAGACACGGAGTATTTTTATTCTTCTTATCGTCTCCGTGAGGATAAAAGACACACTGCCTATAGTGATTTACTGGAGCTACACGTTATTGAACTTAACAAACTGGAGAGTTGTACCCCATCTGAGGATGATTTGGCATTGTATAGATGGGCCTGCCTGATGAATGCCAAGAGCGAGGAGGAAGCGAAGATGATTGAGAAAGATCCTTATATTGAAGAAGCACTAAAGGAAATCGAACGTCTGAACATGGATCCTAAGCGCAGGAAAGAATATGAATCACGAATGAAAGACTTGCGAGATTATAAAACAATAATGAGTTATATGAAAAAGGAAGGCCTAGAGCAAGCAAAACGGGAGGCTGCTGCTAACGCTATAAAATTAGGGCTGACCAATAATCAAATCCATGTTATCACCGGTCTGTCGGAAGAAAGTATTGATACATTAAGAAAATGCTGATATCCGGCAATACCCTCCATTGATAATGTCCTATATATCAAAAGGAGCCGTTGCAACCAATTCTTAGTTGTTTGCAACGGCTCCTTTGGTTTCCTGCTTCAAAAGATTTTAGGCATCATACTCATCAGGCATGATAATCGCGGCCACAATGTAGGCAATGATTCCTGCCGTTGTAAATGCTAACAAAACCAAAGCAATTCTTATAATCGTAGCGTCTATATTCAGATATTCTGCTATACCGCCACATACACCACAAATCATTCGATTGGAACGGGATTTCGTTAATTTTTTCATTGTACTCACTCCTTCTATTATTCTCTAATTTTTATTATACACATTATTTTATATATTACGAGCCTTTTATTCAAAAAAATCCAACTCAACTTCGCCAATGCCACAATCTATTTTGAAATCTATATCTGAGTTGTTATCAATACGTTTTCTCCCTGATAGAGATGAAAACTCACTTTCCCCAATCCGGATTTTACCAATGCCGCAATCTATATCATAGTTATAATCACTCTCATTCCCTGAGATATCTAATCGAACCGAACCGGCGCCGACTTCAAATTTAGCTTTCCCGGTGCTGATGATATTGCCGCCACTAAAGGTTCCTGCGCCAACCTTTACGCTTATGTCTTTGCCGGCTAAATCTTCTACATCGGCACTTCCGGCATCGATTTCTATATCAATTTCATCAAATATCATATCCTTCGGAATAAAAACATACACATAAGAATCCGAACTCTCCGTATCAAATATACCCAGGTATCCTTTGTGCTCATCTTTAATCGCCAATGTCTCACCTGATTTTTCACATCTAAATTCACTGTCTGCCTGTGATGTTGACACAGCGATATAATCTTCTGAATGGGTCTCAATTATCAATGTCCCATATTCAACCTCAATATCCAGCTTATGAATATCTGCTGTAGAAAATTCATAAGTTTCATCTGCTTCTGCCATTTCTTCATAAACAACTGTCTCATCTTCATCATATCCAAATCCAGATATAAAGTTACTGATGCGTGGTCCCTGAGAAGATTCATTGATTGAAAATCCCATAGTGAAGCCGATAATACATAGTATGACTCCGATGGCAAAGATAATACCACCAAGAATACAGCACATTTTTGCAAACTTACTCATTGCGCTCTCCACCTCTCTTCAAGAATCTTCTTCCAATACTAACTGCCCACCTAACAATTCCGGGAATCACTTTCTTATATACAAAAATTGATACAGCCAGCAACACCAGACCCACTGCAAATAGAATTAAGCCCATACCACATGTAACAATCGCTTCCGGCAGCCATACTACTGCTCTTGTTAATCCAACAATGAATGTAATACCCCCGCCAATCATCAATGCCACAGATACAATACCAATGGAGAAAAATATGGCGATTAAGGCAACGATTATACCGAATACTGTTCCCAGTCCACCCAACCTTATGGGTAATAAAGCTATCGCAAAGACAGCGACTATAATTAATAACAAACGGCGGCTCTTTGGGTCATAGTCCTTCTTATGAACAGTTTGAGGCATGTCAGGTGTTTTTTCATAACGATGGTCTTCATAGCCTTGCTCTGTAAATTCTCCGGCAGATGTACCCCTGTCTCCGGCAGTGCCATCAATACTTTCTCTAATGATACCGGCTACCCGCCATGGAGAACCTAATTCCCTGATGATTATATCTTCATTGTCTTTACCGGCATCATCAAAATAATCATTGTAGTACTGCAGTGCTTCTGCCCGCTCTGCCTCAGATATATCTTGTAATAAGCTTTCTAGTTCTTTCATAAACTCCGCTCGATTCATCGTTTACTCCCTCCTGCAAATATATTTGAAATCTTTGAAGAATAAGCTTTCCACTCAGTCATATATAAATTCAGCTGAGCCATCCCCCGCTGCGTCAGCTTATAATACCTACGGTTTCTTCCGCCAAACTGAACATCATATACTTCTAGGCATTCATCCTTTTGTAATCGCCTGAGCACCGGATATAGCGTTGATTCAGAGACTTCAAGAACTTCACGAACGTCCTGAGTAATCTTATAGCCATAGGTTCCCTCTTTTTCTTTCGACACAACCGCAAGCACAATGGCATCCAGAAGAGCCGCGCCCGTATTAAAAACCATAATCTCACTCCTTCTCTTTCAGGCATCTTATATACTAGTATAATATTATTGTTCAAATGATACTGTTTTTTATTCAATATTATTATTTATTTAATATTATATACCATATAATATACTATAGGCAATCATATGTCAATAGGGAATATAAAAAAAACTACCGACCCTTATACAAAATTTAGGTTGATAGTTTTTCTTGGTTATTCAATATCCATTGATCGTCCCGATGCAACATCATCAAATTCTTCTAGAATTTCTTTACATGGGGCTTTTGTACACAAACTAATCATAATGATGAGTAAAATACTGATAGCAAATCCCAAGACTAGGGAATAGAGGCCGGTTGCAGCATATAAAGTCTGTCCATTCAGCAACGGAATATAATCCCATATAATGACGGTAACTCCACCGGATACAATCCCGGCTATCGCCCCCTGCAAGTTGGTTCTCCGCCAAAACAGTGACATCAGCACAATGGGACCAAAGGAAGCGCCAAGTCCCGCCCATGCATTAGAGACAAGGCCCATAATACTGCTATCGGGATTTAATGCTATAATAAAAGCTACAATGGCTACTCCGGCAACTGTATATCGACTGATTTTCAGGATATGTGTATCATCGGCTTCTTTGTTAATTACCCCTCTATATAAATCTTCTGAAACAGCAGAGGCAGTGACTAACAACTGTGAGTCCGCCGTAGACATAATCGCAGCTAAAATACCGCATAAAAATATGCCGCCGATAAATGGGATATTAATATCGATTGTAAATACCTTAATAATCATTTCAATAAATACATTTTCAGCGGAGCTAACACCATTGGCACCTAATATTTCCGGATATAAATACGCTCTGCCGATGATTCCGATTAAAACAGCAAACACCAAGGATAAGGCAACCCAGACAATTGCTATAACTCTGGATTTTTTTAATTCCCTTTCGTTTTTGACAGCCATAAACCGTGCCAGAATATGAGGCATCCCACAATAACCAAGACCCCAGCCAATCTGAGATATAATATCAATCAACGTAAATGGTTTACCTCCATTGTACATCAAATTTAAGTATGCTTCGCTGCCACCTGCCACCTGGCTCTGATTCAAAATATCCTTTATGTTTTCCGGACCAACAAGGGTATAGGCAATAACCGGAACTGTCAAAAGTCCAACCAACATAAGTAAACCCTGGATGAAATCAGTCACACATACAGCCATAAAGCCACCCATAAATGTATAAATCAGAATCACACCGGCACCAATTGCCAGTGCTATGCTATAATCAATCCCGAATACAGACTGAAATAATTTACCTCCTGCTGCAAATGCTGATGCCGTATAGACCAGAAAGAAGATGACAATCATTACCGACGACACTATAAGCAATATCCGCTTTTCATCTCTAAATCTATTTTCAAAATAAGCCGGCAACGTCAATGAGTTATTCGCACGTATTGTGTAACGGCGTAATCTTGAAGAAATACATACCCAGTTGAATACTGTTCCTAAAAATAATCCAATCGCTATCCAACCCTGACCGGTTCCCATGGCATAAACTGCTCCCGGCAATCCCATTAACAGCCAGCCGCTCATATCTGATGCCTGTGCAGACAATGCGGCTATCCAACCACTTAAGCCTCTTCCGCCTAAGAAGAAGTCTTCTGTATTTTGCGTCCTTTTCATATAAATTGCACCTATCACAAGCATCATTGACAGATAAACTACAAAAGCGATAAGAATCCATATCAAAATACTTTTTCCCATTTTAAATCTCCCTCTTTATTCAATTTCTGGATTGCACCCCCTACCGGATACATCTAAAAACCGCTCCAAGCAGCCTTCGCTTCTGGAGCGGTTTTATCATTCTTAATTATACTCTAGACAAATATTCTCCGGTTCTTGTATCAATTTTGATTTTATCGCTAATCTCAACAAATAGCGGTACATAAACCACTGCTCCCGTCTCAACAGTTGCCGGCTTCGTAGCTCCCGTGGATGTGTCCCCTTTAAATCCCGGCTCTGTTTCGGTGATATCCAACTCCACAAATAATGGGGGTTCAATAGCAAAAACTTCACCTTTATGGGAAAGCATCTTAACCATCTCATTTTCTTTAACGAACTTCAGTGCATCACCAATAGCTTCCCCGTTTAATGCAAACTGATCGTAAGTGTCTACATCCATGAAATGAAATAAATCTCCATCGCTGTAAAGATATTGCATATCAGACCTGTCAATATGAGCATTTTCACATTTTTCGTTGGGTCTGAAAGTCTTTTCAACAACCCCGCCATTCTTAATATTTCTCAACTTTGTACGAACAAAAGCTGCACCCTTACCAGGTTTTACATGTTGAAATTCTATAACTTGATAAACATTTCCTTCATATTCAATGGTTAATCCATTTCTAAAATCGCCTGCTTGTACCATAACTGGAATCCTCCTTAAGTTTCACTTCTTCTAGTATAAATAATTCGGTTACTTTTTTCAACTATTTTTTATCAATTCCCTTCGCTTTCGCATAAAAATGCAGAACAATCCGTTCCAAATATCTTTTGAGAACGATTTGTATCTCTTCCTTTGGATTAATCGGCTTAACCAGGATATTATAAATACCTATCCGTTTTGCCCCGTAGACATCCGTAAAAAGCTGATCGCCTATAAAAACGGTATTCTTTATATTGGTTCCTAAAATTTCCATTGCTTTTAAATAACTTTCACTCAGCGGCTTTCTTGCCTTAAAAATAAAATCAACCTGAATATCCTTATTGAATACAGCTACCCTTTCCTCTTTATTGTTGGAAATCAGACAGCACTTAAAACCCAATAAATTAAGTTTTTTAAACAGGGTTCTTACTTTCTCATCAGCCGGTTTGCCATGGGGTACTAAGGTATTATCTATATCAAAAAGTATACCTCGATATCCTCTTTTGTATAACGCTTCAAAATCAATACTATAGGTGGAATCTACCCACTCATCCGGATAAAAACGGTTAAACATATATATCTCCTTTACTTACCCTCCATTGACAATGGGGGATGATGGATTAGTTTTTTATTATATAACTAAGTGTGAAGTTTTAGTTTTTATTTATTTTCCTTTTGCCATTTTCTTTCACAATTTTCGCATCTGAATTGATAATAATCAATTTCATTATCCGTCAGTATTTTTCCACATTTTAAACAGCGTTTATAACGTTTATTAAATAATTTATCTTTATTCTTCAACATCCGATAGCGTACCATATTGTTGTCTATTATTTTACTCACTGTAATTCCCCCTTATAAGACGAGCATAACAAATAGTTGCATCAAACCTCCGTAATTTTCCCATCAAAGTTGTATCGTCACCTTGTCAATCGAGGGTATTGTCATTCAAGATATGATATTATAGAAAAAATGAAGTCTGACATAAAATCCATAAGCGTCACCCCATAAATCATCCCATAAGGCTGCATGCCAAAATCATAATTTACCGCTTTATTACCGTCACTTAGATTAAGTCTATATATAGTCCAGTCACTTTCCATCAAATAGGTTGTTGGCTCATCCTCACTAAATTGAGCGCCATTGAATTCTTCAATTGAAAGCCCCAAATAACCAACAAATGCCTTAATCATTTGCTGAAACTCCAATTCCGTGAAAATCGGATCTTTAGTCTCATAAACAAGGGACATAATTTTACCAGACTCATCATCCATCAATATTTTAATATTCAACCAATCATCCTGATAACTAATATTCCAAAAAATAATGCTCTGAGAAATATCATTGACATTGATATATAGCTCAGGAGATATTATAATTCTATCAGGATCTCCTATGTCAGATTCTACCCTAGGAAGAGCCCCTAATTTCTCTAGCTTATCCAATTCTTCAATAAAATGATCATAGATTGTATCCCATGTAAACTGATTACCTTCGTCAAGCATAATCATTTTAGCATTGATATCAACACCGGAATGATAAATAAAGTCTATACAATCTATCACCTCAAGGTTTCCGCTTTGAGCAACGATAGTTGATTGTTCTATGGGTTCGGTCATTATATTATCTATAACCTTCCTATCCTGATATCCTGAAATAGCAGAAGGCGCTATGACTGCCATCACTATCATCGTTAGGATTCCTATAATAGTCAATATATACTTAATTCTGCTGCTCAATGTTTATCGCCTCTTTCAAAATAACATGTACAGTTGTTCCCCGTCCAATTTCACTTTCAAATTTAATTTCTCCATTATGAAGGTCTATAATTTCCTTACAAATTGCTAATCCCAATCCTACCCCACCACTTGCTCTTGTACGCGATTTATCAGCCATATAAAAGGCCTCAGTGATCCTATTTATATCTTCTTTCGGAATTCCTTTTCCATTATCAGTTATGTGAAGATGATAATGAATATCCTTTGTATTCCCTGTAATAGATATGATACCTTCAGAATGAATCGATTTAACCGCATTATCAATCAAATTAATCATAAGTGTCCGAATCAAATCCGGTTCCAGCTGCAAATAGGCACATTGTAGCTTTAAATTGACGCAAATTTTTTTATTGCCGGAAAGAACAAATGAGGTAACAACTGATTCTACTAATTGGCTGATTTCTATCTTCCTCATCTCAAATTCTCTTTTTTGCAATACGATTAAATCAAGCAGCTTAAATGAAAGCGCTTCCAGACGCTTCCCTTCTCTAAAAATTTTGTCTGCTGTTATCATTCGCTCTTCCTCAGACATTTGCTGTGAACGCATGAAATCAGCATATCCAATGATCGATGTAAGTGGTGTTTTTACTTCATGGGCAAAGCTGGCCGAGAAATCCTGCTGCCGTTTTGCATAGTCTTCAAGATCACTCATTTTTATTTCAAGATTATCTGCCATTTTGTTAAAATCTTCAGCTAATTTACCAACCTCGTCTTTACTTCTTATTTTAACACGTTTATTCAAATCTCCTCCAGCAATTCTTCTTACCACTCTTGAAAGAACTGTAAGCGGATAGGTTATCCATACTGTAATTAAGCTGATCATCATAACATTTATAACAATTAATAGAAGCAACAGCCAACGATACAAGTCAAACTGCTCCTCCCGCCTGTCAAATAATGATGTAATATTTCTAAAAGTCTCAATGCTCAATACCGAATCAGAATAAGTCATTAAATATCCTGTTTGAATAAAATAGCTCTTTTCAGTTTGTATAACCGTGTATTGCTGGGCATCCGATGTCAAGTTTTCTAATCTTGGTAATGTAGATGGCTGTCTTATGCTTTCATATAATACACTTTCATCCATAAAAATCCTTATTTCTAAATAATTATCTGACAGCTGTTGGATGACAAATTGAGTAACAGAGGATAAATCCTCTTTATCATTAATATTTGCAGAATTTAAAACTGTACTTAATGTCATATAGAACATCAAGTTATCATCTTTGGATGTTTCAATTTCCCTATCTAGCGAAGAACTAAATAAAGAAGATATTAATATATATCCTCCGATACTAAATGTAGAAATAATAACAATAAGGGTAGCACATAATAGTTTCCATGATATTTTCATTCTGAAGTCTCCAAACGGTAGCCAACCTTATATACCGCTTTTATTTTATCTTCCCAGCCAATTTTCTTGCGTAAACGCTGAACATGTAAATCTACGGTTCTGCTTTCATATTGATAATCATTGCCCCATATTCTTTCATAAATTGTATCCCGAAATAAGGCAATATTCTTATTTTGAACAAATAGTAATAAAAGTTCATATTCTTTTTTAGTCAAAGGAATCTCCTTGCCGGATTTTTTTACAGTACGTGACCCGATATCTATATGAAGATTATCAATCATAACCTCTTCCCAGATTTTTTTATTTCTTCTCAGGACACTTTCCACGCGGGCAAGAAGTTCAATCAATTCAAAGGGCTTTGTCAAATAATCATCAGCACCTAGCTTTAACCCTTTTACTCTATCCTCTACATTTGCCTTAGCAGAAATAAATATGACCGGTATTCCCATCGGCCGTATATAATCCATTAATTCATAGCCATCAATCTCCGGAAGCAATATATCTAATAATATTAAATCATACTGATTTCTTTCAAGTAAGTCTGCTGCCTTCAATCCATCTTCTGCACATGTACAAAAATAGTTGGCCGCTGTAAGGCTTTTATATATCAAATCAGAAATCAATTGTTCATCTTCAACAATCAATATGTTCATCTCACTTCACCCCTCAATAATCATATAAAATAATTGCATCACTTTTGCATCACCTTACCTATATTATATTTGTTTTGCATAAATATATCAACTAAAAGACAGGAGTCCATTAAACCGACCGCGGCAATGGCTCCTGCTTGCTTAAAAACATTCTTTCAATTTTTCCAACGCTTTTTTCTCTATCCTACTGACATATGACCTTGAAATATCCAATCGCCCGGCTATTTCACGCTGAGTTGTGGGACGTCCGTTATATAAGCCATATCGCATATTAATAATTTCTTGCTCTCTGGGAGTCAATACCTGGTCTACGCATTGATAGAGCTTCTTCATGTTTTGGTTCAATTCAACCTTATCGCTAATATCCATCTCCGAGCTTTCAATAATATCCAATAAGCTGATCTCATTCCCCTCTTTATCTGTACCAATGGGATCATATAATGAAACCTCTCTGGATTGCTTACGTTCGGTTCGAAGCATCATCAATAGTTCATTTTCAATGCATCTTGCTGCATAAGTTACAATACGGCTGCCCTTATCTATATTAAATGTGTTAACAGCTTTTACCAGCCCGACAATACCAATAGCGATTAGCTCTTCTATATCCCGGCCTGAATTATTATACTTCTTTACGATATGAGCCACGAGCCTAAGATTCTTTTCTATTAAGACATTCTTAGCTTCCTCGTCTCCGGCCTTGTATCTATCCAAATAGTATAGTTCTTCTTTAGCAGTCAGGGGTTTAGGAAATGATTGCAAGAAAAGCACCTCGAAGCTACCTTTATTCTATTTTATGCCGCAGGTCGCTTCTAAGTGCCTTTCCACTTGAAACTTTAACAGAAACTACTCAGCAAACAACTATTTTATAAAACGATTACTTTGTCAATTGAGGGTAATCTCTATAATGGTATGGTTGCCCAGATTTATCTTTTCTCTTAAATAAATAGGGATTGGTTTTTTAAATATCGGACCATTATAAACAAAAGTATGGTACTCACCGTTCTCCCCACAGATGTCGGATCCGGAAGCGGCAATACGCCCCACCAACTCCCGGTCCAAGGTTTGACCAAGGAAGGCCTCGTTCAAGTGAGCGAGATTCACACATTTAATGATTGCCTTGAACCCGGCATCTATAGTCTCATAGACCAGGGCTTCCCGCGACTCATGCCATAAAGGGTTCAAGCACTGAAGTCCTGCCCGTTCACATCTTTTTCGATTCCAGATGCGATGGTCTTCAATGTCAATATCTCCAAACACAGCCGCCTTGGCACCCATCCTGCGAGCCTCTGTAAGACAGCGTTCAACCTCCGATTCATAGGTGTCACCGGTACAGATGCAGCGAATAACAGGTATCCCTGTACTGTCTTCTACTGCCTCCAAAAGGTCGCTAGTTATCCCATGAAACCATGAACGGTTTGCCACACTGTTATATGTAATTATGAGGCAGACAGGTATGTTCCCCTCTGTTATCATGCGATAAAGTGCCAGGGCACTGTCCTTGCCGCAGCTATATAGCATTGCAAATTTCATCTAAACCTCCTTCGAAGATCCACTAAATACAAATCTTTTAACTTTCATCATTTCTCCCGTCAATGTTTGGAATTACTTTTTTCAATTGCTCCAATATCTTTTTATATCCTGCCTCATTGCCAAATTCACTTGGATAATAATATTTTCTACCTTCTAAAGAATTCGGCATACATTGCATCGCTGATATATTATACATTGAATTTTCATCATAATGATATCCTTCTCCATAACCCAATTCTTCCATCAACTTGGTAGGTGCATTTCTTATATTCAACGGAACCGGCTCTGATATACTCTCCTTAGCGTCTTTCGCCGCATCGTAATAAGCATCATTGGTTTTTCTAGATTTGGGCGCAAGCGATAAATAGATGACTGCATGGGCCAGATTAACGTTACATTCTGGCATACCAAGAAAATGGCAGGCTTGATATGCTGCTATGCATACTTCCAGTGCATGACTGTCTGCCATACCGACATCTTCACTTGCAAAACGAATAAGACGTCTGGCTATATACAGAGGGTTTTCTCCAGCCTCCAACATCCTTGCCGTCCAGTACAAAGCTGCATCTACGTTACTGGTTCTCATGGATTTATGCAAGGCTGAAATGATATTATAATGCTCCTCAGCATTTTTATCATAGAGTAAAAATTTCTTACCGGTACATTGTTCAACGGTTTGTTTTGTAACAATCACTTTATCCTCACTAATCTCTCCATTTAATACAACCATTTCTATTGTATTAATAGCCACCCGCGCATCACCATTGGCAAATGCCGCTATCATCCTGATAAGTTCATCAGGCATGACCACATTCCTATCTCCTAAGCCATCTGGTGCTTCAAGAACCTTTTTGATGATTTGATATAAATCTTCTTCTCCCAGTTGATTGAGAACAAAAACCTTACAACGAGATAAAAGCGCCGAATTAATCTCAAACGATGGATTTTCAGTTGTTGCTCCAATAAGTATGATGCTCCCTTTTTCCACATAAGGCAGAAATGCATCCTGCTGGGATTTATTAAATCTATGAATCTCATCAACAAAAACAATTGTTTTTAGACCCATTAATCTTTTTTCCTCGGCTTGCTTCATAACATCTTTTATTTCTTTAATGCCACTGGTGACTGCACTGAAATTGATAAAATCTGCTTTGGTTTTATTGGCAATAATTCGGGCCAAGGTCGTCTTACCAATCCCGGGTGGTCCCCAAAATATCATAGACGGTACAATATCCTGGTCAATCATATTTCTTAGTATCTTCCCTTTTCCTATCAAATGCCGCTGACCACATACATCATCTAAAGTCTTTGGCCGCATTCGATTCGCAAGAGGTTCATCTATTCTTTTATAAAATAATGATTGCTGCTCATACATTTCTAATTGACCCTCCTTTTAAAAAAGTGGTTATCTCTCTCCAAATTCACATTTTATTCACATAGTTGTCATATTTTCCACACATTTTATTGTTATACTTAACTCATAAATTTAATTACTATCTTATGTTTGTTAAGATTTTTCATACATACCCGGCAGTTGTCCCCTCACTTGCCGGGTCTCCTCCGTTTAAGCCTCTTCTTTTCTTCGAAGCAAATCCCCTTGATTTAAGCTAGTGCCTAAATCAACATAAATTCTTTGTTTTGGGTGCGGGCAGCTATCTATATTTTTACCCTCCGCATCTGTCATTGCTTTCACTTTGACAGACAGATTTCTCCCATCGGGTTTCATTACCTCAATCCCGTCACCCACGGAGAACTTATTTCTTTGTTCAAGTGCGTACATCCCATTTTCATTTTCTTCGCCAATGATCCCAAGATACGTATATTCTTTAATATATGTATTGCTATCATAGATTTGTGTTTCCTCACTTGGCTTATTAAAAAAGAATCCGGTCGTAAACTGTCTGTAGGTGCATTTAGAAATTTCTTCGCGATAGTACTCAAGTTTTTCTTTATATAGATTAACGTCCTCAAAGTAGTCATCAATGGCTTTTCTATAGGTTCTTGTGACTGCCGCCACATATAATGCCGTTTTCATCCTGCCCTCAATTTTAAAACTATCAATACCTGCCTTGATTAATTCAGGTATATACTCAATCATACATAAATCTTTAGAATTAAAGATATATGTTCCCCGCTCATTTTCATAGACAGGCATATATTCTCCCGGTCTGGTCTCCTCCATCAAGGCATATTTCCATCGGCAGGGATGGGTACATGCTCCCTGATTGGCATCTCTCCCCGTGAAATAGCTGCTTAACAGGCACCTGCCGGAATAAGAAATACACATGGCTCCGTGGATAAAGGTTTCAATTTCTAAATCATCGGGTATTTTCTCCCGCAGCTCCCCGATTTCTTCTAAGGAAAGTTCCCTTGCAGAAACAACCCGCTTTGCGCCCTGCTTATACCAAAAATTATAGGTCCCATAATTCGTGTTATTCGCCTGAGTACTTATATGGATTTCTATCTCAGGGCAAATGGATTTGGCCAAATCAAAAACACCCGGATCTGAAATAATGACAGCATCCGGCTTTATTTCTCGTAGCTCTTTGAAGTAGCTTTCAATTTCTTCTAAATCCTTATTATGAGCAAGTATATTTGCGGTAACAAATACCCTGACACCTTTGCTGTGGGCATATGCAATACCTTCTTCCATATCTGCTCTGGAAAAATTCTTAGATTTAGCCCTTAAACTAAAAACTTCTCCGCCAATATATACGGCATCTGCACCAAAATAGACCGCCGTTTTTAGCACTTCCAAGCTGCTTGCCGGTATTAATAATTCGGGTTTCTTCATTCATATCTCCTCTATCCTCGTGTACTGGTACTTATGGCCACCCCGTCACCAATGGGCAGTATCACTGTTTCCAACGTCTCCGTATGCTTTAATTGCCACAAATATTCTCTCATTCGACTGTGAATCGTTCTATTGCGCCTGGTTATAGCAAATCTGGATTCCACAATATCTCCGCCTTGCAAAACATTATCAGATACAATCGTCCCACCTGGTGCCAGCAATCGCAAAACTTCAGGCAGGAGACAGATATATTGCCCCTTCGCAGCATCCATAAAAATAAAATCATAGTCCGGCTTCAATCCCTTTAAGACTTCAAGCGCATCACCCTCTAATAAGGTAATCTGACTCTCTTTCTCTAAACGCTTAAAATTCTCTCTGGCCTCTGCTATCCGCTCAGGTGACTTCTCTATTGTCGTTATTGTGCTTTTCTCTCCGATATATTCGCTCATAAAAACAGAGGAAAAGCCTACAGCAGTCCCTACTTCCAGGAGCTTCTTAGGCTTTGTCATTCTAAGCAGAACTTTAAGCAGGCTTTTAGTTTCCTTCCGGATAATAGGAATATGCGCAGCGACTGCCTGATGTTCAATTTTGTGAATAGCGTCTATTTCATCTTGATCTAAAGATAAAATATAGGCGTTCATTCTCTCATCAACAATCACAGGATCAACCCCCCGCCATTTCTGATTCAGAAGCACTGCCGGTAATCAACATAATGATATCTTCCATCGTCATTGTTTGGTTCACCTCATATGTTCCGTGAACAATACTGTCTTCTGCACCTTCTAAGGCCATTCGGATAGTAAATGCCATCTCGTATTTAATCATGTCGTTATCCCTAAGCAGTGCGGCTATTTCATTTGACGTATAGCCATCTTTAATTTCAATAGCTACCGACGTATCATCATGTTGGGACATGGCTGTATCGCCAAATACTTCATAAGAAAAGTTAAAGGCAAATAAAACAGCCCTATAAATCAAAAATATGATAACGGCATATACAATAATAGTTAACAAAACAGACAGGGTTCCCGTTGCAGCTTTCTTCATCATCATCACTCCTCTGGTGCGTCTATAAAGTCTAAATCAAAGTCGGCGGCTTCACATATGATTCCGCTAATACGGCTAATCAACCGGCAAAGCCGCTGCTCTGCCAATAGAAATTCTTTGACACTGGTCATTGATAATATAGAAAAATATTCTTTTTCCAATTGCTCTATTTTTAATATATCATCTTGTTCATTCTCTTTATTTTGCAATATAAAATTCTTTTTTCTAAATGTATTGACCTTTGCATATAATTCTAAGTCATTACTTAGCATAGTTTTCAATCGATGATATTGATTATATTCTTCACTTTGTTTTATTTCAACAGTCAACATCTTAGCGTAATCATCAATCTTAGACATAAACTATAGCCTCATTTCTTCTTTTTCTTAGGCGTCTACTTCCATGATAATAGGTAGAATCATAGGATTTCTTTTCGTTTGTTTCCAAACATATTCACTAAGTGCCTCACGAACAACACTTTTTATCTTACCCCAGTCAGTGCATTTCTTGCCAAGACAGTTATCCAATGCGTCACTGACAACATGTCTTGCATCCTCCATCAGTGTCTCTGACTCCCTTACATACACGAATCCCCGTGAAACAATATCCGGACCCGATAACACCTGGTTGGTGTATTTCTCTAAGGTTATCACTACAATGAGTAAACCGTTCTGCGATAACAGCTGGCGGTCACGTAATACGATATTCCCAACATCACCAACGCCAAGTCCATCGACCATAATTCCACCTACATGGACTTTGTCTATTACCTTGCCTGCCGATTCACCCAACTCAAGTACTTCCCCTGAGCTTAAAATAAATATATTGCTTTTAGGTATTCCCATCATCTCTGCCAAACCGGCATTCGCCTTTAAATGCCGATATTCACCATGTACAGGTATCGCATATTTAGGTCTTGTCAATGCATAAATCAACTTTAATTCCTCTTGGCAGGCATGTCCTGAAACATGAGTATCCTGGAAAATCACCTTAGCGCCTTTGCGATAAAGCTCATTGATGATGTTAGATACGGCTTTTTCATTCCCCGGAATCGGATTGGAACTAAAGATAACTAAATCCCCCGGTTTAATGGATACCTTTCTATGAATTGATGCCGCCATTCTGGATAAGGCCGCCATCGTTTCACCCTGGCTTCCGGTAGTAATCAATACAATCTGCTCAGCGGGATAATTTTTCATTTGATCAATTTCTATCAATGTTTTATCCGGGATGCGAATATATCCCAATTCTGAAGCAATCGTTATGATATTCACCATACTTCTGCCTTCCACAATAACCTTTCTGCCAAATTTATGTGCCGTATTAATAATCTGCTGCACCCTGTCTACATTAGATGCAAAAGTCGCAACAATAATCCTTTCTTTTGGATTATCATTGAATATATGATCAAATGACGTACCAACCGTTCTTTCAGATTGCGTGAATCCCGGACGCTCCGCATTGGTACTGTCAGACATCAAGGCTAAAACACCCTTTTTGCCCAGTTCTGCAAACCGCTGTAAATCGATCATCTGTCCAAATACCGGTGTATAGTCAATCTTAAAGTCTCCGGTGTGGACAATAATACCTGCCGGTGTATAAATAGCCAATGCAGTAGCATCTGCAATACTATGGTTTGTTTTAACAAATTCGATTCTAAAGTTGCCTAAATTAATGGACTGTCCATGCTTAATCACTTTTCTTTTGGTGCTTTTCATCATGTTATGTTCTTTTAGTTTATGTTCTATAACACCCATGGTCAGCTTTGTCGCATAGATTGGTACCGGAACCTCTTTTAATACATAGGCCAGACCTCCGATATGATCCTCATGCCCATGGGTAATGATAAATCCTTTTACTTTTTTAATGTTTTCTTTCAAATAAGTGACATCAGGAATAACTAAATCAATCCCTAACATATCATCATCAGGAAATGCCAGACCACAATCTACAACAATAATACTGTCTTCATATTCGAAGCAGGTAATATTCATGCCGATTTGTTCCAGTCCTCCTAATGGAATAATTTTAACTTTTGAATCTTTTGAGTCTTTTGCTTTCAAAATTGCACCTCCGCATTTTCTTAATTAATATTGATAACGTTGGGCAATAATATCGATAAGACTTTGACAATATTAACTTATACTTGCTCTGTCCGTTCATTACATTTCTTACAAAGACCATAGAGCTTAACTTCATGATTGCTGACTACAAATCCCAGGGTATCTAGTATTGTCTGTTCCAGATTCTCTAAAAAATCCTCCTCAAACATAAAAACTTCACCGCACTCCAGGCAAATCAAATGATGGTGATGATGCTTAACATCATCTGTATTCATACTCCCAATCTCATAACGTACATAGCCATCATCTAAATTCAAACGATCAATCAAATTCAACTCTGATAATAATTGTATATTGCGATACACGGTTGCCAACCCAATATCAGGCCAGTTTAACTTTACCAGTTCATAAATTTCTTCTGCGGTGAGATGTTTGTCGGATTGTTCTAGAAGAACCTGTAAAATTGCAAGTCGTTGGGTTGTTGTCTTCATTCCCTTCTCTTTCAATAATATCTTAAATTGCTCTAAACGTTCTTCCATCCTAATCTCCTTCCGCAGCCTTTACCAATTGTCTAAGCCTCATCAAATTATTGCCTGCCTTCACTTAACAAAATAACGGTATGTTACTTTGTCGGGTGAAAGCATGTTTACTATAATTCTAAATCGATATCTTCTAATATTTCCGAAAATATCTTTGATACTGCCTCTAATTCCACATCTTCGACCACAATATCATATAATGCCTCTGTTACATCACCGGAAATCTCTTTTAAAATGTATGCTTCCGCTTCATCTTCCTGTGTTTTAGTAACTAATATATAATTAATATTGCCAAGCCTTGTCTGCTCGACAACATAAAATTCTACTTTTTCATTAGTATCTGTTAACGTAAATACTACTTTTTCCTGCTTTTCCACACTATTCACCCTCAATATCTTTCATCTGCCGATTGCCAAGGCTATCAAGATAGCCGAGGCTATTAAGATAGCCTTGTAGAATCAATACCGCTGCCAGCTTATCTACATAATTCTTGCGGTTTTCCCGGCGGACTTTCCCTTCCACTAATGCTTTTTCGGCAGCACAGGTGGTCAAACGTTCGTCCCACAAAATTACGCAAAGCCCGGTCCTTCTAGTCAGCATATCTTTGAAGTCTTCCGTCTTCCTTGCTCTGTCCCCGATGGAATTATTCATATTTTTAGGATAACCTAATATAATATATTTTATATCATATTCTAAAATCAACTGTTCGATTCTCGCAAAAGTTTTACGCAGCTTATTCTCTTCATTACGGGTAATCGTCTCTATCCCCTGAGCGCTTACCCACAATGAATCACTGACCGCAACACCTACGGTTTTAGTTCCGTAGTCTAGTCCCATTATCCTCATATTACTTCCCATCACTATTTTAAATTGACATCAATATAGGTTTTTAAAAGTTCTTCCAGAATCTCATCGCGCTCTACTTTCATAATAAGATATCTTGCATTCTTATAACTTGTGATATACGTAGGGTCACCGGACATAATATATCCTACAATCTGACTTATTGGATTGTATCCTTTTTCTGTCAACGCTATATATACGGCCTCCAGTATATCTTTAACTGCAATCTCAGCATCATTACTTACTTTAAAATATTGCGTATTGTTCATATCCGGCATAGTCTCACATCCTTACTTCTTAATTTGCTTTACATTCTACTCACTTATAATATTAATATAAAACCTCAAATAATTCAATGAATACTTTCACAAAACACTAAATCTTCATGAATTTTATGCTTTATCCTTCCACTTACCATCGTATTCACCCGGTTTGGCACATATTCAAGCGCCACTTTAATGTATTCTTTGCTGTGACCTATATCATATTTTCTTCCCTCTAATTCGATGGTTTCTTCAATAAGTATTTCGACAGTTTTATTTAAATACTGGCTAAAATAGCGTTCCCTGAGCATCTTTACTTTTTCTAATAGTTCCCTGCTTCTTATACCCTTTTGGGCATCTGTTACTTGTTCCTTCATATCGGCCGCTTTGGTTCCCGCTCTTTTCGAATAGGGAAATACATGAACCGCCGCAAAGCCAATCTCACTTAAATAGGCCTTTGTCATTTCAAATTCCTTATCGGTCTCCCCGGGAAACCCAACGATAATGTCAGTGGTAATTGCCGGATTGTCAAAATATTTTCTTAAAATATCACAGCATATTTTGTAATCTTTCGTATCATATCTTCTGTTCATCCGTTTAAGCGTTTCGTCACAGCCGCTTTGCAGTGATAAGTGAAAATGCGGGCAGATCTGGGGGATAACCGCAAGTCTCTTAACAAAAGCCTCCGTGATAATTCTTGGCTCAAGGGAACCAAGGCGGATACGCTCTAAACCATCTATACTACTTAAACGCTCAATAAGCAATATGAAATGTTCGTCATTTTTTTTATCGGTATCCTTATCTAAACTTGTATTATATTCCTTGCCCTGGAAATCTAAACCATAAGAAGAAATATGTATCCCGGTCAGGACGATTTCTTTATACCCATGAACCACTAAGTTTTCCACTTCGCTCATAATATCTCTAGCCGCTCTGCTTCTTACCCGACCCCTTGTATAGGGAATAATACAGTAAGAACAAAATTGGTTACAACCGTCCTGAATCTTTATACAGGCTCTTGTATGCTCCGATAAGCAGCTGATTTTAAGTGCCTCATACTCTTTGGTATGATGAATGTCAATGATATTATCTTCTAGTTTATTCTTATCTAAGTAGTTATTGATAATTTTGACAATATCTTTTTTCTTATTATTGCCAATGATTAAATCAACATAGACATCTTCTTCTATCTTCTCCCTGGCGGCCTGAACGTAACAGCCTACGGCAACTACAAGGCTCTCCTGATTTTGTTTTTTGGCACGGTGCAGCATCTTCCTGGATTTACGATCCGCCATATTTGTTACCGTACATGTATTGATGACATATATGTCTGCCGGCTCATTAAAAGGCTTTATCGTATATCCATCTTCTTTGAATAGTTCAATCATGGCATCCGTTTCATATTGATTTACTTTGCAGCCCAATGTATAAAGTGCTACACTTTTCAAAATAATTTCCTCCATCTCCAGGTGTATAAATTTGTTGCTTTTTCTGCTATAATTCATATGAAATTTATTAATCTTTTATTGACTTTCAAAGCGCCTAATTGTACTATATAGTTATGGATATTATAATCTAAACTAAGGAGGGCACTTCGATGAAAACAGTACAGATATGTCTTGATTCAATCGATAAAGTCAAAGCATTTGTCAACGAAATCAGTAAATTTGATACCGATTTCGATTTAATATCAGGGAGATATGTTATTGATGCAAAGTCAATTATGGGTATATTCAGCCTGGATTTATCCAAACCTATTGATTTGAACATCCATGGCGAAGACCAATACGAAGAAATTGTATCTGTTTTAAAACCTTTTATTGTTGGTTAATGCAAATATTGCGGCATCATACTCCGCCGCATCAAAGAATATTTTTTCTCAGAGGATGCTAAGAGCATCCTCTCTTATTCTTCACAGATTATAACTTCTCTTGTTGCAATAGCTGTCTCAAATAGCGCATCAATGATATCCTTTAAATGATGTTCCGAACGTTCAATTACCCGAATACTTGGTTTTGTCACGGGATGCTTGGCGACGAATATCGTACAGCAATCTTCAAAAGGTAGAATCGACGTCTCATAGGCACCAATTTTTTCTGAAATTGCCACAATGTCATTTTTATCAAAGCCTATCACCGGACGGTACACCGGCATCGTACATACGGCGTTGGTCGCTGCCAGACTTTGAAGGGTCTGACTTGCCACCTGACCGATGCTCTCACCGGTAATTAATCCCAAAGCATCATCTTCTCTGGCAATATGCTCCGCTATCTTCATCATATATCTGCGCATAATAATAGTTAATTCATCATGGGGACAGTTTTCATAAATTGCCAACTGAATATCTGTAAAATTGATGATATTCAAGGTTATCGGCCCCGCATATCTGGATACGATTTTAGCCAGATCCACCACCTTCTGCTTCGCTCTTTCACCGGTATAGGGCGGCGCATGGAAATACACGGCTTCTATTTTCACTCCCCTTTTGGCAATCATATAACCAGCCACAGGACTGTCAATCCCTCCGGAGAGCAGCAGCATGGCCTTTCCGTTGGTTCCTACGGGCATTCCTCCCGGTCCGGGAATAGATTTGGAGTATATATATGTTTTTTTACGCACTTCAATATTAACAATTACATCCGGCTTTCTGACGTTGACTCTCAACCGGGAAAATCTCTCAAGAAGATACTCTCCCATATCCGCATTAATTTCCATGGACCGTCTGGGATAATTCTTATCAGCCCTGCGTGATTCAACTTTAAACGTAAAGTTTTTATCAGCGTAAGTCTCCTCAATATAGTCTCCGACAACTTTAGTTAAATTGTCCCACTGATTGTCTTCGCAGTGAATCACGGGACAGATAGCTACAATGCCAAACACCCTGGAAAGGGCTTCTATCACTTCTTCATAGTCATAATCAGAAAGAACCTCCACGTATATCCGCCCCTGCTCCTTCCGAACATTAAAATCACCTGATTTTTTGAGTGCAAACCGTATCTGATTCACCAAGGCATCTTCAAACAGATATCGGTTTTTACCTTTGATGCCTATCTCTCCATATTTAATCAAAAAAGTCTTAAACACGTTTCTTTCCTCCCGGCGTATATCTTCTTAACATAGGAATAACTAAAGCTAATATCTCCAGACAGTTATCCATTTCTTCTTTAGTTGTTTCATAAGAAAAGCTAAATCGTACAGTAGCATCTAAGTACCGGGAATTCACACCAATGGCCTTTAATGTTGCACTTTGTGACGGATGATTTGATGAACAGGCGGAACCTGAAGAGATATAAATCCCACGCTCTTCTAGCGCGTGGAGTAAGACTTCTGCCCGGATATCGCCAAAGCTGGCACTTACAATGTGCGGTGCTGTCCCTTCTCTGCCATTATCATTAACTACCACATCTTCAAAGATATTCAGCTGCTTAATAAAATACTCTCTTAAATTATAAAGCTTTTCTGCCTTCTCGCCCAATTGGTCGTAAACTGTTTTGGCCGCATAAGCCATCCCCATAACACCTGGTACATTCTCTGTCCCCGAGCGCATATCTTTTTGCTGCCCGCCGCCTAAGATAATCGGTTTAACTTTAGCCCCTTCGCTTATATAGAGCAGCCCGACACCTTTAGGGCCATGGAACTTATGACTACTGATGGTCATCAGATCAATTCCCTGACGCCGGGGATAAATATGAAGCTTTCCAAAGGCCTGTATCGCATCTACATGAAACAACGTTTCACTGTTTATTTTCTTAACCAGCCTGCTCATCTGCCCGACAGGCTGAATTGTCCCGATTTCATTATTGACATAAATAGAAGACACCATAATCGTATCCTCACGAATTGCATTTTCCAGCGCTTCCAACTTGACAACGCCCTTTTCATCTACCGGAAGCCGGGTAATCTCATAACCCCTCTCTTCAAGAGCCGCCAAAGGACTGCTTACGGAAGGGTGTTCGATGGCCGTGGTTATAATATGCTTACCCCGTCGGCTATTGGCCATTGCGCCACCAATCAAGGCCATATTATTAGATTCCGTTCCCCCTGATGTGAAAACAAGCTCGGTCGCTCGTACTTTTAATAAGTTTGCAAATATTTCTCTGGCTTCTTTAATGTAATTCTCTGCCGTAATCCCTTTCATATGCAGCGATGATGGATTCCCATAGTCCTCAGACATGATTTGCATCATGACATCACATGCCTGTCCACATACTTTTGTTGTTGCTGCATTATCAAAATAGATTTCTTTCATATGATTCCCAGCCACCTTCAGTCCAATTGAAACATTAAAACAGATAAGACGGCAAGCCCAGCTGTTTCCGTCCTTAGAATTCTTCGTCCCAAAGTCATCGGTTCTATACCCGCCTTTATCGCCAATTCAATTTCAGCTGCATCAAAACCGCCTTCCGGGCCAATAAATATACCAATGCAGCCTTTGTTTGCCGCCGATTTAATCAACTTTCTCGACGCCTCCACACCTTCCGCCCGCTCATAGGGTATTAAATTGCATTCAAGGGAATGGCTATAGCTAAGCGCCTCGGTAAAATCCATCGGTTTCTTTATCTTGGGAATAATTCCCCGGCCTGACTGTTTAGCCGCACTTTCGGCAATATTCTGCCACCGGTTTAACTTTTTCGTAAGCTTACTATCATCTAATTTGACAATGGTTCGCCTTGTAATCATCGGAATAATTTCGTATACACCAAGCTCTACTGCTTTTTGTATGATCAGTTCCAACTTATCACCTTTAGGCAGTCCCTGAAACAAGTACAGACGGCTTTTAAGCTCTTTATAAGATTCCCAACTGTTTTCTATATGCAGCCGGACTTCATCCTTATCCATGGCTTCAATGACACAAAAATAGTCTGTTCCGGCACCATCACTGACAGATAATGTGTCCCCGGACGACATCCGCAAAACATTCTTCATATGATTGACGTCATTTCCGGTAATGATCACCCATTCATTCTGAATCTGATCTGGCTTCACAAAAAATCTTGGCATTTAAACGTTTCCTTTCATTCAGAATGTTCATTATACCATGGATGCCCTCACTTGACAAGAAAATGATACCCATTCTCCCGATTTGGTTACTTCAAGGATTTCAAATCCATTATTAATCAGCGCCGCTTCAACTTCTGCCGCTTTTGTATCAATAATGCCCGAAGATATAAATAAGCCATCAGGAGACATGTTTTCCTTAATAACCGCAGATAAGGGAATAATAACATCTGCCAATATATTTGCCACAACGATGTCATACTTATGCCCGCCAAGACTTTGCCGAAATGCGGCATCTGATATCACATCACCGCAAATCACCGTATATCTATCCATGGGAATCTCATTAACCTTCGCATTTTCCACTGCCGCGGCAATTGCATGAACATCAATATCTGTCGCCACAGCTTCCCCGGCTCCCAGTAATAATCCAATAATAGACAGTATCCCACTGCCGCATCCGATATCCAGCAGCCTATGCCCCGGTCTTAACAGTTTTTTTAATTGTCCAATACATAGTCTGGTGGTGTGATGCATGCCGGTTCCGAAAGATGTTCCCGGATCCAACCGGACAACCAGTGTGTCCGTGGGAACCTCTGCAAGTGTTTCCCATGTTGGCATTATCATTATTTTTTCATCTGCCATAAATGGTTTCCAATATGCTTTCCAGTTGTTTACCCAGTCTTCATCTGCTGTTGAAGATCTTTCACAGTTTAAGCTTCCCAAACTTACAAAATCACTAAGCCGGCTAATTTCAGTTAATATCTGGCCTATATTATCACTGTCATCTAGTCCCTCATCTATATAAAACGAAATATATGCTTTACCGTCATCAGGTTCTAGCTCCGGAAGTATATCAATAAACATTTTTCGCTTATCATCTTCTGAAAGGGGTATTTTATCTTCAATTTCGATACCTTCTATTCCCAACTCACTAAGTGTATAACTTATTAATTCAACCGCTTCGGTTGTCGTTTCCAACGTATATTTATTCCATCGTTTCATTCCCGGACCTCTTGCCCTCCATTAACAATGGAGGGTTCCCTTAGTTGAAAAAAGAGCCGACCGCAAAAATTCATTTCCCGGGTCGGCTCTTTTACTAATCGTCAAATGCTTCTTTCACTTTATCCATAAACCTTTTTTTCTTTTTCCCATCAGCAGTCGATTCGCCTGTTGCGACATTACTTCCTCTTTCCCCACGCATCGTCACATCAAATTGGTGCAAGGCAGCTTTCTGATCCGCCGATAATTTCTCTGGCACCTGAACGACAAGCGTCACATAGTGGTCTCCGCGTACATTTTTATTTCGCAAGGTAGGCACGCCTTTACTCCTTAAGCGAATCTTGGTATCTGTCTGGGTTCCCGGCTTAATCGTCTGATATATTTCTCCATCTACCGTCTTTATCTGAATATCGGCACCCAGGGCAGCATCAACAAAAGATATTGGTACCGTTGAGTATATATCATAGTCCTGACGTTGGAAGATCGGGTGACGCTCTACAGTAACACCGACCAACAAATCACCCCGGCCGCCACCATTAGCACCCGGCTCACCTTTGCCGCGAATTCGTATGCTTTGCCCGGTATCGATACCTGCAGGGATGGTTACTTCAATTGTCTTTCTTTTCTTAACATACCCGGTTCCCGAACAATCCATACACTTATCTTTAATAATCTTACCTGTTCCATGGCAGTCCGGACACGTCTGAACATTTCTCACAACGCCAAATAGTGACTGCTGGGTCTGGACAATCTGACCCTTACCGCCACAGCGGCTGCAGGTCTGCGGACTCGTTCCTGGTTTTGCACCACTCCCCTTACAGGTAGGACACTCATCTTTTAAATTAATCTCTAATTTCTTTTCAACACCAAATACAGCATCCATAAATGATATCTTTAAATTTATTTTAACATTGGCTCCTTGCATAGGTCCATTATATGTCCTTCTGCTTCCTCGGCTTCCGCCAAATAAATCGCCAAAAATATCACCGAAAATATCACCCATATCACCGCCGAAGTCAAATCCGCCAAATCCGCCGGCACCGCCGCTTTGGTCAAATGCAGCATGACCGAACTGATCATATTGCTTTCTCTTTTCTTCGTCACTTAAGACCGCATAGGCTTCTGAAGCCTCTTTAAACTTCCGCTCCGCTTCGGCGTCTCCCGGATTAGTGTCGGGATGATACTGTTTGGCAAGCACCCTATATGCTTTCTTTAAATCAGCATCTGTAGCCGACTTGGGAACACCAAGGACTTCATAATAATCTCTTTTTTCTGCCATAACTCATCTCACCTTCTAAATACAGCCAAATGAGGATGGGATTATCGATTCCATTTGCAATCAAAGATTGCAATAATTCCCCCAACCTCATTTTAGTTATTTTAACACATGTACGTATATTACACTTCTTTATAATCTGCGTCAACCACATCATCTGCCTGATATGCCTGATCTTCTCCGGCAGCATCTCCCTGTGAGGCATCTGCTCCGGCTGTGTTCTCATACATTTTTGCGAAAATAGCCTGTGCTGCATCCATAAGTCTTTGTTTTCCCGCTTTAATATCTTCCACCTGAGCATCTGTCATAGCTTCAACATCGACACTTTCAATTAATGATTTTAGGCTGTCAAGTTCAGTCTGCACTTTTTCTTTGTCTTCTACGCTGACTTTATCTCCTGCCTCTTCCAAGGCTTTTTCTGTCTGAAAAATCATTGCATCTGCTTCATTTCTCGCTTCAATGCCCTCTTTACGCTGCTTATCCTGAGCTTCAAACTCAGCTGCTTCTTTAACGGCTTTATCAATATCAGCATCAGAAAGATTTGAACCGGCCGTAATTGTAATATGCTGTTCTTTGCCCGTTCCCATATCTTTAGCAGACACATTAACGATACCATTGGCATCAATATCAAATGTTACTTCTATCTGAGGAATACCTCTTCTTGCCGGCGCAATTCCATCAAGTCTAAACTGTCCTAAACTCTTATTATCTTTAGCAAACTTTCTCTCACCCTGAACAACATTAATATCAACTGCCGACTGATTATCTGCTGCAGTGGAAAACACCTGGCTCTTCTTGGTCGGAATGGTTGTATTCCTTTCAATCAACGGTGTTGCAATACCACCTAGAGTCTCTATGGAAAGCGTCAATGGTGTTACATCAAGCAATAAAATATCGCCTGCACCCGCATCACCAGCCAACTTGCCACCCTGAATTGAAGCTCCGATAGCCACACATTCATCAGGATTTAAGGATTTTGACGGCTCGTGTCCGGTTAATTGTTTTACTTTATCCTGCACTGCCGGTATACGTGTAGAACCACCCACTAATAATACTTTACCTAATTCAGATGCCGTAATACCTGCATCCTTTAGAGCGTTTTGTACCGGTACAACAGTTCTTTCTATTAAATCATGAGTGAGTTCATCAAACTTAGCCCTTGTCAGGTTCATGTCAAAATGTTTCGGTCCTTCAGACGTCGCTGTAATAAACGGCAGGTTAATATTAGTTGTTGCTGCTGATGACAATTCCTTCTTAGCTTTCTCGGCAGCTTCTCTAAGTCTCTGCATCGCCATTTTATCACCGGACAAATCAACGCCCTCTGTATTTTTGAATTCACTCAGCATATAACGTGTAATTCTTTCATCAAAGTCATCACCACCAAGACGGTTATCACCTGAAGTAGCTAAAACTTCAATAACGCCATCACCAATTTCGATAATAGATACATCAAATGTTCCGCCGCCTAAGTCATATACCATAATCTTTTGTTCTTTTTCATTGTCAAGACCATAGGCTAAGGCTGCTGCTGTCGGCTCATTGATAATACGCTTTACATCTAAGCCGGCAATCTTACCGGCATCTTTTGTTGCCTGCCTCTGAGCATCATTAAAATATGCAGGCACTGTGATAACCGCTTCATTTACAGTTTCTCCTAAATAACTTTCAGCATCTGCTTTCAATTTTTGCAGTATCATCGCTGATATTTCCTGTGGTGAATATTTCTTATCATCAATTGTTACTCTGTAATCAGAACCCATGTGTCTCTTAATTGAGGAAATAGTTTTGTCTGCATTGGTAACCGCCTGTCTTTTAGCCGGTTCACCGACAAGTCTTTCCCCTGTTTTTGTAAATGCCACAACCGACGGAGTCGTCCTGGCACCTTCTGTATTTGCAATAACTACCGGTTTTCCACCTTCCATAACAGCAACACATGAATTTGTCGTTCCTAAATCAATACCTATAATTTTACTCATAATAATGTCCTCCTAAAATATATTCATTTTTTATTATTCTGCTACTATCACCATACTATGGCGAATCACTTTTTCTTTATATATATAACCCTTTTGAAGTTCCTGGGTAATAATGCCAGATTCATATTCTTCACTTGCTTCCTGCATTACCGCATTGTGATACATCGGGTCAAACTCTTTGCCTACTGCTTCAATGACGGTAACTCCCATATCACTTAAAGTGGTAATCAACTTCTTATACACCATCTCTATACCGGTTACAAATGATGATTCTGCGTCTTCCGGCGGGATAGATGTCATGCCTCGCTCAAAATCATCAATAATTGGTAACATCTTTTCAACTACCAGTCCGGCACCGGCCTCAAACATCTGACTCTTCTCTTTATCAGTTCTTTTTCTGAAGTTATCGAATTCTGCCATATTACGCATGAGTCGATCGCTTAATTCTTCGATTTTCAAATCTTTTTTATCTTTTTTCTTTTCTTTTTTATGAAATAAGCTCTTTTTCTTTTCATCAGAAGATTTCTCGTTGATGGCATCACAGTCTTCATCGTTGACGTCATCCTCGCTCTCATCTTCTGCTATCGGCTCGTCGGCTGATATATCATCATTCGCTGCTTTGGTTTCTTCAATTACGTCTTCTTGTTCTAAATCCTGTTCCAAATCCTTTATATCTTTATCTAAATTATCCATTGAGTCACCTCTTTACTTTTTCTTAAAAATGATATCTAGTTGATTCATCATCTTCTGCAGATTCCCCACAACCTTTTCATAATCCATTCGTTTAGGGCCGATAATCCCTATTGTTCCCTGGACGCCTTCTTCCAGTTCATAGGTTGCTGTGACAACACTGCAATCCTTCATTGATGTCACTGGAGATTCTGAACCGATATAAACCTGAATTCCACGATTCTCTTCTTTACTATCTCCCGATTTCGTGGCTATAAAATCGACAAGTGCCTGCTTTTCTTCTAATAAGTAAATGAGTTCGCCGGCTTTCTCCTTATCACTTAATTCCGGATATTTCAAGAGATTAGTCGAACCGCTTGTATATATCTCTAAATCATCTTCTTCCTGAATAGCAAACGCAATGGCATCGATGACATCATTAATGACCTGCTTATGCCCATTGGCCTGCATCTTGAGCTTTTGTATCATCTCCATATTGATCTCCAGGAGCGTAAGTCCCTGCAGGAATGTATTCAATAAAATATTCAGTTTGACGACTTCTTCTTGTTCCAACGGTTGCTTTACATCAATCAGTTTATTCTTAATTAAGTTGCCATCCAACATAATCGTAACCAGCATCTGATTCCCATCGACTTGTGACAACTGTATAAATCTCACTTTATTACGTTTAAACTGAGGTGATGAAATCATCGAGGCATAATTCGTGTTCGTAGCTAAAAGTTTTGCTATCTGCTTTAATAGCTGGTCTACTTTATCGGCCTTTTTAATAACAATCTCTTTCATCTCATCAACTTCAGCAATCTTCTCTTTCATCATATTGTCTACGTAAAAGCGATACCCCTTGTCAGAAGGAATCCTTCCGGCTGATGTATGGGGCTGAATGATATATCCCAACTCCTCTAAATCCGCCATCTCGTTTCGAATTGTAGCAGAACTGAGATTTAAATCCGTGAATTTAGATATCGTTCTGGAACCCACAGGCTCACCACTGTTTAGATAAGTCTGTATGATTGCATTCAATATTTTAATTTTTCTTTCATCTAAATCCACTTAATCACCTCTTGCTTTTGGTGTTGTTAGCACTCGTCTCTTAGGAGTGCTAATACCCATGTATATAAGATATCACTTTTTATGATTTTTGTCAAGGGTTCTTTGTGTTTTTTTCGTGAATTATCTGTAAACTAATTAACACTACCCTCCAATATAAAATCTGCCAATACATAATTGCTGATATCAATACCCCTGGCAGTTAGATAAAGTCTTTGCTTATCCTTAGTTTCTTCGATTAATTTATCCTTAATATGCTTTTTAATGACTTCACCATAAACACTATCTACAGAAATGCCAAAAGTGCTTAAAAATTTGTTCCGCTCAATTCCTCTTGTTAATCTAAAACCCAAAAACATATATTCCTCCATCTGCGCCGCTAAAGTAAGGGCTTCTAAATTTTCATAATAATGTTTTGCCATATTAGGTATCTGTTTTGGCTGATTCCAAAATTTAAGATACAACCCTAATTCCCTGGGGACCGAAAAGCGAGTATTATCTATCAGGCTATGAGCTCCCAAACCTAAACCGAGATAGTTTTTCCGCATCCAATAACCCATATTATGGTTACTTTCAAAACCGGTTTTAGCATAATTTGAAATTTCATACCTATGGTAGCCTTTTTCAGAAAGTTTATGATTTGTCAAATGATACATCTGCCGTTCGCATGACTCAGACGGCAAATCCTGGGATGATTCAACATTGTATCTATCAAAAAAAGGCGTCCCCTCCTCAATTGTCAGGCTGTACGCCGATATATGCTCCGGTTCTAAATCAAGTATGCCATCTAACGTTTCTTCGTAATCTGACAAAGTCTGCCCCGGCAGGGCAGACATCATATCAATATTTATATTGTCAAAACCTGCCAATCTGGCGTACTCAAACTGTTTAAGAAACTGCTCATAGGTATGAATACGACCCAATAGCTTTAATTCCACATTACGGCATGACTGAAGGCCTAAGCTTAAACGGTTGATTCCGCTTTTCCTTGCCGCTTTCAGTTTAGCCATGCTCAATGTTCCGGGATTTGCTTCTAAAGTAATCTCACCGGTCTTTTCCATATGAAAGGACGTTTGCAAAGCTTCCATTAATCTAAGCAAATCATCTGCCTCCATCAGAGAGGGCGTCCCGCCGCCAATAAATAGAGTGGAAATATCAAATTCATCATGATAAGACGCAGCCGCCCTTATCTCTTTGAATAAGCTGTCTAAATAGGATTTTACAGTATTCTTTGTATATGGGAATGACAAGAAATCACAATAATGACATTTTTGAATACAGAAGGGAAAATGAATATATAGACCTAATTGCTTTCTCATTTGTCATCCAACTTTAATACACTCATAAATGCTTTTTGAGGAATTTCCACATTACCTACCTGACGCATACGTTTTTTCCCTTCTTTTTGCTTTTCAAGTAATTTCCGTTTCCGGCTGATATCTCCGCCATAACATTTGGCCAGAACATCTTTCCTCATTGCCTTTACTGTTTCTCTGGCTATAATCTTACTGCCAATAGCCGCCTGAATCGGGATTTCAAATAATTGTCTTGGAATCTCCTCTTTCAGCTTTTCACACATCTTTCTTCCCCGCTCATAAGCCGAGCCGCTAAATACGATAAATGACAAAGCATCAACTTCTTCTCTATTCACGAGGATGTCCAATCTACATAGATCGGAGCGCTGATAACCTTTGATTTCATAATCAAAGGAGGCATATCCTCGGGAACGCGATTTCAATGCATCGAAAAAATCATAAATAATCTCATTCAATGGAAGCTCGTATTTTAATAAGGCCCTTGTCTCCTCCATATACTCCATACCCAAATAAATTCCCCTGCGCTCCTGGCACAGTTCCATAATCGGTCCGATAAATTCTGTCGTTACCATGATTTCTGCTGATACAACAGGTTCTTCCATGTATTCTATCTCTGAAGAATCGGGAAGGTTAGAAGGGTTGGTCAAGGTAATTACATCTCCATTGGTTTTGTGTACCTTATAAATGACTGATGGTGCTGTCGTTACCAAGTCCAGATTATATTCTCTCTCCAGACGCTCCTGAATGATTTCCATATGGAGAAGACCGAGGAAGCCACATCTGTAACCAAAACCAAGGGCAATAGACGTTTCCGGCTCGAATTGCAAGGAAGCATCATTGAGCTTAAGTTTCTCCAATGCATCTCTTAAATCAGGATACTTTGCCCCATCTGCCGGATACATTCCACAATAAACCATCGGATTGACTTTTTTATATCCCGGCAGCGGCTCACTGCATGGATTAACCGAATTGGTAATGGTATCACCTATGAGGGTATCCTTAAGGTTCTTAATGCTGGCCGTCATATAACCTACCATCCCTGCTGATAATTCCTCACAGGGAATAAATTGACCCGCTCCAAAGTAGCCGACCTCCAGGGTTGTGAATTCGGCACCTGTAGCCATCATTTTTATCGGTGTCCCTTTCGCTATTTTTCCCTCTTTAACTCTAAAGAATACAATGACACCTTTATAGGAATCATATACGGCATCAAAAATCAACGCCCGCAACGATGCCATGGGATCACCCTTAGGTGCCGGTATCTTTACGATGATCTGTTCTAAAACCGCTTCGATATTGATACCATTCTTTGCTGAAATCAAAGGTGCATCATGGGCTTCTATGCCAATGACATCTTCTATCTCATTAATCACCCGCTCAGGCTGTGCACTGGGTAAGTCTATTTTATTGATGACCGGCATAATATCTAAATCATGATCCAGTGCCAGATACACATTCGCCAGCGTCTGAGCCTCAATTCCCTGAGCGGCATCGACCACTAGTATTGCGCCATCGCAGGCGGCAAGGCTCCTGGATACTTCATAATTAAAATCCACATGACCCGGTGTATCAATCAGATTAAAAATATATTCTTCCCCATTTTCGGCTTTATAAATAATCCTTACTGCCTGAGCTTTAATCGTTATCCCTCGTTCCCGTTCCAAATCCATATTATCAAGGACCTGAGCCTGCATCTCCCTGCTTGTCAACAGACCGGTTTTTTCAATAATCCGGTCTGCCAGCGTAGATTTTCCATGATCAATATGGGCAATAATGCAAAAATTCCTGATTTTGCTTTGATCTATATTCACTGTAATAATAACCTCCTGGTCTCATATGAACTGAAGGTATTATAGCATGAAAGAAAGTTTCTGTCTATTCTCCTGATAGGACACCAGTTTTGAATGGTAAATTAATTTATTTATAGACGACATCCAGCAAAAATTTATTTTGGGAGGATATCCACAGCACCCTTCATTTTTTAGAAGGTTATCCACATTCATAGGGTGTGTTTCT
>Ga0153922_1000019_pt1 | contig 62255 bp, 54 predicted proteins | sample TSNJ006MetaG_FD_104723 | JGI IMG/M metagenome (GOLD analysis project Ga0153922, IMG submission 104723) | Attine ant fungus gardens microbial communities from New Jersey, USA - TSNJ006 MetaG | ecosystem: Host-associated > Fungi > Mycelium > Unclassified | place: USA: New Jersey, Brendon T. Byrne... | reverse complement strand
TCTTTTCTCTTTTTCCCCTTTTCATCTTCCTTTGCGTACCCGTTCGACGAATTGTTCACGTGCCCGCTTGTCGAAAAATAAATATGAGCCATGGTTTTTTCCAAAGTATCTTTTAATTTTTCTGCATATGGCATGCAAAAATATTAATCCTCCCTTGTATAGTTTCACTTTTTCAAAACCACATCACCCGGACTCATAAATCGGGGATAACGATGATGCTGAATTCATTATACGGTTTTTTGTTTATCTTGTCAATTTTAAATTTACATTTAATCCATTATTTGTGCACATTTTATTCAAAAACTCCCTCTCTTTCGTCACATTTTCATAGGTTAAGGATTTTTTTGTCTGTAAAGAGTCAGAATTGTCTGACTTAATGATCTGCATGTGTCTTTTTTTTGACTTCTCCCGCGTCAAAAAACAGGCCACCATTCCTGGTGACCTGCTTTGCCATCTGCTTCTTCTTACTGCATGGATGACTGTGATAAAATAGATTTTACATGTGAGATTTCTTCCTGCGTTGCCTGAGCTGCCGGTACGTAGTACTGCTTTTCCCGTGCAATCTGATAGATTTCTTCCTGAGAAGTCTCACATTGATTACGGATTTGTTTCAGTTTCTGCTTCAATTCCGGATTCTCTGTCTGTGAAATCATTTCACTGTAGCGAACCAATTCGCCATTAATTCCTACCAGTGTGTCATTAACCATTGTTTTCTCATTTAAATTCATAATCGGCCTCCTTACTGTAAAAACTGCATAAGCTGCTGTTTTGTTTCCATTGCTGACTGTGCGGATTTCTGAAAAAACTGCTGCACTTTTGGATCCTCTGTACAGCTTGCATACTCCTGCATTTTGCAATGTGTGGTTTCATACCCGCCGATTAAATGTCTGAGATTCTGCAGGTCAAGTTCTGATAAATTTGTCATGTTTCATACCTCCTGATCAATGTTTGTACAGGATTAGTATTACTTTCGTTTCAATATTTATTCATTTTTTTAGCATTTCTTGTTTATCTAATTACTTTACTTAGCTTTCATAGTCATTCGTCAGATGCAGCTTGTCCAGAATAAAGAAGCAAAGACTTAGAACCATTCCGAAAATGCAGGCCAGAACCATTCCTTTTAATTCGATATTGCCTAGTTTAATAGCCACCCCGGACAATCCGGTTACAAAGATAACTGATGTCAGGATCAGATTACGTGATTTTCCATAATCTACTTTGGAATCTACTAAAATCCGAATACCAGAAGCGCCAATCATACCGTACAGCAAAAATGAAATTCCGCCGATAACCGGTCCTGGAATCGTTCGGATCAGTTCAGTAAGCTTTCCTATAAAAGAGCATATAATGGATAGTACGGCAGCACCGCCAATTACATAGATACTATACACCCTGGTTACAGCCATAACGCCAATATTTTCTCCATAAGTTGTGGTTGGTACAGAGCCAATCAAACCGGAAAGCATAGTAGAAAAGTTATCTGCAAATAAGGAGCGGTGAAGACCCGGATCCTTTAACAGGTCTCGCCCTACAATCTTGCTGGTTACGACCTGATGCCCGATGTGTTCAGAGGCAATAACCAGAATTACCGGCAGAATAATAATGATTGCTTCCAGATTGAATTTGGGGATAGAGAAATTAGGAATCTGAAAGATTTTCGCTGCATTTACTTCTGTGAAATCAAGAATTCCGCAGCATCCGGCTGCTGCATAGCCGGCTATTACTGCAATAAGAATCGGAATAACTGCTAAAAACTTGCGGAACAGAACCGAACCGAATATTGCCACTCCCAATGTAACAGCAAATACAATTAAATCCTTTGGATTTACCACGAATTGCTCCACCGGAATATTATCAGGTGCCACCAGTCCCGCATTCTGTGCCGCATTTTGGGATAGTTCCAAACCAATCAGCGCCACAACCGGACCCATAGCTGCGGGTGGTAATACAACATTAATCCAATCAGAACCAAATTTATAAATAATTCCTGCCAGAATACATCCACAGAAACCTACAACTACAAATCCGCCCAATGCATACTCATATCCCATCTTGGCAATAACAATACCAGCGGGTGCCAGAAATGCAAAACTGGATCCCAGGTAGGCCGGTGCTTTTTTCTTTGTTATGAAAATAAACAGCAGCGTTCCTACTCCGTTCATGAAAAGTACAACAGCCGGACTGATTCCAAATATATATGGCACCAGAACCGATGCGCCGAACATGGCAAACATATGCTGGATACTTAAGGGAATCAATTGCCCAATAGGTACCTTTTCATCAACCTGAATAATTTTTCGTTGTTCCATCTTAACCCTCCTCAAATCGGTTATTTGTCACTGTTCACTCCGCGACCAGCAACACGCTTTGCCGTGTGAACTGTACCGGCTATTTACACCACAACGATTATATCACATTTTGTCGATATTGCAAATGTTGCATGGACTCTTTGGACATGATACAATAAAAGAAAAAAATGTAAAATATCTTAACCTAATATAATTTTTAAAGAAGAAAGAGGATTTTATTCATGAGCGAATATAATAATTTTAACAATACGGAACTTCCGCAGGAACCGATTCCTCCATCAGATTTTCCCACGGAATCATCTTCGCAGCCGGAACCTCCGGAAAGTTCGTCTCCGCCCCCTGAGCCTCCTGAGAATTCAGCTCCGCAGCAAGAGTCAGAATTTCCTGAGGATTCATTTGCGCCATCAGGAATTCCTGAGAACTCATTTTCATCAGAATCGTTTTCGCAGTCAGAGTTTTCACAGGGAGCGCAGCAAGGATACTCTCAGCATTCCAGTCGGCCAGGAAATAATTCAATGTCTACAGCCGCTTTGGTTCTGGGGATTTGTTCCATTGTATTCATCTGCTGCGGCGGTTCAACCATAACCGGTGCACTCGGAATTATTCTGGCGCTCTTGTCCAGAGGCGGCGGCACTATGGATGGCAGGGCTAAATCCGGCATGATTCTTTCCATTATTGGCCTGTCTTTGTTCATTGTTATTTGGGGCGGGTATTTTATATGGTTCACTGCAACCGGACTGTTTGATAAAGCCTGGAAAGAATACAACAGTGTCCCGGGCTCAGACAATTATGAATATAATTTGCCCTATGATGAGGATGATCATAACGATTTTTGGAAAACACCTTATACAGATGATGACATCGAAGATGCCGATGCAAAAGATTTATAGAGTAATGCCCCATACCAGATAGAGGGCATTTCGCAAGAGACAATTTACGATAACTATTATAACCGCAATCTGCAGCAGCAGATCAGTTTTGGGGATAAAAACAGAAAACTCCCCCTTGGACAGTTTGTGCAAAACAGTTCTGAATAAGCCCCAGATCAGACACAGAGCGGTATATACTACCAGCGGATGATAATATAAAGACGTCAGTACATGCCCGCATATAAGCGCAAAGAATGACCTTGTTCCGCCGCAGCCGGGGCAGTACAATCCTGTGAACTTATGAAACAGGCATGGCGGTATATGTTGTAAAAGAAATTCTATCATGAGCACCTCGTTATTCAATAAGAATGCTCAATAAGAGCACTCATAATTACGATAAGATTGGAGATATCATCAATGAAACGTTCATCAGCTGAACTCAAACAAATGGCTCGTACCCTTCTGCAGGGTAACTACAGCACCTTTGTCGGCACATATGTGCTTTATACCGTAATAGTCTCTTTTGCCTCAGTACTTCTTATGTTCATATTTCCAGGCAACATGCTGAGCACAATTATCACCCGGGAAATAGTGACAATGCTATTTTCCATCGTAACTTCTATATTTACAGCCGGCTTGCTTTGGCAATCTCTTAGTGTCAGCCGCGGAAACCCAATTTCCGTGAATAATCTCATCCATGGATTCACACACCACCCTGACCGCTTCATTGTAGTACAATTAGTATGCTCATTGATTACAATAGCATGTCAGATTCCTGCCATTGCATTACTCTCCTATATGTTTATCGGCAGGAGCTATGCTCTGGGATTCTCAGATTTTTCAACAATACTCTTAATATTGCCGCTGATTGCTCTTTATCTCTTGGGGGGTCTTGTATCCTATGTTATATTGCTGGGTTTTTCCCTGGCTAATTATCTTCTGCTCGATAATGATGATATGAGCGCACTAACTGCAATGCGAACCAGCGCAGCTTTAATGAAAGGGAACAAAGGCCGTTATTTTTACTTATGCTTAAGCTTCTTTGGCTTAAACCTGCTGGGCGTGCTATCCTGCGGAATAGCATACCTATGGCTGCAGCCATATATGCAGGTAACAATGACCCAGTTCTACCGCGAAGTAACCGGTGAACTTAATCTGACCCAATCGGAAAACATATCTTTCGAGATATAGTCTAATGACAGCCTTGCCTCAAGCTGATTAAAGCTTAGGCAAGGCTGTGCTAAATAAATGATCCATCAAATCACACCCGCGTTTGATTTTGTTGCCGCTTTTTATCGCATCTTCTTCACAGTAGGTCCAGACATGCTCTTCTTTCTTCGAACTGTCATACAACAGATATGGCACCGCATCACTGCTGTGGGTCCGAATTCGAATCGGGGTTGGGTGGTCAGGCAGGACCAACATCCGATACTCCGCTTCGGCAGCATCCAGCCCTTCCTTTATCTGGCGAATCACCCGGCTGTCCAGGTATTCAATCGCCTGTACCTTTCGTTCCACACTACCCTGATGGCCCATCTCATCCGGTGCCTCCACATGAACGTAGACGAAATCATACCCGTCTTTTATCAATGCATCCACAGCCGCCTGGGCTTTGCCTTCATAATTAGTATGTAGTCCCCCATTGGCTCCCTCTACTGTAATATTGTGCAATCCGACTCCTACCGCAATGCCTTTTAAAAGATCTACGGCTGAAATCATAGCACCTTTTTTATGAAATTTTTCCGTAAAGGAATCCAGTGCCGGTTTGGTTCCTGCTCCCCAGAACCACAGGCTGTTAGCAGGATTCAGTCCCTGCTTCTGCCTTTCCAGGTTAAGCGGATGCTTTGAAAGAATCTCATAGCTTCTTTCCTGCATTTGACGCAGCACCTGATCCTTGGGCAAATATGTTTTTATGCCCCTGCCCAGAATATCATGAGGCGGGGTTAATTCCATTACACTGCCATTTTTTCTGATCAAACAGTGGCGGTAACTGGTGCCCCGATAAAACCGATGGGTTTCGTCCTGCAGTTCTTTGATCACTGCATCCAGCAGCACTTTAGCGTCTTCAGTACTGATCTCATCGGAACTATGGTCAATGATAGTTTTCTCTTCATAGGCTTCTTCACCGTCCGAAACGGTTACCATATTGCAGCGGACAGCTACATCACTGTCCTCCATCCCCACTCCTATACTAAGGGCTTCCAGAGGAGAACGCCCGGAATAATATTTCCTCGGATCATAGCCGATAACAGAAAGATTCGCCGTATCACTGCCCGGACTCATTCCCTTCGGAATAGTGTGTACAATTCCGATCTCAGACATCTTGGCAAGCTCATCCAGCATCGGCGTCTTGGCATACTTAAGGGGTGTCTGTCCCTGCAGCTTAAGAATCGGCTCATCTGCCATTCCATCTCCTAATATAACTACGTACTTCATAGCTGCTCTCCCTATTTAGAATCTAACCCGGATCTTCGACAGGATTCCATCTATCTGCTCTGCTTTTGCATGGTAGTCAGCCTCGGTCATTACCGGGGTGATAAACGCGAATTCTTCCGGCTCATCCGGCAGCTCAATTGTCTGCACCTGGCCAAATTGACGATTTATTTCCTCAATTCTCTCCGCCTTAGTTCCTCTGATCCGCGCGAAGAAACGTCCTTCCACCTGGCTGATATCCATCAGTTCCAGCTTTTTGCTGCTCCAGTTCATCATGATGTTGCGGTGTAAATGCTTAGCAATGTCTACCACATCAGCTACGACTGCACTGGCCGTTGGCAGTTTGCCGGCTCCACTTCCATAGAACATCGCGTCGCCAAGAACATTACCGTGTACGAAAATAGCATTAAATACACCATTTACACTGAATAACGGATTGGAACCATTGATCATAACCGGTGAAACCATGGCATAGAAACCATCCCCAACCTTTTTGCTGGTTGCCAGCAGTTTAATACTGGTCTCCAGTTTTTTTGCATATTTGATATCTGTAGCTGTAATCTCCGTAATACCTTCGGTATAAATATCTTCATAATTAACGTGACGGCCAAAAGCCAGCGAGGAAAGAATCGCAATCTTTCTGCAGGCATCATATCCTTCCACGTCAGCTTCCGGATTTCTTTCTGCATAGCCCTTCTCCTGAGCATCCTTTAACACATCCTCAAATTCGGATCCGTTGGCAGACATTTCACTTAAGATATAGTTGGTTGTACCATTTAAGATACCGGTGATTTCATCGATTTCATCTGCTGTCAGGGAGGAATTAAGCGGGCGGATAATCGGAATGCCGCCGCCGCAGCTTGCTTCGAACAGGAAGTTAATATCTTTATCACGAGCAATCTTCAGCAGTTCCAGTCCATGTTTTGCCACCAGCTCTTTATTCGAGGTGCAAACGCTTTTGCCGCTTTCCAAAGCACGCTTTACAAAGGTGTAGGATGGTTCAATTCCACCCATCACCTCCACTATGATCTGAATCTCCGGGTCATTGATGACCACTTCAAAATCATGAACAATCTTGTCCTGGATCGGATCTCCTGGGAAATCCCGCAGATCCAGCACGTATTTGATATTGATTTCTTCGCCGGCCTTCTTATTAATACTGTCGTGGTTGGTATTGATCACTTCTACCACTCCGGATCCTACGGTACCATATCCTAATACTGCAATATTTATCATACTTCATCTCCTCCTTTAGCTGCTTGAGCACTCTCGAAACTCACTGCATACGTCTTTGTGGCTAAGTTTCCGAGAGTACTCTGCTTTTATTTTCTTTACAGTTCATTGTTCTGCCCTCTGGCTGAGAGTGCGATCCACTTTAGATAAGCGTTGATAAAAGGATCTATTCCGCCATCCATCACCTGATCTACATTGCCACGCTCTTCGCCGGTCCGATGATCTTTAACCATGGTATAGGGCTGCATTACATAAGAGCGAATCTGATTACCCCAGCCAATCTCCGTAACTTCGCCACGGATACCGGAGATCTTTGCCTCATTCTCCTGCTGCTTGCGAAGGTACAATTTTGCTTTCAGCATCTGCATTGCTTTGTCCTTGTTCATGTGCTGAGAACGCTCATTCTGACACTGTACGACAATCCCGGAAGGGAAGTGGGTAATACGAATCGCCGATGAAGTCTTATTAATATGCTGCCCACCGGCACCGCTGGAACGGTAGGTATCAATACGGATATCATCATCTTTGACTTCAATGTCCACATCTTCTTCAATATCCGGCATTACATCACAGGATACAAAGGATGTCTGGCGCTTGCCAGCAGCATTAAAAGGAGATATCCGGACTAACCGGTGTACCCCTTTTTCGGATTTTAAGTAGCCATAGGCATTCTCGCCGCGAACCTCGAAGGTGACCGACTTAATACCGGCTTCTTCACCATCCAGATAATCCAGAACTTCAACTACGTAGCCCTTTTTCTCTGCCCAACGGGTATACATCCGGTACAGCATGCCAGCCCAGTCACAAGACTCGGTTCCGCCGGCACCGGCATGTAAGGTCACAATAGCATCGTCGCGGTCATATTCACCTGCGAGGAGTGTCTTGACGCGAATCGCTTCAAAATCATTTTTAAAGGTGTCCATCAGTTCTTCGATGTCGGGAATAACAGCGGCATCATCTTCCTCATACCCCATCTCAATCAGGGTTTCCATGTCTTCCTTCAGTGTCACCAGGTTCTGATAGACTTCCATATCGTCCTTTAAACCTTTTAATTCTTTCATTAACAGCTGAGATTTGTCCGGATCATCCCAAAAATCAGGGGCCTCCATCTCCAACTCCAGTTCCTGGACTCGTTTTTTTTTATTAGCCAGGTCAAAGTGAATCCCTCACTTCCACCAGCGGTCCTGTGTATCCGTTTAAAATATATTTAAACTGATCCAATTCAACCACAGTATCACCTCTTTCTATAAATATATTTGTGCATCCTTGTTATCGTTTAGCCCCAGGAGCTTGAGACAAAAGTCCCGCCACCATCTTTGCACCGCCTGTTTCCGCCCATTTCACGGGTTTTTCGGTTAAATACCGCCCAGTATTCGCCCTCAAAACCCGTAAAACGGACGAAAACAATCGGCACAAATCTGATAGCGATACTTTTATCCCAAGCTCCTGGGGCTAAATTATAATTGCCGCTCACACACGGCCGCAGCATTGTTTGTATTTCTTGCCGCTTCCACATGGGCATGGATCGTTGGGATAAATCTTTTCACTGGTCCGCTGTACCGGTTTCTTCGGACCGGTCTCATCCTTATTCGTTCCGGTTACTTCTGCCACCTGCTCTCTTTCTACTTTCTGCTCAATTCTCACATGGTAGAGCAAACGCAGAGTATCCTCCTGAATTGCTGAAATCATGCTGTCAAACATATCATATGCTGTCATCTTATATTCTACTTTTGGATCCCTTTGTCCATATGCCTGCAAACCAATTCCCTGGCGCAGCTGGTCCATATCATCAATGTGATCCATCCATTTGCGGTCAATTACTTTCAGTAAGATAACACGCTCCAGCTCACGAATCTGTTCCTCTTCCGGGAACTCTGCTTCTTTTTCTTCATATAACTTGAACGCTTCTTCTTTTAATTTTTGCTTTAATTGATTCTTATCGATTTCTTCTGCCCGCTCTTTTGTAAGCGGCTGAAGCGGAATGATCGGAATCAATACATCATTTAATTCACCCGCACTGAATTCTTCCTTCGCATCGCTTCCGTCATCATTCAGGCACATATCTACTGAATTATCCACCGTATCGGTAACCATCTTGCAGATAGCATCACGCATGTTCTCGCCCTCTAAAACACGGCGTCTTTCTTTGTAAATAATCTCTCGCTGTTCATTATTAACCTGGTCATACTCCAACAGATTTTTACGAATACCATAGTTGTTGCTCTCAATCTTCTTCTGCGCTTTTTCGATAGCACTGCTCAGCATCTTATGCTCAATTTCTTCATTTTCAGCAACACCAAGAGTAGTAAATACCCCCATCAGACGCTCAGAACCAAACAAACGCATCAGATCATCTTCCAAAGAAATATAGAAACGGGATTCACCCGGATCCCCCTGCCGGCCGGAACGTCCACGCAGCTGATTATCGATACGTCTGGACTCATGACGCTCAGTACCGATAATCTTAAGTCCCCCTGCCTTTCTGGATACATCGTCCAGCTTAATATCCGTACCACGGCCAGCCATATTAGTGGCGATGGTAACTGCTCCTGCCACACCAGCCTGAGCAACAATCTCTGCCTCCATCTCATGGAACTTGGCATTCAATACATTATGCGGAATCCCTTCTCTTCTTAGCATGACACTGATCAGCTCAGATGTCTCAATGGTAATCGTACCTACCAACACCGGCTGCTGCTTTTCATGAGCCACCTTAATCGACTCAACAACTGCCCGGAATTTTTCCTTTTTGGTCATATATACCCCGTCTTCTGCATCAGCACGGGCAATCGGTTGGTTAGTAGGAATCTCCACAACGTCCATTCCATAGATATCTCTAAATTCCTGCTCTTCAGTCAGAGCAGTACCGGTCATGCCGGCCTTTTTCTCATACTTATTAAAGAAATTCTGGAAGGTAATAGTCGCCAGCGTTTTACTTTCCCGCTTAACCTTCACATGTTCTTTTGCCTCAATCGCCTGATGCAAACCATCCGAATATCTTCTTCCCGGCATAATACGCCCGGTAAATTCATCAACAATCAATACCTGATCATCTTTTACAACATAATCCTGATCACGGTGCATCAGATTATGAGCACGCAGCGCCAAAATAATATTATGCTGGATTTCCAGATTCTCCGGATCAGCAAGGTTTTCGATACTAAAGAACTTCTCAACCTTTTCCACACCTTGTTCAGTCAGGTTTACTACTTTTTCTTTTTCATTAACAATGAAGTCACCTGTTTCGATTATTTCCTCACCCATCAGGGCAACCATCTTGCTCATCTCACCGCTTGCTTCACCACGCTCCAGCTGCCGTGCCAAAATATCACACACTTCATAAAGCCTGGTAGACTTGCCGCTCTGCCCCGAGATGATCAAAGGCGTTCTGGCTTCGTCAATTAAGACCGAGTCAACCTCATCAATAATCGCAAAGTTTAATTCCCTTTGCACTAACTGTTCTTTATAGATTACCATGTTATCCCGCAGGTAATCAAAGCCCAGCTCATTATTCGTTACATAGGTGATGTCGCAGGCATATGCCCCGCGGCGCTCATCCTTTTCCATGTCATTAAGCACTACCCCAACAGTAAGTCCCAGAAATTCATGAACCTTCCCCATCCACTCAGCATCACGATGAGCCAGGTAATCATTGACCGTAACGATCTGAACCCCTTTTTCCTCCAAAGCATTCAGATAAGCAGGAAGGGTGGACACCAATGTCTTACCTTCACCGGTTTTCATCTCGGCAATACGCCCCTGATGAAGAATAATACCACCAATCAGCTGTACCCGATAATGCTCCATATCCAAAACACGCTTTGCCGCTTCACGAACCACAGCATATGCCTCCGGAAGAATGTCATCCAAAGTTGCCCCATCTGCCAGTCTTTCCTTGAATTCGCGGGTTTTGTCCTTTAATTCTGCGTCACTCAAAGACTGCATCTGAGGTCTTAAGCTCTCAATTTTATCAACGAGTGACATAATTCTTTTTAATTCACGGGAACTATGTGTCCCGAAGACTTTTTCAATAAAACCCATAATATTCTACTCCTGAAATTTTAGACTTTTACATATTGAGTATTATTTTAACACTTTTACTACCTTAATACAACTTTTTTTGTGCCAAATAGCGCCATAGGGGTTACATTACACTAATGTTCATTACACTAGTCATAAATAGCCATATAAGTTGCCATCGCCGCAATAGCCATTTCCCCAGTAGCTTCAGACCACCCTTCCACATGGACATGGATCAGTCGCTTGCCGGCACGTTCAATTCTGGCTTTGACGATTAGATCATCCCCCAGTTTAACCGGCGATAAGTAGCTGGTATTAAGGTATACAGTTGGCGTTACTCCCGTCATAGTTACCATCTGGGTCAACAACCCCCCAGTATCATCAGCCGCAGTGGCTGAGATCCCGCCATGCATCGTACCAATCGGGTTAATCTGCCAGCTCATGACCGGAAAACGTAAAGTTACACTTTTTTCCCGGTAGCTGCAGTCAACCAGCTCCATCTTCATCATTTCCATAATGGTGTCTTCGTTACTGGTCCTACGGCACAGGACGCGCTTCGCCAACGCCAGGAAAACTTCTTGTTTCTCCTGGTCAGTTGCCGCCTGGTCCATCTTCAGACGGTATTCTTCAAAGTTCCATTTTTCCAATAATCTTTTCTCCTCATATCAATTACATCAATTTACTTCCATCGCTTATTCTTTCCGTTTGGATGTTTTTATTACATTGATTTCCGTTCGGCAATTTCAGCCATTTTGGCTTCGTTCAAACGAGTATCGCCGTGTACACGGCTGTAGGACAGGTAGCCGTTCATACGGTCTATCTTGGTTAGGTTAGTAGAGCCGCATTCCGGGCATATATCCATTTCCAGTTCCTGATGTCCGCAGTCATCGCAGTATGCCAGGGAAAGGTTGACGCCTTCATAATATCCCAATTCCATGGCGCGATAGATTAATGATCTGATTGCTTTTAAGTTATAGTCAATAGGATATCTGACATATTGGATCTTGCCGCCATTGCACAGTTCCCAGAAACGACCTTCTAAATCCTGCTTTTCGATCGGGGTGATGTCTTCCGATACATGGCAGTGGAAGCTGTTGCTTACGTATGGGCGGTCGGATACGCCGCGGACAATTCCATACATCTTTCTAAACTGCTCTACCTGCAGGCCGCAAAGGCTTTCTGCCGGGGTGCCGTAGATTGCATACAGGATGCCGTCTGTTTTTTTATACTCGGCAATTTTATCATTGATATACTGCATAACGTCTAAGGCAAACTGTCCGTCTTCGGCGATGGATTTTCCATTGTAGAGCATCTGCAGTTCATTCAGGGCCGTGATGCCGAAGGATACTGTCATTGGTTTTAACAGCGGGCGGATTTTATCAGATGGTTTTAAATGTCCGCCATAGAAACCGCCCTCACAGTATCCCAGCGGATTGGTGGATGCGTGCATTTCGCCCAGGTAATCAAAGGTTCGAATATGCAGGCCGCGAATCATCTCCAGATAGAAGTCCAGTGTTTCGTAGAAGTCAGCGCTCTGCGCTCTTGCTTTGGCCAGGATCATCGGCAGATGCAGGCTTACTGCGCCCAGGTTAAAGCGTCCTACGTATACCGGCTTATCATCGGGATCGGCAGGATTCATGCCGCCTTTTTCGTACCAGGGACTTAAGAAAGCACGGCAGCCCATTGGGCTGATGACTCTTTGGTATTGTTTGTACATACTGGAAATATAGCCTTTGCCAGTCATCGAAAGCCAGTCTGGATACATTGTTTTGGCGGAGCATTCTATGCCAACTTCAAATACATCCTCACAGCTGCATCCCGGCAAGTGCAGGTTCTTGTCAAATAAAAAGACGATCTTCGGGAAGAGTACCGGCTTTTTGTGTCCGGCTTTTCCTTGGCCTTCTTTATGAACCTGAAGCAGGGAAATGGAGATCATCTTTTCGAATTCTGCGCTCCCCAGGCCCAGGGTTACAGTAACAAATGGATAATCACCGCGGGAAGAACCAACGGTGTTCAGTTTGTATTCGATCCCCTGCCAGCCCTGGTCACAGTCCCGGTGAACTTTGTTCATAGCATATTTTTCTGCCTTTTCTTCCCTGCCTTCCCAGGTGGGCTCAGCATATTTCAAGAATTCTTCCTTGTATTTGTGATAGCTTTTTTCGGCATAAGGACCTAAGATTTTATCTACTTCCGGTACTGTGAAACCGCCATACTGCTGGGCAGCTGTACTTAAAATGATATCGCCCATAACATCAAATGCAGTATCTACTGTTTTCGGTTCGTTATACCAGATATTTCCCATCTCGAAGCCGCCTTTTAAGACAGCTGCCACGTCGAACAGACAGCAGTTCATGGTGTCCAGGCGGGCGGACTGATCATGTATGTAGATGTATCCGTCTTTACACGCCTGAAGTTCATTCCGGTTCATGAAGAATTTGCGGTATAGTTCTTTGTTCAGTTCGTTAAAAATCAGGCTCCGCTTTGTTGCAACCAAGGCGCTGTCTGTGTTCGCGTTGCTTTTATCCCCGATGTAGCGAATGGATTGGCTTTTGGTGTATACATCGTCCATCATATGGATGAAATCCACCTTATAATTCCGGTAATCGCGGTAGCTTTTGGCAACCTTCGGATTCACTTCTTCCAAAGCACCTTCAACAATATTATGCATCTCCTGAATCGGAATATCCTCTTTTCCCATATAATCAGCGCGTTCGGTTGCATACTTGCAGATAAATTGAATCTCTTCATCAGAAAATTTGTATAAAATTCGTTCCGCAGACTTATTCACTGCCCGCACGATTTTGTCAGCTTCAAAGGGTTCTCTGGTACCGTCTTTCTTAATAATATTCATATATCCTTTCCTCTCCAAACACAATATATAGGGGCAACACCAGTACTAATATCATTTTATAAAATTTTTTATTTTCCATTATAAAAGCTCTTTCAGCAATTGGGTTACCATTGCCGGATCCGCTTTTCCTCTCATTTCTTTCATCGTCTGACCGACCAGGAAACCAATTGCTTTTTCTTTTCCCTTTTGATAATCGGCAACTGACTGGGGATTAGCTGCAATTACGCTTTCTACCACACTGCGCAGTGCTCCCTCGTCATTAACCGTTTTCAAACCCTTTTCTTCCACATAATCATCCGGGGCAATGTTCGCATCAAACATTTTCTCAAATACCTCTTTGGCAACGGTGCTGTTCACCGTACCAGCCTCAGCCAGTTCGATCAGCTGCGCCAGATGCCCGGGTGTAAAGCGGATGTCTTCCGGATCCATCCCCCGCTCTTTCAGCAGTCTGAGGGTTTCTACCATCAACCAGTTGGATACCTTTTTAGGCTTTTTACAGATTGCCGTTGTTGCTTCAAAAATGTCGGCCAATTTCTTAGACTCTGTTATGATTCTAGCATCATAATCAGGAATGTCAAACTCTTTTTTGTATCGTTCCAGCTTTTCGGTGCGAAGTTCCGGCTGATGGCTTTTGATTTGTGCTATCCACTGGTCACTGATCACTATCGGTACCAAGTCCGGATCAGGAAAATAGCGATAATCCTGGGCATCCTCCTTAGAACGCATCGGATATGAACATTCCTTATTATCATCCCATCGACGGGTCTCCTGAACTACCGGTTTTCCTTCTTCCAATAATTCCACCTGACGGGCATATTCACCTTCAATAGCCCTGCCAATGGCTTTAAAAGAGTTCAGATTCTTCATCTCGGTTCTGATCCCCAACTCTTCTGCCCCGGCTGCCCGGATGGAGAGGTTCACATCTGCTCTCATCGAGCCTTCCTGCAGCTTGCAGTCAGAAGCACCCAGATACTGAATGATCAGTCTCAGCTTTTCCAGATATGCGATTACCTCTTCGGCACTTCTCATGTCCGGTTCGGAGACAATCTCAATTAAGGGTACGCCGCTTCGGTTATAATCTACCAAAGAGCAATCTTCCCAGACATCATGTATTAGTTTCCCGGCATCTTCTTCCATATGGATTTCGTGAATCCCAACGGTCTTTTTTCCCGACGCCGTCTCGATTTCCACACTGCCTTCATAGCAGATCGGCAGGTATAGCTGGGAAATCTGATAGTTCTGCGGGTTATCCGGGTAGAAGTAATTCTTCCGGTCAAATTTGCAGTACTGGTGAATCTTACAGTTTGTCGCAAGACCTACCGCCATGGCATAATTCACCACTTGCTTGTTCAGTACCGGCAGACTGCCGGGCATGCCTGAACATACAGGGCAGGTGTGGGTGTTGGGTTCGCCGCCGAACCTGGTGGTACAACCGCAGAAAATCTTTGTTTTAGTGGCAAGTTCCACATGCACTTCCAGACCAATGACTTTTTCATATTGTTTGCTCATTTATTCGCCCCTCCTTCCCTGCTCCAACGCGCAGCCAGCGCTGATAATCTGATTTTCACAGAAACAGTCACCAATCAGCTGAACACCGATTGGCAAGCCTTTGGTATCACAGCCAAAAGGTACACTCATCGCCGGAAGTCCAGCCAGGTTGACAGATACAGTGTAAATGTCTCCAAGGTACATTTTCAATGGGTCCTGCAGGCTGTCTCCCAGTTTGGGAGCCGTAGTCGGGGCAGTTGGTCCCAGAATAATATCATACTTTTCAAATGCTTTATCAAATGCCTGTTTGATCAAGGCTTTTGTTTTTAGTGCTTTCAGATAATAGGCATCATAATATCCGGAACTCAGGACAAATGAGCCCAGCATAATACGTCTTTTCACCTCAGCGCCAAAGCCTTCACTGCGGCTCTTCTTATACATGCTGTGAAGACCATCGTATTGTTCAGTACGGTAGCCGTATTTTACCCCATCAAAGCGGGAAAGGTTGGAACTTGCTTCTGCCGATGCGATAACATAATATGCCGCAATAGCATACTCCACCATGCTTAAGTCAAATTGCCCCACAACCGCACCCTGACTTTCCAGGACTTTGGCTGCTGCCAGTACTGCTTCTTTCACTTCCGGATCCAGTCCGGCACTCAGATAGTCACTGGGAATACCGATTTTCATTCCTTTTACATCCTTTTTCAGGGCTTTTGCAAAGTCATACCGATCCCTTGCCACACTAGTGCTGTCCTTGGTGTCTGCTGATGCAATGGCTTCCAGAATCGCCGCACAGTCGGCCACATCCTTTCCAATGGGGCCAATCTGATCCAGGGATGAGCCGTAAGCAATCAGCCCGAAGCGGGAGACAGTCCCATATGTCGGCTTCATTCCTGTCACCCCACAAAATCCACTGGGCTGACGGATTGAACCACCAGTGTCCGATCCCAGGGCATAAAAGCACTCACTTGCCGCCACTGCCGCACAAGATCCGCCCGAGGAACCACCCGGTACATGTTCCGGATTCCATGGATTCCTGGTCACACCAAATGCTGAGGTTTCAGTAGTACTGCCCATAGCGAATTCATCCATATTGGTTTTCCCAAGGATAACAGCACCTGCCTTTTCAAGATTCTTTACTGCTTCGGCAGAATACACTGGCTTAAAGTTTCCCAATATTTTGGAACTACAGGTAGTCAGCATTCCCTGTGTACAAATGTTATCCTTAACAGCCACCGGCACACCGGCCAGCGGACTGGTCAAGGTCTTGTCATCAATTAGTTTCTGCACTTCTTCGGCACGTTTCAGCGCACCGGCTTCATCTATGGTTACATAAGCATGGACTTGTTCTTCCCTGCTTTTTATTTGTTCCATACAGGCTTTTACAGCTTCGGCAACAGATACGTCCTGATCCCGGATCTTTTTGCCAAGCTCTAAAGCTGTTAAATCTGTTATCTTCATATTCTATCGTTCCTTTCACCCATTTATTCTACAGTTTTCGGCACCTGATACTGGCCATCTTTCTGCTTTGGTGCATTTGCCAGCATCTGCTCTTTATTATCCTGATTGGTTACCACGTCTTCCCGGAATACATTATTCACCGGAAATACATGGGACATGGGTTCCACACCATCGGTATCCAGTTCATTCAGCTGGTCAATGTAATCCAGCATGCGGCTCATATCATTTTTAGCTGCTTGTTTTTCCTCATCTGAAAGTTCAAGTTTTGCTAAAATACTCACATAATCAATTATTTCGTCGGTAATTATATTTGCCATATCATTTTCACCTTTCCTATCGTCAGTGCCATTTCTCTGAGTTATGGGTCAAGCCTGTTCAAGTCTCTTGGGAACATGGTTGTCTCCCTCACGTTATCTTCTCCCACCAGTTTCATCGTCAAGCGTTCCAGCCCGATACCCAGCCCGCCATGGGGCGGCATGCCATATTTAAATGTATCCAGATATTGTTCCAGCCCTTCTTCCGACATCCCTCTGGCCGCAATCTTCTCAATTAATTTTCCATATTCGTGTACACGCTGCCCACCGGTTGTAACTTCCATACCATGGAACAGTAAGTCAAAGCTCAGGGTAAATGTAGTATCCTCCGGATCATCCATCGCATAAAACGGACGTTTCTTAGATGGATAATGGGTAACAAAGACAAAATCCGCATCCATCTCCTCTTTAAAATACTGACCGATCAGCACTTCCTCTTCCGGCTCCAGATCATAGGGGTTCTTTATCTTCCGGTCATACTTTTCAGCTATCATTTCCTTCGCTTCATCAAACCGCACCACGGGAATCTTATCGGCGTTTGGCAGGGTCACATTCAGCATCTTTAACTCATTTGCATATTCGTTTTTTAAAAGTTTCATAGTATACTTAAGGAACCCAGTTTCCATATCCATAATATCACGAAAACTGTCAATATATCCAAATTCAAAGTCCAGACTGGTATATTCGTTCAAATGACGTTTTGTATTGTGTTTTTCCGCACGGAAAACAGGTCCTGTCTCGAACACACGGTCAAAGACTCCAACCATCATCTGTTTGTAAAGCTGAGGACTTTGTGCCAGAACCGCCGGCCGGTGAAAATAATCCAGCTTAAAGATATTGGATCCACCTTCCGCACCCTTCGCACCAATCTTCGGTGTTCTGATTTCAGTAAATCCCTGACTATACAAGAATTCACGAAACCCCCGCACCAATCCTTCCTGAAGCTTAAACTTAGCACGTTCCCTGACATTGCGCAAGGAAATCGACCGCATGTTCAGCTTGGCTTCCAGCGACGTGTTCATCTTCCACTTATCAATTGCCAGCGGCATTGGCTCCGCCGGCGAAGACAGCACCCGCACTTCCTTAACCCGGATTTCAATCCCGTGAGGTGCTCTCTCTTCAGCCTTCACTTCACCTGCCAATTCTACTGTATCCGCTGCTTTTAAATCTTGCAGATTAAAATTAGTGATACCGTTTTCGAAAACCGTTTGCAGCAAACCCTCATGCTTGCGCAGAATGACAAATGCCACATCACCCATATCACGGATTGTGTGCACTGCTCCATTCACCTTCACAGTTTTCCCCAGACATTCCTTTGTAAGGAGCTGGCTGATTTCCGTTGTTTCTTTTTGTTTTACACCTGTTGAAAATTCCATCCTTCTTCTCCTCTTTTCTTTCCCCGGGCAGTTTTTTTCTCGCCGCAAATAACCCTAAAGCATCTGAACAAAAGAATTACTTTCACCAGATTCTTTATTTTTGATCAGGCAATAAAAAACCGCCCCGGGAATATTTTCATATTCCGGGACGGGATTATTTTCCCGCGGTACCACCCGCATTGCACAGTGCAAAATATATATACACCATACCTCTTTTGACACTTAACGCGTGCAACGTATCAGCCTACTGAAAGTTCAGCTGATCAGCTCCAGAGTGTTCCCTATTGTCTTCTTCCCTCAAACAGCGCTCTCAGTCGATGACGCCGTATTCCTGTCGAGTTTCAAAAACAGAGTCTCTTTCATTGCTTTTCTTCTTACTTCATAGTATAGTATCATATTTGCTTTTCTCTGGCAAGGGTAATGCTTTAATATTTATTTAATATTTAAAGCGGTTGATAAATGGTTTTACTGCAGCTGTTGAGCTGTTTACTACCAATGCCTTAGGAAAATCAATCTTTTTCATCAATTTTTCGGCATAACTATGTGATCCAATCAGTGAGTCAGTATGAGAATCGCTGTTAATAATAACGGGAACCTGATACTTTTTGCAGTAGTTAAGCATAACCGCAATATTTTCTTCTCCGTTAAGACGACTGCACCGGGGATCGAGAGAGCTGTTATTAACTTCCAATAAAATATGATGGTCGCCGGCAGCCTGAACAAGTTTCTCATAGTCAATGGGAAAACGCCCATCATCCGGGTGACCGATAATATTAATATAAGGATTTTTCATCACCTGAATATAGGTTTCGGTATTTTCACTGCAGCTTTTGGGACAAAAACACTGAGGGTGCATACTGGCGATGACAACATCCATCTTTTTTAGCAAAGCCTCATTCATATCAACAGTTCCTTTAGTATCCATGATATTTAGTTCTACACCAAAAAGGAGATCCACTCCGCAGAAGCTGCGATCCAACATTTTATAATTTTCGAAATAAACAATATCGCAGGATCCGGCCATAGCAATTCCGTGTTCGGTTATTCCCAGCATCTCAAGTCCCTTGCCAGCGGCAGCCTGTGCCATCTCCCGGATGGTATTGTAAGCATGTCCGCTGGCCAGACTATGGGTATGTAAGTCTAAAACATAATTCATTTTTATGTCCTCTCTTTTTGTCAGATTTTGATTACGCGGGCATATACTTATTTCGGTATTCCCGCGGGGTCAGGCTGGTATATTTCTTAAAACTATAATTAAAATAGCGGGTATCGCGGTATCCGATCTGATAGGCAATATCCGATATCTTACAATTTTCCAGCAACATCTTTTTCGCTTTTTCAATCCGGACACAGGTGAGATATTCAATAAATGTATTTCCTGTCTGTGATGAGAAAACATTGCTGAAATGATTAGGGCTGAAGCCCACATAAGAAGCAACTACGTTAAGTGATAAGGAAGAATTCTGAAAGTTTTTATTGATGTAATCTTTAGCCTTTAAAATAATATCCTCTGATTTATTTGTTAGTTTCTGGTTTTTAAATTTAATTGTCTGCCGGACAACATTGCTGACAAGTTCCTCTGCCTGTTCCAGAGAAGAGGAGACTTTTAGTACGGTATCCGGAAGCATATAGATACCGATTACTTCATTGGGATCACCGCCGATTTCATCGATCAGATGGGCGGCTGCCATAATTAATTCCATCAGCTGATAATATTTCAGCAGAATACTTCCGGTACATCCATCCCGATATGGGGTCAGGAAATCTTGAATAATGCTGTCAGCATCCTGGTCAATTGCATAACGCATTCGTTTATGGATAGAGGTATTATCAGTATGAAGAGTGATCGGCATATTCTCACCTTTCAGGTCATCAATTCCGATAATGCCGTTTTGTCCGGAATTAAGCAAAAAATGCAGTGCCATATGAGCCTGTTCCAGAGAGGCTCTTAGCTGTCCCATCCGTTCGACGACACTGCCGATTCCAATGATAAGCCGGGCATCAACATTTTGTTCAATACCATACGAAACAGTCTGGGCGGCCTGATAGATTGCTTCGCGCACATGTTCGCTCTGATCACCTTTGGCAATCATGAGGAAGCGTTCCGGACCCTTAAAGAACCAGATAATATCGTCACGAGTACCCAAAAGCATTTCCAGCTGCTGCCGGCGCAATGCCATTGGATATTCGACCGCGTTGCTGCAGATGATTTCAGTTTCAGCAATAATATAATACTTGGCGACTAAATTGATTTGATATTCAGCGGCAGACTGCAGGAATTGCGCTGTGGTCAGCAGCCCTCCTGTTAACTGTCCCAGAAAATGGTCTCTTAAGGTATTGATTTCAGACTGATGCCGTTTGTCGTCAGCGGGTTCCAAAAGATTTTTGCGTCGGTCTTCCAGCTTTATAGCTACCTTTTCCAGCGTTGCGTAGAGCATTTTGGAACTAACTGGTTTTAACAGATATTCATCAATGCCAATTGAGATGGCCTCTTTAGTATATTCAAATTCATTATGTCCGCTGATAATTACAATTCCAATCCAGGGCATCGTACGTTTAATAATGCCTGAGAGTTCAAGGCCGCTCATAAAAGGCATTTTAATATCAACAATTAAGATATCCGGTTTTAGTTCCTGGATTGCCGGCAGTGCCATTTCGCCGTCCGGCGCTTCACCGCAGAAGATAAACATATCACTATTTTCCAGCATATTACGAATCCCGTTGCGGACAAGCATTTCATCCTCGGTTACAAATATTTTATACATGGTAAATATCCTCCATCGGTTTCCGGGGTAAGGTAAAAGAAATCGTGGTGCCTTGACCGGGAATACTGTGAATCCGCAGGCCCCCCGAATTATAGTAGAGACGAATCCGCTGATTGACATTATATAATCCGTAACCGCTGTCTTCGGGCGGTTCGGGCGCAAGGAAAGACTCCTGCAGCTGCCGGATCTTATCCGGGCTCATACCGATACCGGTATCAGATACACTGCACAATAACAGGTTATCTCCGGTCAGGCAGGCTTTAACGGTAATAATTCCGGTATCACGTTTATTTTTTATTCCATGATAGAGCGCATTTTCAACCAATGGCTGCAATGTCAGCTTTAGGATGTAATCATCTTTCACAGCTTGATCCAGGCAGATATGATAATCCATGATTTCCTGATAACGATAGCTTTGGATGGTCAGATAACTGCGGACATGTTCAATTTCATTTTCCAAAGTGATCCAATCGTGTCCGCTGCTCAATGAGATTCGGTAAAAATTGGAGAAGGCAATCGTAATATCGACAACATCCTCTGTATTACCTGATTCCGCCAGCCATACAATGGTATCAAAAGTATTGTATAAAAAGTGCGGTGTGATCTGAGCCTGCAAGGCCCGCATTTCCGATTTTTTCAGGTTTTTCTGCTTTTGGATATTTTCTTTCAGCAACTGGTCGATTCGCCCGGCCATCTCATTAAGACAGATTGCCAGTGGTATTAATTCTGATATCCTGGGAATATCTACCCGCGCAGTCAGATCCCCCTGGGCTATTTGGGCAGACATATTCTCAAATTTCTTAAGGGGTACAGCAATGGCTCGGTTTAATGAGCGCCAGGTTACAATTAAGAAGATAACCGTAACAACAACCAGACCGATAATCAGCATCACAATCCAATGAGTGGTGATCTGAATGGTATTGTTAATCTCTGCCGCAATGGTTGTTTCGCCATAACTGTATTCCTGCAGGACGTTATAGATCAGCATCGAAACATTGCTTATTTCATGCATAATGGCCTGGTTTTCCGATACGGCTCTTTGCTTATGAAATTGTTCCTGAAGGATATCTACATAATCTTTCAGGGTTGTCATTGCCAGTTCAGCCGATTCAAGCAGTGCCAGATTTTCAATATTCAGGGTATTATTCCGCAGCTTCTGCAGATCTGTTTCAATTTGTTCAATAATCTGATACTGGCCGCCGCTTTCAAAGTCCTTTCGTCCGGCAACGATCTGCCAGATCTCTTCATTCACCTTTGTCTGAGCATATGTACTCAGGTTATCAGCCATGGTTGCATTGTTGATCAGGCGGTTATATTGAGCTGAAATCTGCTTGATATAGTACAAACAGCTAAAGATGGAAATAATAAAAATCAGAATCACGACAATAAAAGATGTCCGTAAGATATTGGCGATGCTTTCGTTTTTATTTTTAATTGAAGCCGTTATTTTCACGTACATCATTTCCCTTCTGTCAAAGACTGCTGTGTCATAACCGAACTTTCCAGAATAATTTCTTCCGGTACCGTGCAGCCTTCAAAAATGTTGATCGCAGACTGAACCAGCATTTCTCCGAGATTATGATCATCTTCAATGATACAGTTTATCTTGCCCTCTTTTAATAACTGCAATGCTTTGGAAGTGCCTCCGATACTGACGATGATGATATCTTCGCCCGGGCGGATACTGTTTTCTTCCATTGCTTCGATGGCACCGCAAGTCATGGCATCGGAGTAGCCAATAAAAACATCGGTTTTGCGCTCGTCCTGATTATTCTTTAGAAAACTGTCGAATAGTTCCCTGGCCTTGGAAAATAAATCATCGGCACTGACATTATAATAGATATCAAATTTGGCATCGCGATTAAAGATATTTTGAAGCCCACGGCTGCGTTCAACCGAGGTGGAACAGCCGACGATGCCAATACATTTGACAATATTCACCTGACCGGGGCTGTCTTGATAATGAGTCCGGATAAATCCGGCGGCAGCTTCGCCCTGCAAAACAGCTGAACTGCCCACATAAGTATATACGGCGCCCTCGACTTTAGTAGTTAGATTACGGTCGGAAAGAATGACGGGAATATTGGCCGATTGGGCTTCCATCAGAACGTTATCCCAGCCTGAGCCGTTAACAGGGGAAAAAATTACAATATCTACTTTATAAGCGATCAACGCCCGTATCGCTTCCTTTTGTGCCTCCATGGTCCGCTCAGATTTAATGGCCAGAAGCTGAATGTTGTGATCTTTGGCTGCTGTTTTCACGGATTCCGTAGCCTGATCACGCCATTCGCTTTCGCTTGCCAGTTCGACAAAACCGATGACTAGATTATCGTCATTAATCGGTTTTCCAGAAGTCTCCTGAATGATTTGGATGAATGAGCCACTGACGGTAAAAATGATTGTGATGCAAAATAACAGGGCGGTAATTAATAAAATTATCAAAGTATACTTTTTATCAAACAACATATACATTACCTCCCATTTATGCCATGACTGTATTATTAGTATTATTTTATCTTTTATTGAACCAACTGTCAACGAGCCCGAGCCGGACCGCTCAGATCTCTTCCAGATGGCTGACCTCCTTTAGCTGATAGAGTTCATCAATTATTTTATAATGCTGCTGTCGTTTTGGCATCTGAATCGTCAGGATAGCAGTAATGATTCCGCTATAAGAATTATTGGACTGGACGATGTCAATATGGGATATTTGAATTCCCGCATTAATTGCGCCGCTGAGCAGACCGCTTAGTGTACCGTCTTTGTTTAATTCTACATAAATATCCATACTTTTGGCGCCGGCAATCAGCCGATGATCCAGAGAATTCATAAAAGTCATGATTAAGAAGATTAATATCGCCCCAATGAGGGCTCCTTCATAAAAGCCAATGCCGATTGCAAGCCCCATACAGGCACTAGCCCAAAGCCCTGCGGCAGTAGTCAGACCTTTTACCTGGTGGTGGCGGGTGACAATAATTGTTCCGGCACCGAGAAAGCCTATTCCGCTGATAACCTGAGCCCCCAGCCGGGCCGGGTCAGAGCTATTGAATTTTATAACAATAAATTCATTTGTCATCATCACCAGTGCTGCACCGAGGCAGACCAGCATATAAGTACGGAAACCCGCAGGCCGGCCGCGGATTCCCCGTTCAATACCAATAATGCCTCCACAGACCATAGATAATATCAGTCTTAAGAATACCGATAATAAATTTAATTCCTGCAATGTTTCCAGTATGCCCAAAATCATGCGCTTATCACCTCTGATCTGATTGCAGATAATCACTGTAGCATTCTTGCTGATATCTTTTGACATCAGCGCGGGTGCCCTTAAATGGTCCGGGGGTTTCCATTTTTAAGGATACCAGACTGGTGGCATAAAATAATGCCTCCTCAATAGAGTGATCAATTCGTTCCGTAATGTAAGAAGCAAAGGTAGTATCACCACGTCCGGAACGGCCGGTAAAGTTACGTGAACGGATGGGACAGGTATAAAAGGTCGAGCCGTCATAAATCAGAACGTCGGTTTTGTATGTGATCATAATTTCTTTTGCACCCCATTGATGGAGCTGCTCGGCTGCTTCGCGGCGGTCCGACTTACCGGTGATGACCTCGGCTTCGGCAGCATCTGCTTTTAAATAAGTAATATAAGGAATGTATGTAAGCTTTTCCGGCCAGTCTTTATAGATTAATACGTCATCGATGACATGGCGCAGAAAGCCCTGCAGATCACAAGCGAGCTGCCCCTTTTGGGCCAGCATTGGGAAAAGCTCATGGTCAAAATCCCCATAGGACAAACCAGCCAGATGGTAGATTAAGGCATCGACAGCAGGAAGGTCTTTCGCCAGAATAGCATCGCATACTGCCGCTGCCCTGACAGAACGCCGTTCCCGGTCAGCAGTTTCATATAAGTTATGAAAGCTGGTAGTCTGGCGGGAGCTTACTACAGAGACGTTGTTAAGGTAGAGCAGATCGGTAAGATAATGATCAGAAGCAGCCATATTCGCCAAGGCACCAACTTTTCTGCCGCCGGCTAAAGCGGCATAGGCTCCGAAAGGCAAGGCACCTCCGACAAATTTGCGGGGAGCGCTGCCGGGAAGCTGCTCGCTGTCAATAGAGATCGGACCAATTAAATAGTAATCAAGTTTATTTTGCATAAGTAATCCTCCTACTTGAATTATGGCGTTATTCTATCATAGAATTTAGTCAGGTAATATGCAGGAAAATACGAGTAATTTTCTTATCAATAAAGTAATGCATTTAAAATTCAGATATTTTAAGATAGATTTTCAGCATTTTAAGAATTAATTCAATTACGGTTGTAAAAGACAACGGCTACACCGTAGTGAATTTTTATAAATCAGAAATTATATCTATAATTTTGCACACATTATTAAAAAAGAAAGATAAATATGATAAAAAACATCATGTGCTTGCTTACTGATATCTGCTATACTCAACAAAAAATCATGAAGGAAGGAAATTAATCTATGAAAATCAAAAAAAATATTTCCAGCTGTCTCGCACTGCTGCTTATCCTGACGCTGCTTGGCGGATGCGGCAATTCTGCAAAAGGTCAGGACTCAAGCAGCGAACAGACAACAAAAAAGGAAGAGGCCGGTGACGAGCAGCAAAATACCTCGGAAACGTCATCAGGCAGTAATGAGGTTACCGTATATGCTGCATTTCCCGACTATGAGCTGCCTACTTATTTTAACGCATTCGAAAAGGATACCGGCATTAAAGTAAATTATGTCCGCCTGTCAGCTGGTGAGATGCTGTCCCGGGTTGAGGCGGAAAAGGATAATCCAAATGCCTCGGTTATGTATGGCGGCGGTACCGATGCCTATATTGCAGCAACAGAACAGGGACTGCTGGAGCAATATCAGTCTCCTGAACTGGAAAATGTTAACGATCAATATAAGGATCCGGAGGGGTACTATAATCCGATATCATACGGAGTAATTACCTTTGCCTGCAATAAAGAATGGTTTGAAGAAAACAATATGGAATATCCGACCTCATGGCAGGATCTGTTGAATTCGGAATTTAAAGATCAGATCAGTGTTTCACATCCGGCTACTGCCGGAACCGGATATGCGTTTCTAGCTACAATTATAATGCTGATGGGTGAAGAGGAAGGATGGGATTACCTGCAGAAACTCAATGAGAATGTGCGCCAGTATACCCGTGCCGGAACCGCGCCCTGTTCAGAAGTCGGTTTAGGAGAAGCAGCTATTGGTATTACCTATGCACAGGGAGCGTTATCAACTGCCAGTGAAGGATATCCGATTGAACTGTCATACCCCAAAGAAGGAACGCAGTGCGAAATTACCGGTGTTGCTCTGATTAAGAACGGGAAAGAGGCAGAGCAGGAAAATGCCCGCCTTTTGATTGATTGGCTGGTCAGTAAACGCGGTCAGGAATTATATATTGATTCAAACAGCTTCCGCAGTCCGGTTAATGTCACAGCCAAGGCAACGGAAGGACTGCCAAATATAGAGGAGATTACTTTAGTTGATTATGATGTGAAGTGGGCGGCCGATAATAGGGAAAGTCTGAATACAAAATTTACTGAGATAATTAACAATGCAGAGGATTTGATTGAATAATCCATCACGCCGGCAGAACGGTTTTATACGTCTGCCGGTGAATAAAAAAGGGAGGCGCTTACATGCCAAATCAGAAAATTAAAACAAAAAAAGGAGAGATGATTCGCCTTCTTCAGCAACCTTTTTTGTTATTGACAATATTCCTGATATTTCTATCTTTAATCATATTTATATTACTGCCAATATTTAACGTCCTGAAACTGGCCTTTACTGATAAAGCTGATGTACCAACACTTGGCAACCTGCTGAAAATTCTGAATTCAAAGGGTTATATCAAGACCTTTTTTAACAGCATGAAGCTGGGTGCCGCAGTAGCAGCAGGTTCAACCTTGATTGGTTATCTGTTCGCTTATACAGTTACCAGGACATCAATAAAATTCAAAGGTTTTTTCCGGGGTCTGGCAACTTTACCGATTATTTCACCTCCTTTTGTATTGTCCTTATCGATTATTTTCCTGTTCGGCCGTCAGGGAATCATAACCAGCGGTTTACTGGGGTTTAAAAATTTCAATGTATATGGAATGCATAGTCTGGTAATTGTGCAAATTCTCTCCAATTTTCCGATTGCATTTTTGACTTTGACCGGTATTTTGGGGGCGATCGATCCATCGGTTGAGGATGCAGCTTATAATATGGGCGCTTCAAGAGGACGGATTTTCAGGACGATCACCCTTCCACTTTCCGCACCGGGAATTGTCAGTGCGTTATTACTGACTTTTATTCAGTCGCTTGAGGATTTTGCCAATCCCGCAGTTATCGGCGGTAATTTCTCTACGCTGGCGGTAGAAGCCTACCGGTTAGTCACCGGTATGAATGATATGCATGGCGGATCGATGATGGCAATTGTTCTGCTGCTACCGACAGTCTGTGCTTTCCTGCTCCAGAAATACTGGGTTCGGAATAAAAGTTTCGTTACTGTAACCGGCAAACCAACCCAGGCTCGTAAGGAATTACGTGAAAGACATATCGTTTACCCATTGACAATCCTCTGTTATCTGATTGCAGCCTGTATTATTATGTTTTATGGCACGGTATTGGCAGGAGCTTTTATCAAGACTTGGGGTTATAACTGGAATATCTCTCTGGATCATTTCAAATATGTAATGTCGCTGAAGGTTTCTGATCTGACCAATTCGGTGCAGTTGGCTCTTTTGTCAGCCCCAATTGGCGGACTGCTGGGTATCGGGATTGCTTATCTGACAACCCGCAAACGCTTTCCGGGCCGGCGGGCGATGGAGTTGATTTCGATGCTTTCATTTGCCATTCCCGGAACTGTACTCGGTATTGGTTATGTATTTTCTTTTAATCAAAAACCTTTGCTGCTGACCGGCACGGCAATTATCCTGGTGGCGGCCTTTACCTTCCGAAATATGCCCGTTGCAATTGAATCAGGCTCAACAACACTGATGCAGATTGACCGGTCAATTGAAGAAGCATCGACCATTCTTGGTGCTGATGATGGCATAACCTTTCGCAGGATTATTCTGCCGATGCTGAAACAGCCATTTTTCTCCGGTATGGTCTTTGCCTTCGTGCGGGCAATGACAGCGGTCAGCACCGTAATTTTTCTGGTTTCACCAAAATGGTCACTTGCAACAACGACCGTATACTCTTTGTTTGACGGCAGTAAATACGGTGATGCCGCAGCATATGTGCTGCTGATGATAACGATTATCTTTGTAGTTATGATCTTGTTGAAACTGGCTGTACATATCATTCTTGCTCCGCGGATTAAAAAGCACAATATTTAACTAAGACAATGAAAGGATGAAATCATGGCAAATAATATAATTAGAAACCAAACAGATATGCAGATGTTCAGCGGGAAAAGCAGTGAAGTAAAGCTTCAGAAAATTACTAAGATTTTTCAGGATCACAGTACCAGGGATGATTTTACGGCGGTTAATAATATTGATCTGACCATTGCCGACGGTGAACTGGTTACGCTTCTGGGACCATCCGGATGCGGAAAAACAACAACGCTGCGGATGATTTCCGGCTTTGAACTTCCCAGTTCGGGAGCCATCTATATCGGCGATACCGATGTCGCGAATGTTCCACCTAATAAACGGGATATATCGATGGTTTTCCAATCATATGCTCTGTTTCCGCATATGACAATCTGGGACAATATTGCATATGGTCTGAAAATTAAGATTAAGAATAAAACGCAAATTGAAAAACAGGTGAAAGCAGTCATTGAGATGATGCAGTTAAAGGGTCTGCAGGATCGCTTTCCCAATCAGCTCTCTGGCGGTCAGCAGCAACGGGTGGCGCTGGCCCGGGCAATTGTAATTGAACCGAAGGTGCTGCTGTTTGACGAGCCGTTATCAAACCTTGATGCAAAATTGCGGGAGATGATGCGAGATGATCTGCGTGCACTGCAGAAACGTCTTAATATCACCAGCCTATATGTGACGCATGACCAGTCAGAGGCAATGGCTATATCTGACCGGATTGTTATTATGAAGGATGGTAATCTGGCACAGATTGGTACGCCCCAGGAAATTTATGAGTTTCCTGACAGCAAATTTGTGGCTAACTTTATTGGCAAAGCAAATTTCATTCCGGCAATTTATAAATGCTCCGGACCAAATGGCATGATGGTATCGGTAGAAGGGCGGCAGCTGCTGGTTGAAAATCCCGGTGGGCATACTTACCAGAATGAAGACCGGGTAGCATTAACGATTCGTCCGGAATCTATCTATCTGGATGAGGACGAAGGCTTGCCGGGAACCATTACCCGATCAACCTATTTGGGCACCAAAATAGAATATGAAGTAGATATTAAGTCAACGGTTCTCACCGTTGAAACTGCCGATCCACAGCGTACCAAAGTTTATTATGAGGGCGATCAGGTTATGGTTCGGCTTGATACTCAATGTATCCGGGTGCTGCCTGAAGACGAAAAGTAGCAGAATAATGCTAAAATATTTACTTGTTACTACTCCCTCCATTTGCTATAATAAAACGTAAAATAAATTAATGGAGGATGTACAATGGAACATTTACATATACCGAAGGATTATCATTCTGAATTAGATCTGCATGATACACAAATCGGTATCAAAACAGTAAAAGATTTTTTTCAGACCACACTTGCAGAGCAGCTCAATCTTCTGCGCGTTACCGCACCACTCTTCGTTCAGCCGGGATCCGGATTGAATGATAACTTAAACGGTACGGAACGGCCGGTCAGTTTCGGTATTAAAGAACAAAATGACGAACCCGCTGAAATCGTCCATTCCCTGGCAAAATGGAAACGCTATGCCCTGAAAAAATATGGTTTCATTTATGGCGAAGGACTCTACACTGATATGAACGCCATTCGCCGGGACGAGGACACGGATAACATCCACTCCATTTTTGTTGACCAGTGGGACTGGGAAAAAATCCTCGATAAAAGAGAACGTAATGAGGAAACACTGCGGGAAATCGTCCGCAAGGTCTATAAAGCATTAAAAAAGACCGAAAAATATATGTCCATCAAATACGATTACATCGAAGAAATCCTACCTAAGGATATCTTCTTCATCACTACCCAGGAGCTGGAAGATCTATATCCCAACTGCACACCGAAGGAAAGAGAATACAACATCAGCAAAGAAAAAGGGGCTGTCTTCATCATGCAGATCGGTGATTATCTGGCCTCCGGCGAAAAACACGACGGCCGCGCACCAGATTACGATGACTGGACCCTTAACGGTGACATCATCGTCTACTACCCAGTACTGGATATCTCCCTGGAGCTTTCCTCCATGGGAATCCGCGTCGACGAAAAAGCTCTCATCCGCCAGTTGGAAGCAGCCGGATGTCCCGAACGCATTGAACTCCCTTTCCAAAAAGCAGTATTTGAAAGAGAACTTCCTTATACTATCGGCGGCGGAATCGGTCAGTCACGTATCTGTATGTTCTTCTTACGCAAAGCACACATTGGTGAAGTACAGTGTTCACTTTGGCCTGAAAGCATTGTCGCAGAAGCAAAGAAAGTCAGTTTACAACTCCTATGATCAGGCCGCTTAAAATTATCACCCCAAGAACACCATGGTGTTCCTAGACAAGAACAGTAACAGCTCGAAGCATTTAAACACAGTCCTGCTTCGGGCTGTTTTTATTTTCCCGTGAGAATCACCCGGCAGGCATCCGACTCACCAGCCTCTACAATGATTGAATCCGCCGGATCGCAGCAACCGTATTCTCATAACTACCAAATGCAGTCAGACGGAAATATCCTTCTCCGCTTGGCCCAAATCCACTTCCCGGCGTCCCCACCACATTGGCTTTCTCCAAAAGATGATCAAAGAACTCCCACGAGGTCATCTTCCCCGGCGTCTTCAGCCAGATATACGGCGCATTCACACCTCCGGATACGGTATATCCTGCATCCTTCAACCCCTGATAAATAGTCTTGGCATTTTTCATATAATAAGCAACCTGCTCCTTTAACTGAACCTTCCCGGCTTCCGAATAAACAGCTTCGCCCGCTCTTTGAATAATATACGGTGCCCCATTATATTTCGTCCCATGCCGTCTTGCCCACAGCTCATGAAGTGAAACATCCCCCGCCTTCAAGTCCTTAGGAACAACCGCAAACCCAAGTCGGACACCTGTAAATCCGGCATTCTTCGAGAAACTGCGTAACTCTATCGCACACGTTCTCGCCCCCTCACATTCATAAATACTATGGGGAACATCCATTTCTGATATATAAGCCTCATATGCCGCATCATAGATAATCACAGCCCCCACTTTGTTCGCATGATCAACCCACACCTGCAGCTGATCCTTAGTAATCGCAGACCCAGTCGGATTATTCGGAAAACAAAGATAGATAATATCCGCCGCTTCCTCCGGCAACTCCGGTGCAAACCCATTCTCCGCCGTACAAGGCATATAGATAACATTACTCCATGTCCCCGCCTGCGGATCATAGGTGCCCGTCCGCCCAGCCATAACATTCGTATCTACATAAACCGGATAGACCGGATCACAAACAGCGATCTTATTATCCAAACTGAAAATCTCCTGAATATTCCCCGAATCACACTTCGCTCCATCCGACACAAAAATCTCATCCGCCCCAATATCACATCCACGGCTTTTATAATCATTCGTCGCAATTGCATGCCGCAAAAAATCATACCCTAAATCCGGCGCATATCCATGAAATGCAGCTGCATCCGCCATCTCATCAACTGCACCATGTAGTGCATCAATAATGGCCGGCACCAACGGCTGAGTCACATCCCCAATTCCTAATCGGATAATGCTTTTCTTGGGATTGGCTGCTTGAAATGCTGAAACTTTTTTAGCAATATTAGAAAAAAGATAGCTCCCTGGTAATTTCAAATAATTATCATTAATCTTATACATAATCTTTTCCTTTCGTTAATCAGAAATCGAACTATTTTTAATGTACTGGCGAAAATGGCGCCACTAAACACACAGATCATTAAAATAACTTAATCTCTCCGTCAAACACCACCGCAGCCGGCCCTGTCATATACACCAGATTATTCTCCCGATCCCATTGTATGTATAAATCTCCACCTAACAACTTCACTGTCACTTCATCCTTGGTATAACCATTTAAAATGGATGCCACCGCGACCGCGCAAGCCCCGGTTCCACAGGCCAGCGTTTCACCAGACCCTCGTTCCCACACCCGCATTTCCACCGTCTGCTTATCAATCACCCGAACAAACTCCGCATTAACCCGTTCCGGGAAACACGGATGATGCTCGAATCCAGGACCAAGCTTCTCAATATCCAATCCCTTAACATCATCCATATAAATCACCGCATGAGGATTCCCCATCGAAACACCGGTCATACGATATTCCTTTCCATTCACCTCAATCGGCTCATCAATCACCTGGTTCTTTTCCGAAAGAATGGGAATCTCTGCTGCTGCCAACTGCGCCGCACCCATATTAACTTTAATCAAAACAGCCTTCTCATCTTCCACCGTTAAGTCAAGGTATTTCACCCCACTTTTGGTATCTACTGAAATCTGGGTTTTATCCGTCAGACCGTAGTCATATACGTACTTTGCCACACAGCGGATCCCATTGCCGCACATGGCGCTCTGGGAGCCGTCTGCATTGTACATATCCATTTGGAAATCCGCCTTCTGGGACGGTTTTATTAGAATTAGTCCGTCGGAGCCAATGCCAAAGTGCCGGTCACTGACCATCTTTGCCACTGCTGCCGGATTTTTCACCTCTTCTTTAAAGCAATTTACATACACATAATCATTGCCAATTCCATGCATCTTTGTAAACTTCATATTATTTTTCTCCTTAACACTCTTACATTTCCTTAATACAAAGAATCATCTCTGCTGTGAACATGTCACATTTCAAGAAATCAAAGAATTTCTTTGATATAAAATAAGGGGCTTCTTATCCTCTCATAAGAACCCCCTTGTTCCGAATATTATCATAACAGCCTTATTTACTTTTTGTCAATCACTAATGCTGTCGAAACTATCGTTTGCGGATTGCGAATGTTGCTGGCAGCCCATACCTTAAACAGTTCACTCTCCCTAAAAGCTTACATAGCCAAACTACACCGCTTACATTATCAGCGTCAGCAGACGGAATATAAAGAGCAGGGCAACCACCCACATAACCGGGTGAATGTCTTTTGCTTTCTTTGTGCAAACTTTCAGGATAACCCATGAAAGCATTCCAAACATAATTCCATTTGCAATAGAGTACGTCATCGGCATCATAACAAATGCCAGATACCCACCGATCGCATCTGCGATGTCTCCGTCAAAATGCATTTTCAAAATGGATGATGCCATATGGAAACCTACAATAATCAGAGCCGGTGCAGTTGCAAATGCAGGGATTGCCAGGAAAATCGGTGACAAGAACAATGCTGCAACAAACAATACCCCTGTGGTCAACGCTGTCAAACCAGTTCTTCCACCTTCTGCAACACCCGCACTAGATTCTACAAAACTTGTGATCGTAGATGTACCAAGCATAGAACCAGCTACCGTACCAACAGCATCGGCCATTAATACACGGCCCACACGAGGAAGTTTTCCATCTTTATCTAAAAGTTTTGCCTGATCCGCAACTCCAATAACAGTTCCAACAGTATCAAACATATCCACAAATAAGAACGAAAAAACAATTACAATAAAAGATGATATGTTCTTTCCAATCCAGCCAAAATCAAATTTCAAAAAAGTCGGAGCCAGCGAAGGCGGAACCATTGCGGCTACACCAAAGGACGGAATCAATGATAAATTATTCTCATCAACTACATACCAGCCAGTGAATTCTGCCACAATCCCAAGCAACCATACTATCAAGATTCCCCACAGAATAGCCCCTTTTACTTTATAATGCATCATCGCAGCAATAATCAATACTCCAACAAGGCAAAGCACCACCTGTGGCGTGCTAAAATCACCCAATTCAACTAGTGTTGCAGTATTCGCCGCAACAACTCCTGATCCCTGGAGTCCAAGAAAGGCAATAAACAAACCAATCCCGGCAGTAATACCATACTTCAAATTCATCGGAATTGCATTAACAATTTTTTCTCTGAATTTAAAAAATGATATAAGTATAAATATTATCCCTTCAATCAATACCGCTGACAGGGCTATTTTCCATGGCTCGTCAACATTTGCCAAATCATTCAGACAAACTGTATAAGCAAAATATGCATTCAGTCCCATACCGGCTGAAAGTGCAATCGGATAATTTGCCCAGAATGCCATGATAAAGGTTGCCAACGCAGATGCCAGTGCTGTTGCCGTAAAGACAGCCCCCTGATTCATCCCCGCCTCTTTCAGGATGTTCGGGTTAACTGCCAGAATATAAGCCATTGTCAGGAATGTTGTGATTCCTGCCATGATTTCTGTTTTGACAGTCGTGTTGTGTTCTTTTAACTTGAATAGTTTCTCCATGTTCTCCTCCATCTCTCATTTGTACACTTGTTTATTTTGCAAACATATTTTTATTATTATGCATTGACACCGCGATGTCAATTGAAAAATATATCTCTTCACATTTTTCGGTTACCGCAGCCTTCGGCTGAACCGCAACATTTCTCGTTTCTTTATACAACAATCTGCCCATTCTTTTCTAATGTGTTTCTAAACTAATTATAAACAATGTATAAATTAACCTCTCGTACACTTTGTATGAAAAACCCTCTTATTATCTTACTCTATGTAGTATTAAACTCTAAAAAAAATGAAGATATAATAAACTTAGTAATCGCCGTACCGGCGAGCAGTTAAAAGATATATTTCTAAAAGGAGGTTATATAATGAGTCAAGAAAAAAAACAACCCAAAAAAGAGCTCAGCCGCGCTCTGAAGATGTTCTACGGTGTGGGTGACTGTGGCTTTTCATTAATGACAAACGTTGAGACTTACTACTTCAACTTCTTTCTCACAAACCTGGCCAAATTCTCACCTACTACTGCGGCATTTATCACTACCGTTGCCAGTATCGTGGATGCCTGTCTGTCATGGGTTTATGGCGCTATTCTAAATAGTATCAAACCCAAGAAGTGGGGACGATATCGCTCCTGGTTAATCCTGCTTCCGTGGATTGTACCATTTCTGTATGCATTCCAATTTATAAAGATCGGAGACGGCCCGATATCCATTGCGATTATAATCATCGCCACCATAGTCAGCCACTTCGTCTGGAACTTCCCATGGGTTGCTAACGTATCAATGATCGCAATTGCCGGAAAAACACCGGAAGACAGAGCCCAATTGGCATCTACACGATCTGCATGGGGTAACTTATCTAAACTTCTATTTTCCGGAATTCAGAAGCTGCTTCCTGCTATCACAGCTGTTTTGGCCGGAATAATCGGCGAGACAAATGTATATGCTGCTATCGCATTTGTACTTGGCTGGGTCATGGTTGTTCTTTACTATGTGCACTTTAAAATGTTTGACGGTTATGAAGATGTAGAAGTCTCGACCACTTCTGTTCCTAAAAAGGACAAAACAACCGGCGCTGACCTTTTCAGATCTTTACTTCAGAATCCGCCGCTTATCGTTCTGATGCTGGCAGATTTTTCAAAATGGATGTTTAACTTCGTTGTAAATGGTGTGGCTATCTATTACTTCACTTACATTGCCAAGAATCCCGGTTTCCTATTCTGGTATATGCTCATTACTAACGGCTGTTGTGTAGTTGGCTCTTATCTGGCGAAAAACATCGCCAAAAAGCTGACCGTACGTACCACAACAATTGCCTCTTTAAGCTTTATGGCGGTTATTCTGATCATTGCCAATTTTGTTTATGCGCAGGTACCGGTAGTAATTGCATTGATGTCTATTGCAATGTTTGCATATGGCATCGCCTATACATGTACCCCGGCATTATATGCAGACACAATCATCTATGCTGAATGGAAAACCGGAAAGAATGCAACCGGCTGGATTTCAGGACTGCAGAACTTACCGCTGAAGGTGGGCGTTGTATTCCGTGGAATCGTTATCTCTACCTGCCTTGCCCTTGCATCTTTCAACCCCAATATCGACCCGGCTGATGCAACTGTTGAATTGAAAAAAGGCATCTGCCTGGCATTCATGGTCATCCCAGCCGGTGCATTGATAGTTGCCGCTGTACTTCTGGCAATCGGCTTCAAACTTACAAAAGATAAAGTTGAAAAATATCAGTCCGAAATTGCCGCTCGCAGCTAATTACACAAAAAATCCTGTACATCCGCAGGGAATGCCGAATTCCCTGCGGATGTACAATGCCAATAAGAGCACTCTCGGAAACTCTTGCATGTATCTTTGTGGCTGGGTTTCCGGGAGCACTCAATAAATTTAAAGAGGGAAACTTATGAAACGAACACAAATTATCGGTGCCGTTTTAGCAGTGGCAGTCTTGGTCGGAATGTTTTTTGTACCGGAAAGCATTGAACTTAGCAGACAGGGAATTAACACCCTTGGGGTTCTGATAGCCATAATAATTGCTTTGGTTACAGAACCCCTTCCTATTGGAATTACCTGTATGCTAGGTGTAGCTCTTTGCGTAATCTTCGGGGCAGTTGAGAATATTTCCCAGGCCTTATCCGGTTATACAAACCATATTATATTCTTTGTGCTGATTTCCTTTGGTATCTCAGAAGCAATTGCCAAAGTTCCTTTATCGCAAAGGCTGCTGCTATTATTAATTCGCATCTTTGGAACAAAAATCAATCGGATTTTACTGGCTTTAATGATCTGCGCAGCAATCATGTCTTCAATTATGTCCAATGTTGCCACCACTGCCGTGTTAATTTCGGTTGTAATGAGTTTCTTAAAGGTATATGACGATGCACCGAGCCGCCAGACCACCGGCCGGGCATTCATGATCGGCCTGCCCATCGCCAGTATGCTGGGCGGTATGATAACCCCCGCCGGAAGCCCGCTGAATCTGCTGGGCATGGACTTTTTAGTCCAGGCCGGCACGCCGATTTCTTTTGTACAATGGATGTTCATCGGAACCCCCATTGCGATCATATCAATTTTATTCTCCTGGTATGTCATCGTGAAGATATTCAAACCGATCGAACTAAAAGAAGGAAAACTGGAAGACTATATCACTTCCATGAACATTCCCAAACATTTTGATTTCCAGGAAAAAAGCGTAGCCGCCATCGTAGCCGTCATGCTGATTCTTTGGATCCTTTCTTCCTGGTTCAGAGCTTTAAACGTAACAGTAGTGGGAACAATTGGTTTTTCACTGTTCTTTCTTCCTGGCATTCAAGTTCTGAACTGGAAAGAGTACACTCAAAAAGTAAGTTGGGCTTCTTTCTTTCTAATGGGAACAATGATGTCATTGGGCAACGCATTATCTGCCAACGGAGTAAGTGACTGGCTGATTCAGACTATCTTTCCTGAAAGCATGAACATGCCGTTGTTCTTGATCGTACTTTTTATCTCCATAGTAGTATTTTTACTACTGCTGCCTATTCCTATCGGCCCGGCCTTGATTTCCATGCTAGGCTCACCATTTATTGTCCTCGCAGGAACTTGGGGACTCCATCCGGCACTGCTTCTATTGCCATTGGTAATCTGTGCCGCCAGTTGCTTCCTGTTACCATTGGACACAGTTCCACTGCTGACTTATGTTACCGGCTACTACAAGATGGCTGATATGCCCAAAGTCTCCATAGCTATCCAGCTGGTACTGGCACTTTTGGTTGCTTTATGGATTCCGGCTGCACTGAATCTCCTGAAAATTATCTAAACTGCCTATTTAAGAGCACTCCCGAAAAATCATCTGCAAAAACCAGATTACGAGGGTGCTCGTAAATTCCGCCCCACTCATCCTTGACATCCCCCCCACATTTGTATATAGTTTGCTTATCACCCTTTCGCAAAGGAGCGTGCTACGATGAGAGATTTTGTAATAACAACCGATTCAAATTCAGACCTGCCCGGAGAATTCATCACTCAGCATAGGATCACCATAATTCCACAGTATTACGGTTTTGAAGATGAAGTCTACGGTGACGAGAAACATTTAACCCCTTCCCAGTTCTATCAAAAAATGCGGGAAGGACTAATGCCTACTTCGATGGCTAATAACCCTGCAGTAATTCACACAAAATTCGAAACGATCTTAAAATCCGGATACAATATCCTGCATATCGCCTTTTCTTCCCAGTTAAGCGGAAGCTACAATAATATTGTGGTAACCGCCAACGAGCTGCTGGAAGATCATCCGGATGCCAAAATCGAAGTGATTGATTCCTGCAGTGCATCTATGGGCGAAACACTGTTGATCTTTCGGGCCTTTGAATTAAAAGAGGAAGGAAAAACTCTTTCCGAAATAAAAGAGCTGCTGGAAGCAGAAAAAAAGAAAATCCATGTGGACTTTACTGTCGATGACCTGCAGTATCTGCAGAAAGGGGGCCGCATCTCTAAAACCACTGCTTTCGTAGGAAGCATGGTTCAGATCAAGCCGCTTCTATCCGTCGACCAGAAAGGAAAGTTAATTCCCTCCGGCAATGCACGGGGACGTAAAAAGTCCTTCTCTGCTTTGATGGAACGGGTAATTGAGAAAAGTGGCAGCAATTATGGGGCGACACCCATCTGCATTATCCATGGCGACTGCCTGGAAGACGCACAGCATGTGGCAAAGCTGCTGAAAGAACGGGCAGGCTGCACAAATGTTATCATTGGTGATGTCAGCCCAAGCATTGGAACCCATGCCGGACCTGGTATACTGGGCATCTGCTATTGGGATAAATCAATTCCAAAATAAGTTTTTAAAATCAGATTCAATTCCTCCGGGGATTGGATCTTTTTTTCCCGGCGCTGGCGATTTTTGATTTCAGTAAAGAGATCATTGGTTATGGACAAGCTGCCGCCGGGGGCTCTTAAGTTTACCAAGCGGACGCTCCGAAATACGGATTTTTCATTTTGAGAGCAGTATTCATTTGGCGCTAAAAATTCCACCGGGTCCTGCGGCATGGTGGTAAATTGGATGATTTCTTCAGTTCCTTCATCGGATATGTAGCTTATGGTCCACCAATACTGATCTGCTTGATCAATACGAAATGTCTGATTGCTATATGCAGCTTCAAACCCATCCGCTACCAGGAGTGCCCCGGCCGGCATCGGACCGCCGTATCCCACATCGCAGAACCAGAGCTGTTCCTTTAGTTTAACCAGGATTCCCCGGTGCAGAGATGGCGGTGTGAAATTTTTGCCACGCAGGATCCTGCACCGGCAGGAGTAGGCTTGATAGCCACACTCTTGCAGAAGCGCAAGGAACAACGCATTCAATTCAAAACAATAGCCACCCCGCTTTTTCAAGATGACCTTTTCATATATATCCTCGATGCCCAGGCTGATTTCCTTTTGAAAGGTGTAGATATCCAGGTTCTCGAAAGGAATATGACATTGGTTTGCCAGAATCAGTGTATTTATATTGTTTAGATCCGGTACTTGGGGCATTTTTGCTTTGATTCGCTCCAGATATTTTTCCCGATCCGGCAGCTTAGTATATAATTCTGCGTACATTTTGTAACCTCCATTTCTTCTTTGAGCACTCTCGTAAAATCATCTGCAAAGACGCATGCAGTAAATTTCTGAGAGTGCTCTCTTTCAGCCATCTAAATATATGGCTCTATTATAACGCAAAAGTCCCATCTGATACAATTAGCAAGGCCTGTTTTCATCTCCTACAATCCGTACAGTATATTCTTCAGATATGCGATTCTATGTAGGATTGTTGGGGGAAATGAGCTGTAGTATAATTTATTTATAATAATAAAACACTTGAACTTTATGTATGAGGAAACACATTTTAAAGCGTTTCCAAGACTGTTCATTTAGTAAAAGGAGGTATTCATTCATGTTAACAGCAAGACAAAATTTGTTAGAAACCCTGAAAGTAGACGGAAAGCCCGATCGCCTTGTTAATCAATACGAACCGTTTATTCCGATCATGAACGATCCGTTAAGTAAATATACCAGGGGTAATCGTGTCAGAGGTACAACGTCCATAGATCGTTGGGGGACGGAGATTCTCTTTCCCGCAGATGCACCTGGGCCAATGCCTCATGTAACTGAGGAAAACAAAGTCTGCCCGGACGTAACTGAGTGGCGGAAATATGTAAATGTTCCGGATTTGGTGGCAAATTGTTCCGAGGGGTGGGAGGATGCTCTGGCATCGGCTGCCCAGGTGGACCGGGATCAGCATCTTGTTATGGGATTTATGGGAACTGGCATCTTTGAGCAATGCCATTTTCTGATGGGATTCGAAGATACTCTGGTGAATTTTCTGCTGGAGCCGGATGATATGAAGGAATTGGTGGACGCGGTTGCGGAGTATCGTTTCCAATATGCGAAGCTTTTAGTTGATAATCTGAAACCGGAAGTTATTCTTTCCCACGATGACTGGGGTGCAAAGAGAAGCCTTTTCATGGATCCGGATATCTGGAGAACCTTCTTTAAGGATCATTATAAGAGAATTTATGGTTATATGAAGGAACATGATGTTATTGTTATGCATCATGCCGACTCCTTCTGTGAACCGATCATCGAAGATATGGTGGATGTGGGCATTGATATCTGGCAGGGCGTACTGCCGGAAAATGACATCGTTAGCATGCAGAAGACGCTGCAGGGCAGAATGGTTCTGATGGGCGGTGTGGACTCTAACATTGACCGCGTTGATACACCGGAAGCCGAAATTCGCGCCAGCGTTCGCAAGACTTGCGAAAAATACGGACCAGGCGGACACTTTATTCCATCAATGACGTATGGACTGAAGGACACCATTTACCCACATGTGGATCCTATTGTCACTGACGAAATTGCCCGCTATAATGCGGAGACATATAAGTAATTTTTTAAATTTTTCTGAATATAGAATAAAAGATTTTTCTTGTGAGGATCTTAACACCTGGGCACATACGGTATCCACCGTATGTGCCCGCTTACCGTGGCAGGTGCCTAAAATGCAGTGGAGTTAAAAATCCAAAAACTATTGCGCTTTTTCCGAAAAAACCTTATGTTGTATATATAACTCCTTAGCTTTTTCTGTAACTGTACATTTCAAACCGAAGTAAGAGGGCTACCAATGAAAAAACGATTATACACAGATACTTTTAATTATAAAGAGGGATTTTTGTTGAATCTGCTGATACTGGCAGATGCTTTTGAAGAGCGTTTTAACATCCTGCATTTCTTGCCCCGCGATCCCAAACCTTCGTTAAAAGGTATCCGCCACTACCGCACTTCACCCTCACCCCAGCTTGGCTACATCTATCTGGTCGAGGCCAAAGATGTCGGTCCACATTTCACCACCTACCATGAGATTCAATTTATCATAATCGGCGAGACGGATATGAATCATTTTTCCAACAGCAGTTCTTTAATCATCTTAGCCGACTCAGCGGATGCCATTAGTGTATTCGACTATACTCTGCATATCTTTGACAAATATTTTTCCTGGGACCTGGCACTACAGAAAGCTCTGAACAGCGATACCCCTTTGGATGATATGCTGGAATCCAGTCTGGACATTTTCCAGAATCCCCTCTTCATCCATGACAGGGACTTTTATATCCTGGCCTGTCCCAAACATATTGAAGGCATGACTATATGGGAATCGGATCCCCGAACCGGCCGCAACATGATTCCTTTAAGCGTTATTAATGACTTTAAAATTGATACGGAATATCTTCATACCCTGCGGATGCGTCATGTGGACATGTTTTCAGCCAATCAAAGGGGATATCGAATCCTTTATAATAATCTGTGGAACCGCTCTCATTATGAAGGTCGGATTTGTATTAATGAATTGCAGAGCATTATTAAACCCGGAGATTATCTGGCTCTTGAATATCTGTCTAAAATGGTTCTGGTCTGCATCACAAAACGCAATGCCTTCTGGACTAGCATGGGGCACAACATAGAACAGACTTGCAAACAGATATTGGCACGTACCGTTACTGATAAACATGAAACACAGCGGTTACTGCGCTTTTTAGATTGGGACATTAATGACACCTATCTGGTACTTAAACTTGAGTCCGAACACACCGAGATGGCCCACCGGTTCACTATCAGCGCCCTGGGATATATTGAAACACAAGTCTCCGCCAGCTACGCCTTCTGCTATGACGAAGGCATCATGTCCATTGTGAACCTTACTGCCAGCAATGATTCCCCTTCCCAGGTAGTAAGTAACCTCTCTTTTCTTGTGCGGGAAGGATTATTCAAAGTGGGCGTCAGCAACGACTTTCAGGACTTTTCCCATCTCCCTGAAGCATATACCCAGGCATCTATTGCTTTGGAATATGGCCGCAACAGCGAAAGCATGATCTGGTGCTACTATTTTCAGGATTATGTACTTGATTACATGTTTGATTCTGCATGTGGAAAGCTTCCCCGCGACTTCATCTGTTCCAGTCAGATTAAAGCGCTGCAAAGCTATGATGAAGTCCACAATACAAAACTCAACGAGACACTGGAGACTTACCTTCGCCTGGAACGCAATGTTGTCCAGACTGCCAAGGCCTTGTTTATTCATCGGAGCACTTTGTTCTATCGCTTAGACAGGATTCAACAGATTATTAATGTGGATTTAGACGATCCTAAAATCCGCTTGTATTTGGAAATTTCTTATTATATGAATAAATGAGAAGGGGTATCTTAATATCGGACGCAACAGAGGAGCATCATATCGCCAACGTAAACGGGGCAACACTCCCAATTGTTTGCGTTGGAGATATGATGCTCCTCTGTTGCTGGTTCTACAAATGATTTAGAAAAAAACACTTTGCTCCATAGCAGGATTTTCTGCCCGGTCAGATAAAGCGCTTTTGTTCATAGCTGTATTGGTCGATGTTCTTTCAATGACTGGGTTGTTGCAAAGGCAATCTTCGTAGACTTTGTACCATCATACACGGTTACATCTGGTTTACGTCCTTCCTGGATACATTCAATGAATTCTTTCATCTCTAACACATAAGACTCTGCAAAACGTTCCGGGAAAGAGCCTACACATTCCACTACTGCTCCATTTTTATCATAAATCATCGCAAGATTTTTCTCAGGCACCGGGCTTACCCTAATAGAACCTTCGGTTCCGACAATTTCGGTTTCAACATGATATCCATGGGCTGCAGTTCGGCCTACATGAATCTGACCAATCGCTCCGTTTTTGCAGCGGAACATGGCACATCCGGTCTCGCAGTCACCATTTTCTTCAAATTCAGGGTGCTTAAATGTACATCCCAACGCATACACTTCCGTTATCTCTGCTCCCAGAAACCAACGCATCAGATCAATATCATGAATTGCCATATCAAGATAAATTCCACCACTGGTACCGCAGAATTTAATTGCTCCTTCAACGAGACTCTCCGGATCGATTCCGGTTGCCTTCACCAGATATGGCGTACCGACCGCCCCTTCCCGGATCTTTTGCTTCGCATATGCATATGACGGATCATAGCGGCGCATAAAGCCAAGGAAAAACACTTTATCCGGATACTTTTCCACTGCCCTTTCAGCCGCCTTACATTCCTCCACATTCACTCCCAGCGGCTTCTCACAAAACACATGCTTCCCCGCTGCCAAAGCAGCTTCAATCTGCCAGCAATGCTGGCCACTTGTAGTCACAATAGCCACCGCATCAATATCAGCTTTTTCCAGCATTTCTTTGTAGTCGGTATAAACATCCTGCACACCCAACTCAATCTTCGCATAATCTAGTTCCATTTTCACAATTGAACATGCCGCTGTTAACCTCGCCCCAGGAATTTTATAGCAAATATTCTCAGCATGCACTTTCCCCAACCGCCCTAATCCAGCAATTCCAACTTTTACTTCTCCCATACACATATCCTCTTTTCTTCATTATAATCCCTCTCAAAACTCCCTGCATACATGAGTTTCGGAGAGTACTCCATTATCATTACCGCCAATTTCAGGGTCAAAAGCCCATCTCACCGGAAGGTGTATCCGTGACAGTGGGGTGCTGTAAGTTGGCAAAACCATAGCACGAGCGGCCAAAGATACTTGCCTGGATGGGGTGGGAATTTGCGGGCAAAAGCTTGCTTTCCAAAGCGAGCTTTTGTATCCACCTGAGATGCGTTTTCACCAGAAAACGGATCGAATGTGGATAGTCCCGCAAATTCCCACCCCATCCAGGCTAGTATCTTCCAGCGAGATGCTCTGGTTTTGCCAACTTACAGCACCCCACTGTCACGGATACGCCTTCCGGTGAGATGGGCTTTTGACCCGTACGCCCCCAATCCCCCCACTTGCACATTCCACAAACATATTATATAATACAAAAAACAAGCCCACACTATCACAACTTGCCCATTTATATGCATTTCTTGCCCTTGCCAAATGGAGGTTACTTATGGATAAAATTTATGAAGATGGGATTATTCATCATGAAAAAGGCATTCTGAATAGAAACGGAATTCATTTCCACCATCCCTCTCCTTTTGCAAAAGACAATCTGATCTGCGTACTTTGGGGGGCTGAGGATATCTACGATATTCCTTATCAAGTCCACCGGGAATATCTGAATGCTTTCATGCTCACCTATATTATAGAGGGTGAAATGCATTTTACATATCGTGGAGGGACATTTATTGCCCCGCCTGGTTCGATTATTTTCCAGGATTGCAAGTACCTTAATCACTACTGGGTAGAGAGACGTACAAAGGCTCAATTTATTCATTTCACCGGCGGCATTACGCAAGCGTATTGTGACATGCTTTTTGAGCAGCAGGGTGCCTGTTTTTTGAATCAACTGCAGTCGGGAATGCTTTTTCAGGATTTGTTAACCGAATTAAAAAAAGCTGCCCCCAACGATCATCAGCTGTCGTGGATAGTTACCGATATCCTTCGCCTGCTTTCCATTCCTCGAGAACATCCTGCCAATCCAATGGTTGAGAAAGCACAACAATATATGCGTATGCATTTTAGCGAGGCATTGTCTTTGGAAGACATATCTGCTCATGTGTCGCTAAGTCCCTATTACTTTTCACGATTATTCAAACGAGAAACAGAGCATTCGCCTCATCAGTATCTTCTGGGCATTCGCATGAAGCACGCTCAGACTCTATTAAGCAGCACTCATGAAAATGTCGATAATATTGCCACCTTCTGCGGCTTCGGCAATACCTCCCATTTCATCCGGGCATTCAAAAAAGAAGCCGGCATGACACCCACTTCTTTTCGTAAATTATTTGCGCCACCTGCCACTTCCGGCAGGAAGTAATGGGATTTTAAGACTGGTGGCCAGGACCGTATTCTCCCAACTTCTATCTGTTATTCGTAATCAGTTACGTTATCAATGGTTACCGGCTCAAACGGAACCCAGAGGATGTATCCGGTTTCGTCTACTTCATAAGTCGATCCATCATTCAGATCGTTGCCTTCAATCAGGTTCTTAGCTGCCAGCAGGGCACCAAAACCTTGTCCGTATGCATCCTGGAATACGGTCATTCCCATTTCACCATCTTTAACTGCCGCACGTCCGTCTTCAGTAGCATCAATGCCAACAACCGGAATTGTAGTAGGATCAAGTCCTTCTGCTTTCAAAGCTTCGATTGCTCCCAGAGCCATCGAATCATTGTTGGCAATGATACAGTCATACTCGATTGTCTTTAACAGTGGGGTGATCATATCCTGTGCCGTTGCACGGTCAAAGTCACATGCCAAAGGTGCCGTTGCTTCGGCAGCAGTGATTCCGTTGTCTTCCAATGCCTGTAATGCGGATGCCGTACGGAGCGTTGTAGAAACGTTGCCGATGGTGCCATTTAACAGGATATATTTGATCTCGGTTTTGCCTTCCGCTTTGAAATACTCTGCCAGCCACTCGCCCTGAAATTTTCCTGAATAGTTTTCATCAGATCCAACATATACCACGTTTTCATTCAGAACCGCATCTGTATCTACCGGAGCACGATTAACAAATACCACCTTCATATCGCCTGCGGCTTCCACACATTGTTCCGCTGTTTCCGGGTCTACCATGTTAACAATAATAGCTTTCTGCCCGTCATTTTTTGCTGTTTCGATAAACTGCAGCAACCTGCTGGTATCAGATTGGGCGTCTACTGTATTAAGTGTAATACCCATCTCCTCGGCCGCCTTTTTCGTACCGGATTCCAGCGTACTTAAGAACTCATCGCGCAAACAAAGAATCATCGTAATAGTTCCGATATCTCCGGACGCTGTACCCTCATCCGCTGCCGTATCATCCTCCGCCGTATCATCTGCTGCTTCTGTGGGGGTAGTGTCATTTCCGCCCGTTGTGTCATTTGAGCCTCCGCATCCTGCTAACGTACTGAGTGCAAATAGTCCCGCTAATATACCTGCTAATAATCTTTTCTTCACTTGAATTCTCCTCCTGGATTTTTTAATGTTGGGTTACATACCTTACTTTTTTCATCCGTTTACTATGTACTGCTTTTACTGCATTACTTCTTTTCCTCCTCCTTTTCAAAATTTTATATGATTGCTTTATATAAAAACGTCCGTATCGGATGTTTTTATTCTTCTCCTCTTGCCTTCTTTACCGCTTTCATTAATGCAAGTACGTTATCAACAGGAACATTATTCATAACCTCCTGAGACGGTCCGATAATCAGTCCTCCGCCTTTTCCAAGCACCTCAATTACTCTGAGCGTTTCATCATATACTTCCTGAGGCGTTCGAAATGTCAGCAAATCCTGCGTATCCACACCGCCGTAGAATGTCAGGTATTTTCCATATTCTCTCTTCAGTAATTCAAAGTCCATACAAGCCTGTACCGGCTCCAGAACATCAAGACCAGCATCAATCAGATGCGGAATAAATGGTGTGATCTTACCGCAGGAGTGCATCTGTATCGGAACCCCCGCATCTTTGAATACACGGAATACCTTCGCAATTCTCGGAAGGAATAATTCTTTGAATACATCTTCAGAAAATATTGTACTAATCTGAGTTCCAAGGTCATCTCCGTAATGTCCGATTGGGAAACCTCTCTTAACCGTTTCTTTTGCGATTTCTACTTTGTAGTCACAGATAACATCCAGGATATATTCTACTTTTTCCGGCTCTGCTATCATCATATACATGAACTGTTCCATTCCTACCAGCTGGTAGGCCTTTTCCCATATTCCATTATAACCATTCATAATTACAAGGAAGTCATCGCCGAATTTCTTTAGATCCTGTTCGGCATAAGAGAATAACATATCCATGTTGGAAAGTTCCGGTGCGTGGAATCCTTTTAAAATTTCACTATCATCATCACAGTCAGCCAGAGGATGTGCATAGTTGAAGTATCCGCCTTCATCCGCGTCATACTTCATTCCCCACAAATCATAAAACATACTTGGCTGTTCTTTGTCCCAAACCACACGGCTATTCTCTGTTGCCAGACCCATGAGATATTTATCTTTTTTATCAATCTGAACCACATCGTCCAGTGTTGCGGTAATCTTAATGTGGTTTCCAAGATAAATATCCAATTCCTCTTCTGTCATACCAAGTTTGTTCGCAGTTTCCATCTTTTTGGCACTGTGTGAAAATGTAATTTGGCTTGGTAAATAACTGGTATTCTTTTTGCTAATAACATCCAATACTAATTGTGATCTGCTCATACCTTTTTCCTCCTTCACGGTTTTGGTTTTGTTAAAAACTCCCTCTGAACTAAGTTTCACTTTATTTCCTTGCACAAACATGGTATAATCCTGATATCAAAACAGACATAGAAATACCCGATAATAAGCTCCAATTTCTTATGCGTTTCACCACTAAACCCTTGTATTTCAGGGTTTATATATGTAACATGACCAAATTATAACTTGCCTTTTTAAAATTGTCATTAACACAAGATGTCTATTCATATACATTTTATGTCTTATGATTAGTTACAGTTCAGCCTTCGGCTGAATAATAACTATGATTATTCAAGAACGTCTTAACATTCTTGCTGCCAGCGGCTTTTAAACTTGTTGCACAATTAATTTATGGAGGAATTTTGATGAATTATCAGGAACTTACCCCGCAGCCCCACAGCGGCGTGACATATAAGGAAGGAATTTACTTTTGCTCCCCTTCAGACTTTGCAAAAGAGCACTTATATTATATTCATTTCGGCGGAATGTACACTTGTGACAGCGCCTATGAAATTGACCGTAACTACTATCACGCCTTTCTTTTATTCCGTATTTTGAAAGGTCATCTGAATTTCAAATACCGAGACCAGTCTTTCACTGCTAAAGACGGAGATGTTGTATTTCTTGATTGTAAAGAATACCACCACTATTGGGCGGATGATTTTGTAACTTTTCAGTGGTTCCACTTTGATGGCAGTTCTTCACAAGCATACTTTGATATGCTCTATGAAACACAAGGACCATGCTTTTCAGAAAAAACAGAATTGTACTTTCCATTCAACTATATTTTAGACGAACTAAAGTCTCCCGCTCCGGAGGAACACAAACTGTCTTTTTTAATCCACAATATAATCGGTCTTTTGGCCTATCGTGATAAACGCCAGGAACCCACTGTAATCCAAAAAGCCCGCCAGTTCATTCAGGATCATTATCACGAAGATATCACTGTCCCCGATATCGCCAGGCATGTGGCCTTAAACCCATTCTATTTTTCCAAGCTCTTCAAAAAAATTGCGGGTGTAGCCCCACATCAGTACCTATCCTACATCCGAATAAAATATGCCAAAACCCTTTTAGCCGAAACCGCTCACAGTCTAACTTATATCGCCGAAAAGTGCGGATACTCCAGCGATTCACATTTTATCCGGGCCTTCAAAAAGGAAACTTCTGTCACCCCTACCTATTTTCGAAGATACTTCGACGCCTCTGGTTTCCGCGAATAAGCTTCCTTTCTTTTTTGCATTTCCGCCCTTTCCATGACTTTTTTACCTTAAGAGTCTTAGAAAACATTAAAAAATCCAGCCACAGTAGTTAATCTGCAACTGGATTTTCGTTATTTATTATTACCATTACTCACTTTTACTTATTACTATTATCTTTATTTGTCTCCATTATACTCTTTAAGAGCATCAACCATTGCCACAATATTTTCAAGAGGCGTATTTGCCTGAATATTATGAATGGTATTAAATACAAATCCACCATCTTTATTAAAGATTTCGCATCTTTCTTTTACCTGGTCTTTTACTTCCTGTGGAGTTCCAAATGGTAGAATCTTCTGGGTATCAACGCCGCCGCCCCAGAATACGATATCTTTTCCAAACGTATCTTTCAAAGTCTGCGGATCCATTCCTTCTGCTGAACACTGTACTGGATTGATTGCATCAAAACCAGCTTCAATTAACCCCGGAAGGATTGGGAAGATACCACCACAACTGTGCTTCAGAGTCTTCCATGCTGTGTTCTGGTGAATCCAGTCATTCATCTTCTTATAGTATGGCAGATAGAATTCATTGAATGTTTTTGGATCCAGGAAGGGACCTCTCTGGGTGCCAAAGTCAGTTCCGCAGATAAATGCAACGTCAATATCATTTCCAAAAACTTCAAAATACTTTTTAAAGTTTTCAATCGCACGGTCACTTTGCACCTCGAATACTTCATGCACATAATCTGGGTACAGAAGGGGTGCCATGTACCATTCTGAAATGCTTCTGATGCCTCTTGGATTCTTAATGTTTGGTCCCGGGATATCATTGGCATCACCAAGTCCTGATCCGCCGATTCCAACCTGAATCGCCCGGTTTAATCCCTTAACTTCTTCATAAACTTTTTTGTGATATGCAATCTGAGCATCTGTTACCGATGGGTAACCTTCCAGCTGCTCTTCGATATCTGCTTCATCTTCATCAAATTCCGGTGAACGCTCCACGTTGTCAAAATAGAATCCGCCTGCTGGCATATGTCCGCCTGGTGCAACACTGTCATCGCCCTGTGGATATACATAAAATCCACCTACACCATCGTCTTTAACGATACAGTTGCTTGGGATCAGAACGGTTTCACCACGATAAGACCATTCTTTCCAGTCCGTATTAATATGTCCATATGTATCACCATAGTTATATAACTGCTGTACGTCGCATCCCATTGCATCCGCAAGATCCGGGTCTACGTACGCAGTCATTGTAGACATGTCATTGATTCTCGGCGGCTGATAAGGTAAGCCATAGTGCTCACGCAATTCTTTTACACAAATTGCATTAACCATAGAACAGCAGAATCCGCCGAAATCTACCGGCACTTTATCTGGTTGTGTATGTGCAAATGCAGCTCGTACTCTTTCTTTTGAAGTCATTGAATTTCCTCCTTAAAAACATCTTTCGCATCGGGGGCATAAAAACACTTTTTCCCCCTCTAACCCTCTTGCTCTTTCTATTAAAAATAATATATAATAAAAAAAAGTATATTTCATTATATAAAAATGCGGAAACATATACATTTCGTGCTATTGTTCTAAGGAGTCAATGTTGAAAGAAATCTTTCAGTATTGAGTTTATGAGTCAAACGGAGATGCAAGCATGTCTGCAAGACTTATTTAGGAGGCAAATTATGGAGAAAATACATCGGGAAGGGATGATTGTCGGTGAGCAGGGTATCGTGGAAAAAAAGAGAGGGGTATTCTTCCACTCCCCCACGCCTTTTGCCCGCGCCAATCTCTTTTATGCCCTCTGGGCGGCTGAATATACTTGTGACGGAACGTATGGTGTCAACCGACCTTACTTAAATTCTTTTCTTTTATTTCGGATTATTGAGGGTTCTCTTTATTTTGAATACCGGGGGCAGGAATTCCAGGCAAAACCGGGAGATGTGGTTCTGATCGACTGTAAAATCCATCACCACTATTGGGCTGCCGAACGAGTCGGATTTGAGTATATACATTTTGGGGGAAACATCTCACAAACATACTGCGACATGCTTTTTGAAAATTACGGAGCACATTTTCCCGGGCGGGTGGAAACCTCTTTTTTGTTTGGTTATGTTCTAAGTGAAATTTCACTTCCGGTTCCTAATGATCACAAGCTTTCCTTCCTGCTGCATAATATTATCAGCATTCTGGCACTGCCCCAGAGCAAGGGTGCGAGTCCATGCGTAGCAGAGGCTCAGGAATATATCCACACCCATTTTCAGGAACCGATCACCGTCGCTGATATCGCCAGCCAGGTATCGTTGAGCCAGTATCATTTCTCAAGGGTTTTCAAAAAAGAAACCTCCCTTGCACCACATACCTATCTGGCGAACTTTCGGTTAAAAAAGGCTAAAACGCTGTTATTGGAGACCAACAAAACCGTGGAACAAATCGCAACAATCTGCGGTTTTTTCAGTACCTCACATTTTATCCGGGCGTTTAAAAAGGAGATGGAAGTGACTCCTTCGGTGTTTCGGAAGTTGTTTTTGCCGGAAGGATTTGAACATTGAGGACAATTTGTTTTACCCATAAATGAAGCACCTCGTTATAATTCAAATCACATACGAAGTGCCTTATCTTCTTAATTATTAATCTATAGCATTAATTAAGAATCCTTATTGATTACATCAATGACCCCGGGGACATCGCCTTTATCCCATGCTTAAATCCTTGTTTTTACAGCGCGTCTTTTCCATTCCTACCGATTCCCTTCTTATCATCTTCCTGAAATATTCTCAGAAATTAAGGGATTTCTGTTTCATCTGCTATTACAAAGTTCTGTCACACTCTCAACCCATCTCCATAGTCTCTGCGGATCATAACGAATGGTGCTTACATCTTTAATAATAATTTCCACGTTACAGTTTTTCAAAAGATTTAGCTTATCTCCCATATCACGCCGAACAGCCTCTTCGTCAAAAGTATCATAAGCAAAACATGCCGGGCTTGGTTTTAAGGAGACCACGTAATCCCGGCCGAGTATCTCTGCCATACGTGCGGTATTGCTCCAGGGGCTACAGGATATTTTCCTTAAGTTTTTGATTTTTTTCAGCACATCCATCTTCTGGTCCAGACGTTCGCAGCAACCATAATAGCTGTATGCAAAACGCTCCAGCCACGGTTTTTCATAGAAGATAGAAAATTCATCTTGCATATCCGGAGAAACCGAGGTAAAGAACTGGCTGGCGGATGCCCCCCACATATCTGCACATTTCATGCCATTCATGGGACCGCGGGGCAATTTGGAGGAATATCCATAAGCTCCGGATCCCATTCTATAATTCAGATTATTAGATCCCAGGCAGCCCAGCGTTTCATACTGATCTAAGGCTCCCATATAGGCATCTACGATTTTTTTCATAGATGCGTGTACCAGCTCCGGCTCCAGAGCAACATTCAGAAGCAGTTCATTGGTTCCCATTAACTGTACCACATCATCAATCGGTGCAAACCAGAAGCCCTGCACACCTTTGATCTCCACCGGCATAACACTTCCAAAAATGTCCTGATATGCCTGGTAGGTAGCTTGTGTTTTTTCTTTATCCAGAGTTATCGTTGGGATTTTAATTTTTTCTGTATCTTCTATAGTAACAATCTGCGGAATAAATTTATGACTTACAATCGTACTTTCCACATCCGTTGCTATTGTTTCTTCCATTATGGATATCCCCATTCCTGAGTTATTAATAATCATCGGCGAGTAAAATACCGGTTCCAGCACCATATCTGCCCGCATATGCTTCCAGAGATAAATTTTTCTGAGTAATTCATCTTCGATTCTTCTGGTAAATGGTGTCGAGGTTCTGTTTGTCAGTTCTCCATCTGCATTTAATTCATGCCATGGCAATTCATTATGCCATACCACCGGTCGTGCAGATTCCAGATCATTTACTTTTTCCCATAATCCAGCAATCTCCTTCTGAACCGGCAGCGTTGCATATTCCATATATTCTGCTGCCAATTCTCTGATAATCGCAATATCCTCCTTCGTGTATTCAATTGGCAAATACGTGTAGGTTGTATCATTGGATACCGCCGTTCCCGGGGCATCAAACGCTGTGTGTGTACTCATTTCTGCTGCCATTTCCAAATATCTCCCTTCATTTATTACATTAACAATTTTCATTGCAGCGCTCCCTTACGCTTCATCCTGATGTACCTTGGCTTGCGCCTGTCGTTTTGATTTCTGGGATGCTTTCTCTCTTCGTACATCCATATATACAGCGCCGATTACCACGATACCGATTACCACACTCTGTACATCCGACTGGGCTCCCATAAGGTTCAGGCCATTCCTGATCATCTGTACCAGCAGTGCACCGATAAAGGTTCCCAGAACCGTACCTTTACCACCATTAAAAGAAGCACCTCCGATTACGCAGGATGCAATTGCGTCCATTGCATAGGTATCACCCGTAGTTGGCAGCGCCGTTCCTACGCGTCCAGTTAGAACCAGTGCTGCAATACCGCTCATCAGTCCAGCAATTACATAAACCAGCAGTTCAATCCGTTTTACATCAATTCCACTTACTCTTGATGCTTCTTTATTACCACCCACTGAATAGATTTTCTTTCCTACCGCCGTACTATTTAAAAAGACTGAAAAAAGCACAAATACAACAACTACTGCCAGGAAGCAAACCGGAAATCCAGCAATCGTTTTAGCTCCTAAAAATTTTACGCCAACCGGAAATCCGGTAATCGGAGACGCCTTTGTTACAATCTGTGCAAGTCCCCTGTATATCTGCATGGTACCCAAAGTTGCAATAAACGGTGTCGGCAAATCGAGCCCAGTATAGAGAAGTCCATTAATCAGACCACCCAGCAGACCGCTGATAATGCAAATCAGAATCAGTAGAAAAGAATTCTTAATGCCAAAATTCCGTAGTGCAACACCCATCAGGCAACTAGCCAGGGCACACATTGAACCAACCGAAAGGTCTATTCCTCCGGTAAGCAGTACCACCAACATTCCAATTGCTATCATACTGTTTACAGAAGTCTGTTTTAAGATATTCGCGACATTCTCAAAAGAAAGAAAAGAACTGGATACAATACTCAGCACCACTGCCAGCAAAATTAAAGCCACCACAGGTCCGGCTCCCGAAAAAACTTTTCCTAATTTATTAACACTTGAATTTGATTTTACCTTACTCATCTGTTTTTACCTCCCATGCAAATGCCATAATCGCCTCCTGATCAAAGGCTTTTTCTTCTCTCGAAATCTCTCCGGTAATCCGTCCGCCTCGCATGATGATCACGCGATCACTCATGCCGATGATTTCTGGGAGTTCCGAAGAAATCATAATAACACATTTGTTTTGACGAACCAGTTCATTCATGACATTATACACTTCTATTTTGGCTCCTACATCAATTCCTTTTGTAGGTTCATCGAAGATATAAATATCCGCATTGGCATTGATCCATTTCCCAATGACCACCTTCTGTTGGTTGCCTCCCGATAGCTGACCCGCCAGCTGTTCATCAGATGACACTTTAATGTGCAGTCGATCAATTGATGCTTTGGATACTTCTACCCATTTTTTTGCATTTAAAAACAGACCTTTTTTCAAATAATCCAATATCACCAGACCAATGTTCCAGCGAACGGGAAATTCCAGGATCAGTCCCTGACTCTTTCTGTCCTCTGTTAAAAATGCAATTTTTTCTGCAATGGCATCTTTAGGTGATTTAATCTTCGCCTTTTTCCCGCCGACGTATATTTCGCCTTGATCTTTTTCTTTCATTCCATAGATTCCTTGAAACAGTTCTGTACGTCCAGCACCTACCAGACCGGAAAAACCCAGGATTTCTCCTTTATATGCAGTAAATCCAACATCATAGTACTCTCCCAGATGTGTCATCCCGGATACCCGGAGCGCCTCATCTCCACGGTTTGTCTTTTCTTTTGGATACAAATTGCTGAGCGGGCGTCCAACCATATAGGAAATCAATTCATCGCTGGTGATTTCCTCGGTTGGTTTCGTCACTATATGTTTCGAATCCCGCATTACGGTTACACGGTCACACAGTTCAAAGATTTCCTCCAGTTTATGGGATACAAATAAGAAGGTAATCCCTTTTTCCTTCAGTCTTGCAATGGTCTTAAACAAATTTTGTACTTCCTTTTTACCCAGACTGGAAGAGGGTTCATCCAGAATAATCACATCCGCTTCCAGCTGAATGGCTTTACCAATCTCCACCATCTGCTGCATACCCATTCCCAGATTGCCGCAAATCATATCCGGGTCTACGTCCTGCCCCAGCATTTCCATAACCTCTCTGGTTCTTTTTCTCATAAAATCTTTATTAAGCAAACCATTTTTCTTTTTAACCATGGCACCGATAAACAGATTATCCACGATACTTGCATCCGATACAATATTCAGTTCCTGATACACACATGCAATTCCCTGATTTCTTGCATCCAGTGGCGATCGAAATACTACTTCTTTCTGATTTTTGTAAATGCTGCCCTTATCCGGCTTATGCATTCCTGTCAGAACTTTTATCAAAGTGGATTTTCCTGCACCATTTTCTCCGATCAGCCCATGGATCTCACTCTTCTCAAGGGCCAGAGACATATCGTCAAGCGCGGTGACACCAGGAAAATATTTAGTTATCTGATTTAATTCCACAAGGACTTCACCCATTAGTTTCGTCTCCCTCCTTTATATTGGGAGCGGCAGACCTTAGCAGCCTGCCGCTTTTGCCAACGCTGTCATTCCCTGCTGTTGTATGGTCTATTTTATATAATCGTCAACATTTTCCTGCGTAATCATAGTAATACCCGTATCAATTACCGATTCTACATCTTCTCCGTTTCGTGCTTTATATGCCGCCATCACACTTTCGTATCCCATATCATATGGATTCTGTGCACAATCAAACAAGGCATCTCCACTTTTAACCATCTCTAACATTGCCTGTGCTGCGTCAAATCCGTTGACTTTAATCTGCCCCGTCTTTCCGTCATTTGCAATGGCGGTAGTTACACCAAGGGCGGTGTTGCTGTCCAGGCTAACGACAGCATCGATTCCTTGTTTATCATATTTCAACAGAAAGTCTTCTACTGCCGCTGCACATACTGCAGAATCAGATTGTCCATCATAACTTTCCAGTACATTCATACCTGCTTCTTCCATCGCTCGCATTACACCTGAATTTCTCTGCTCAGCCGTGGTATCTCCAAGCGGTCCTCGAATAATAATAACGTTAGAGCCCTTCTCCAATCTTTCACATATCTTCTTACCCACCTGATAAGCAGCTTCCTCATTACTGGTTCCTACAAAACAAAGTTTGTTATCATAATTGGGCATATTGGTATCGGCACACACAAGAGTAATTCCTTTTTCATTAGCATTATCAAACGTGCTCACCAGAGAATCCGGTTGTGCTGGAACTACTACCAGAATATCCACTCCTTTTGCGATAAAGTCTTCACACATCTGTACATGTTCTTCAACCAAATCCGGAGTCGCGGGATTGTTACAGCTGACCTCAGCACCGATTTCTTCTGCCGCCGCACGAGCACCAGCATAAAGTTCCTCGTAAAATTCATGTTGGTATTTTGCAACTACTCCAATTTTCAGTTTTTCCCCACTGGTGGAATCAGAGTCAGCATCAGATGTTTCTGTGTTTTCACTTGCAGGCTCTGCACTTTCTTGTTTAGTTTCTTCTTTACTTCCGCCGCATCCGCTTAAACATCCCACTGCTAATATTGCTGCTGCACCCAATGCCAATACTCTTTTTACTACCTTTCCCTTCATACACTTACCTCCTTCTTTTTACATTTTTTATAAATGTATAATTTATTTACATTTTTTATTTTACATGTATAAATTATTTTTGTCAATATGTATATTTTGGTCATTATTTCTGTGATATTTTGTGCATTTTTTATTAGTTCGGCATTACCTCATGGAATAATACGTTTTCATATATTTTTTTTGTAAAAAAATTCGATAGTATTTGACTTATTTAGTCTGCGATTATATGATAAGGATAGTTAATTATACATTTAAGGAGTTTTGTAATGAAGATAACGATGCAACAGATTGCAGATATGGCCGGTGTAACAAGAGCTACTGTCGATAAAATAGTACACAACCGTCCAGGAGTCCGTGCCAGCACCAAAGAAAGAGTCCAGAAAATTATATCCGAATACAATTATATTCCACCCAACCATCGCTCCCTTAAGCAAAAGGGTTCTTTTGCGCGCCTGGCAATTATCACACTACCGCCAACCCATGATTATTACATGGAAGAACTGAAGGCTGGTATGGATTTTCAGCTAAATCTTTATCATGATATCCAGCTACAGGCAGATTACTATTTTTGTGACACTTCCGATCCCCAATCCTTGCCGTCCATCATTTCCTATCTGGAAACTCAAGAAATTGATGCACTGGCAATTCGGGGCATGGATTATCCTGAGGTTAATGCTTACATTGATTCTTTAGTATCAAAAGGAATTCCGGTTATCACCTTTGATTCTGATTTGCCGACCACTGATCGTCTTTGCTTCGTTGGCGAGGATTTAAGAGGAACCGGACAGGTTGCTGCTTCTCTTATGGCTGAGATTGTTGGAGAATCTGGCAAGGTGGCAATTATTGGTTCATCGATGAATATCAACTCTACCTCCGAACGAATCGCTGGTTTTACAGCTTATATGCAAGAGGAGCACCCTAATATCCAGCTTCTGGATGTTATCGAAACACTGGATCAACATACTATTACTTACTCCAAAGTCTGCGACCTTATAAAAGAGCATCCTGATCTTAAAGGTATCTGGAACTCCGTCAGCTGCAACGAAGATATGTTGCAGGCAGTTATTGACTCGGAAAAAATTCAGGATATTAAATTGATTTCATTAACCTTTTCGCCTGCGATCATTTCGCTTATCAAGCAAAATTTAATCAAATTTACCTTAGGTCTTACACCAAGAAAACTGGGCAAAATTGTAATTCAAACATTATACGAATATCTCTTCTTAGGACAAGTTCCCAAAAGTAAGCATATTCAGACCCCCATTTATATTGCATCAAAAGCCAATATTGATACTTATCGTTCAACATAAAACGCAAAACAAAGCGCTTATGAATATTGTAACCTCTTCTTATCCAACTGCATATGATAATATGAGAATCTTTTTGATTGGAGATACTATGAATAAAAATGGTACTCTGAGTATTTTTATCTTTAGCCTGTGTATGGTCGCAGGCCTGTCTGTATTGTATTGGAGCGGGATGAAAGAAAAACTGATCGGTGTAAACAGCACTGCCGGCGACAGTGGACTTCCCATTTACAGCGTGGATACGGACAAGAAGCAGGTTGCCCTTTCCTTCGATGCCGCCTGGGGCAACGAAGACACACAGCAAATCCTTGATATCCTAAAAGACAACGAAGTACGTGCAACCTTCTTCATGACCGGCAACTGGGTAAACAGTTATCCAGACGATGTGAAAAGAATACAGGCTGCCGGTCATGACCTTGGCAATCACAGTGACAGCCACAAAGAAATGAGTAAACTAACCGCCAAAGAAAGAAAAGAAGAATTGATGAAGGTACATAACAAAGTAAAAGCACTTACCGGTGTGGAAATGAATCTCTTCCGTCCGCCTTATAGTGATTATAATAATGACGTAATTCTGGACGCCACCAGCTGTGGCTATTATACCATTCAATGGAACGTTGACAGTCTTGACTGGAAAGATTATGGTGCTGAATCTATTGTCAGTACCGTATGTGATAATGAATGTCTGTGTAATGGGGCAATCATCTTATGCCATAACGGAGCCAAACCAAAACTACAACCATATCCGGATCCGAAAACGCTGCCAGACATTTTTTGTCTGAAATAGTATTTATTTGAAAAAATGCAACTTTTTAATATTTTCTGTAATTAGTCCCAAATTCCTTTCGTATTCTTTGTGTTATTTTCTGGGAATCTGATAAGGGATAATCATATCTCAGTCAGTTACCAGACTTTCTAGGGGAGGGGCACTATTATGAAAGAGATTCATGAACTGGTACGATCAATGGGCATTCACGCAACTTACAAAGGGTATCACTATATTATTCACGCGCTTTGGCTGGCACAAGAAGACGAGCGACGCCTTTTGTATATAACCAAGCAATTATATCCATTAATTGCTACCGAATTCAACACCAGCGTGCAGTGTGTAGAGCGCAATATCCGCACGGTGATCAATTCCTGTTGGAAAGAACAGCAGGAACTGATCCAGGGGGCTTGTCCATACATGCTGAAATTACGTCCGTCTACAAGCGAGTTCCTGGATATTCTATATTGGAATCTGTCTTCTAAGCAAGCTTAATCTCCGCCTTGCCGGAGATACGTTTGTTCGGACAGTACTGATTCCAATCAGGTGCAGCAGGTTCATTTTCTGCAATGCGTGCATAATACGCCTCATCTTAAGTATCCAACTCATATCTCCAATGCATTTTTGCATTGTCTCATGCTTACGATAGTAAACATCAGCACATTTATTATCATCACAGACTTCTGATAGAGCCATGCTGCACTTTTAATTCCAAATAACACTAACTGCATTATCCATCAGTTATTTCACTCAGAATCCCTGTCTTCCCTTTTTTCAATTTCATATTCTATCGTTACATTCTGCTGTTCTTCCAGCAAATTTATTAATATTTCAAACACTTTTTCCACATCGCAAATTGTTTCCACACTATCCAACATACCATCTCCTCTCACCAAGGAAGCACTCTCGAAAGCTTCATTTACTTACCCAATTATAAAGAATCCGGCACGCAAGCTCTAAACCGAAGCGCGTTCACTTTAGCGGCTATAATATTCCTATTTCATTAAATATATGTGGTGGTGTTTGTACATCTTGCCCTTACATATACTATAAAAAACATATTAGGAAATTAACATGCAACGTTGTGCAATTTACATTCGTGTTTCAACCGCTGAACAGCAGATGCATGGAAAAAGCCTGCAGGCACAGCAGGATTTCCTCGAAGAGTACGCCCACACCCATCAAATGTCCGTAGTGGCTGTCTATGCCGACGAAGGCAAAACCGCCCGAAAGGAATTGCGTAAGCGAAAAGCCATTCACGCTTTACTTGAATCAGTAAAGCAAGGTAACATCGACATTATTCTCTTCTGGAAAATGGACCGGTGGTTCCGCAATGTCTCTGACTTTTATAAAGTTCAGGATATACTGGACCTCTATGGGGTAAAGTGGATTGCTGTCGCCGAGCCTAATATTAACATGGATACCCGGGACGGACGTCTGAATCTTAATATTATGCTCAGTATTGGGCAAAACGAAGTGGACACCACAAGCGAGCGCATCCGTTTCGTCAATGAAAACTCCATCCGCCAGGGAAAAGTCATCTTCGGCAACCCATCCATGCCCTTTGGCTATAAAGTAGCCGTGATCGATAACATAAAACGAATGGTAAAGGACGAAAAATATCAAGCAATTGTAGAGGACACCTTCGATTATTATCTTCGCCATCAATCTAAAAGTGCAACCATCCGCCATATGAATCAAAAATACGGGTCCATTCTCACCGTCAGCCGCATCCACTCCATGTGCACCAATCCCATGTATGCAGGCATTTATCGCGATAACCCCAACTACTGCCCGGCCTATATCACCCCGGAAGAGTACCATCAGCTGCAGTCCATCCAAAAGCAGAATCCTCACTTACGTACCCCGCTAAAAGACAAAGCTGTCTATCTGTTCTCCGGCCTCATTAAGTGTCCTGCCTGCGGCCGGCTCATGACATCCAATACGCGAAAAAAGCAGCTGAAATCCACATTAAAATACTACCGTTACTACCGCTGTCCCAACCATTACGCTGCCCATACCTGCACCTTTTCCAAAAGCTGCGGTGAGGAAACACTGGAACGATACCTTTTATCCATACTCACGCAGCAAACAAACGCCTACCACCTTATCATTCATTCCATCACTCCCCGCCAGACAGCCTGGCCAGTAATAGATATTGATAAAATCGAAAAAGAAATCAAGCGTTTAAATTACATGTACCTTAAAGGTCGAATCAGTCAGCAGCAATATGACCAGACCTGCGAAGAATTAGAACACAGTCTCCAGTCATCCACAGATACCGACAGCAATCCACCCACGCAAGCAGACCATATAACAGCAACAATGATTGCAAACAGCTGGCTATCCATATATCATCATTTAAACCGCCGGCAGCAGCGTTGTTTCTGGCGGTCGCTTCTGGAAAAAATCGAATTCGCAGACAACGAACGGTTTGAGCAGCTTTTTTTTCGAATTTGATCGTTGTACTTAACATACTGCTCCCAATGGTGCAAAATATACTGTCCTGGCACTGGATGCCATGATTAAAGGAATAAAAGAAAAAGGTTATGAACTGATCCCCATTTCTGAATTAATCTATACAAAAAACTATCATATGGACCAAACCGGCAGGCAAATCTTAGATAAATAACCTCATTTTGCCCGGTATAAATGTGACAAAAAAAATCATCCTAATGAAAAAGGAGGTAATGCACATTGGGCGACTCATTTGAAAAGAATTATCCACTGGATCAATTCCCCGACGCTTTCGATATCCAAAAAGCCGGCTCCTCGATGGACTGTACCGGTCTGATTCCATCTGCTATTCAAAGTGAAGATGAACTTGAGTCTTACGAAGATCTGTATCAATTCCAACCATGTACCATTCGTAAAAAAGAATATTCTTCAGAACAATGACCCTTTTCTACATCACTTGGACATATAGACCCGCCCTCACACTTGTGAGGAGCGGCTCTGTTGCAGTTAGTGTGCATATTTTAGTTACTGAGCAGCCCTTAAGGCTGAACTGTAACACGGGTCGGGTGCATATTTTAAAAGTGCATTGATTGCTATTCAGCCGTACAATTTAAGCTGGGATGAATGTGGGTAAGATTGGACTGACCGCTGGTTTTTCAAGTAATTTACGAAGAGCGTCCCTTCCACAGCAGGGTTGCCTTGTACCCAGGCTACCATTTCTTCAACCTTCGGTAGAATTCACCTTATGTCAAATGACTACTCACACAAAACTTACAACCTACCAACACCCAGTCGCTGTGTGAGACGAGGTGCTGCGCTATTTGCAAAACCATAGC
>Ga0153922_1000018_pt1 | contig 62390 bp, 65 predicted proteins | sample TSNJ006MetaG_FD_104723 | JGI IMG/M metagenome (GOLD analysis project Ga0153922, IMG submission 104723) | Attine ant fungus gardens microbial communities from New Jersey, USA - TSNJ006 MetaG | ecosystem: Host-associated > Fungi > Mycelium > Unclassified | place: USA: New Jersey, Brendon T. Byrne... | reverse complement strand
TGTATTTATAAATTTTTTATGAAATTTTTATAAATTAGTATATTCAAAAATGAGCAGTGTATTTTTCAATATACTGCTCACATTCCAATTTTTACAGCAAACGTTAACTTAATGACATTGCCCGAACAGGCGGTTCGCCTCCCGCTGGAGCGTGGTCAGGTCGTAGAGCCGCAGCGGGGCGGCGCTTTTTTCCTTCCGCTCCACGCTTCGGACAACGGCAGTCTGACCGTCACAGGCAGTGAGGACGTCCTCCGCTGATTTTCTATCCTTCAGCTTTTCGCCGGAAGCGGTAAAGTCCCCGCAATTCAGGTCGATCATGTAAAACGGCTCTTTGATGAAAGCGGCGATCTCCTGTTCCCGCGATACCATCAGCGCCAACGTAGGCGTCTGCACTCTTCCGACATTTAAGGTCGATCCGTGGATCACAGAGAACAGCCTGGTGGCATTAATGCCCACTAGCCAGTCCGCCTGAGAGCGGCAGAGGGCGGCGCGGTACAGGTTATCGTAATCAGCGCCGGCCCGGAGCTTCTCGAAGCCCTCCCGGATAGCCGAGTCCTCCATCGAGGAAATCCAGAGCCGCTGTACCGGCTTTTCGCACCCGCAATATTCGTACACCAGCCGGAAGATGAGCTCGCCCTCCCGTCCGGCGTCTGCAGCGCAGATGACAGTATCCACATCCTTACCGTTCATCAGGCGTCGCAGGATATCAAGCTGCTTCTTTTTGCCGGGAGCGGCGGTGTGTTTCCACTGGGTGGGGATGATGGGTAAATCCTCATACCGCCACTTGGCGAATTTCTCATCATAAGCGCCGGCGTTAGCCAGCTCCACCAGGTGCCCCACGCACCAGGACACAATCCAGCCGTTACCCGTCACAAAACCGTCCCCGCGCTCCTTTGCGCCCAGGACGGAAGCCACGGCCATACCCACGCTGGGCTTTTCAGTAATTACAAGTTTCAATAAAATCCCTCCTCGTTATTATATGGGAACAGAAAAAGCGCACGGTAAAGTACCTATGCGCTTCTGTATGCCCCGGTTTTTATCATCACGGAGATTGCCGTGTTAATAATGGTAAAATAAGTTGCCGCTCCTCTTGACATCTATGGTACATTGATGTACCATATACAAAAAAGTACAGGTACGAATATGTACCGTAGGAGGTTTTGATATGAATAGTGTCTCTGAACGCATTCGATATTACCGCAGGAAGATGGGCCTGACACAACAGGACGTGGCGTCCGCTTTGGAAATCCGCACGGACAACTACACGAAATATGAGTCCGGCGCACGAATCCCGCGGGATGAAAGACTTATCAAGCTTGCTAAAATACTCGGCGTATCCTACAATGCGCTGAATGAAGGCATCGAGCAAGAGTTCGTCGGCTTACTTAGCCGACACGCGATCAACGCGGTATTGGGTGATATGGAGTCATTTGAAGCGTTTGCCAGCGATATGGAACTGTCAAGAGAAGCGTATGATCTTATTGCGGATTTTTTTGTCAAGGGAACGCATTATTTTGCGGCAAATGATCCCGAACTTTACACGAAGCATATGGCGCAACCCAATCTGACCGACTTAATCGCGCTATACGACATATATAAGGAGCGGTTCGCTTCACGCTCGAATGAAACCAACGGTGACGACACATCTGAAATGAAGCCTGATGAGATTGTTCTAAAACTTGTCACCCCGCGCCCCCATAAAGCCGCAAAATGGGCGTTTTTCGTTGCGGTCAGCGAATACATGAAAAGGCATGATACCGAATCCATCCTGCGTGAAGCGGGAACCCTCTCAGGAAATCTTGACGCGCTCCAGTTTTTTGCCGTGAAGGTATTCGTGCCGCACCTTTCATTCATCATCGAAGCGGTTGAACTCTGCACGAACACAACCGTAGATGATTTTGAGAAATCCTTCCTGTTTGACGTACTTACCCCGTCCGATGATGAGAATGAGCGCGACGACGGGGAGGATGATTGAGGTGAGGAAAATGTCAATTTTAGTACTGAGCGAAAACGCTGAACAAATCGTGTTTACTGTGTCAAGCGACAAATGCAAAGTCCGGCTGGACAGCTTGGACGGGAGCATAGAGGACTACCGCGAGAATCTGGATTGCGGCAGGAAGTACATGACCAATTTCACCATAGATGCCTTTGCCATTGACGACGATGGCGAAAAGGTCATGGACGTGGGTTTTTTGAGTGGCATATATTTTGAAGCGGAAGAACTGTTCGGGGAAGAAATCAGCTTCCCCATGCTCTGCGATATGGTTTCTTCCGACGCCTGCGAAATGGCGGAGGCCATAACCGATGCGCGGGGAAGCATAAACCCGGCCATATGCCGGCCTGGGCATAACATGATGTACATTAAGAAAATATTCGTGGAAGAGCAGTGCCGTGGCCTCGGTGTGGGACGGTATCTGCTGGACAATTTAGTCCCGCTGCTGTCGCACTCGCTGAACCTCCACCCCCATGCCTGCGCGCTGATGCCGTATCCGCAAGTCAAAACGCAAAGCGGGCATATAGAGCGGGCGGTGGAAAATGCAGACAAGGAACTGCCGCGCCTCGTCAGGTTTTATGAGCGAGCCGGATTCGATAAAATAGGGGGTTCCGAATGCATGTATAAGAAGCATACAGATATTCTGGACGATCTGTTTGCGCGTATGGACGAGGAATAACACGGCGCCGGCGCCGTTATATCCCCGCCTGTAATTCTTTTGCCGCATCCAGCCGTTCCCACGGCAGATCAAGGTCGTTTCTCCTGAAGTGGCCGTAGGCGGCGGTCTGCCCATATATGGGTCTCCGCAAATCTAGCCGCTCAATAATCGCTGATGGGCGCAGGTCAAAGTGTTTGTTGATTTTGAACATGAAAAGAGCGCCCGCACTGCGGACGCTCTCCTGTTACGAAATATTTATGGTATTAAAGCTCCGGCTCGCTTCTGCCGGTCTTTTTGCCGCGCCCGGCCTGACCGGGGGATTCCCTCGCTTCTTTCAGCTTGTCCATAACCGAAGGCTTTTCGTCGATAATAGGCGCTGTTTTTTCCGCCACATCCCGCTTGATAGCCCTATCGCAAAAACGCAGAAGCCCCGGAATGTCCTGAACCGCTACATCCCACACGATTTTTTTATCCATCGCGGCGTAAGTGTGGGCGAAGAAATTTCGCATCCCGCGAATAGCGCCCCATTGCATCTGGTCTTTCGTCTCCGCCCTGAATTTGTCGGACAAACCTCCGGCCAGTTCACCGATTTGCATAATCTTCATGGACACCGAATCAAAGTAATCGCCGTCCGACAAAAATGTGTCGTAGTTCTCTCCGTACCGCTCTACCGTCGCGGCAATCCGTTTGCAATACTCCCGAATATGCCGTATACGCTGTATATCAGAACTGTCCATATATTTTCACCTTCTCTTTTTGTACGCTTTCATAGAACCACGGCGTTTTGTTTGCACTGTCGTGCTGCTCCAGAGCTTCCTCCGTCACAAGGTCAACGCCTTTGCCCAAGCTCTCTAGCAACTCCTCATAGAGCGCCCCCATGACAAAACCCCGGATTTTTGAGCCTTCCCGCCGAAACAGAACATCCACATCGCTATCGTCGGTAGCCTCGCCACGGGCGTAGGAACCGAAAACATAAACGGCGGGAATACCGTACTTTTCAGCAATCGGCGTGATTTTGCGTTTTAGTTCATCTATCGTGTATATCATGAGGATCACCTCCGTCCAAATCAGATGTTAATAGCGTTACCACACACTATCTTTATGTTATTATACTATTAAACCGCGCGTTATTCAACAGATATTATCCCATGCCATGTTTTTTTAACAGGAAAACTCCGCTCTCAGCGCCTCCGCCATATCCAACCGCTCCCACGGCAGATCAAGGTCGGAGCGCCCAAAGTGGCCGTAAGCGGCGGTCTGCGCATATATGGGTCTCTGCAAGTTCAGCCGTTCAATAATCGCTGAGGGGCGCAGGTCAAAGTGTTTGTTTATAATCTCCAAAACAGCCCCGTCCGGCAGCTCCCCCGTGCCGAAGGTGTTGACCGTGACGGAAACAGGCTGTGCCATGCCGATGGCGTAGGACACCTGAAGCTCCAGCTTGTCCGCTATCCCTGCGGCAACCAGGTTCTTGGCGATATACCGGGCGGCGTAGGACGCGCTCCTGTCCACCTTTGTCGGGTCCTTGCCGGAAAAGGCGCCGCCGCCGTGGCGGGCAAAACCGCCGTAGGTGTCCACGATAATCTTGCGGCCCGTCAGCCCCGTGTCACCGTGGGGCCCGCCAATGACAAACCGGCCGGTGGGATTCACATAGTATTTTGTGTTTATGTCCAGCAGCCCTGCGGGGATAACAGCCTGAACGACATGGCGCAGGATATCCTGCCTGATGCGTTCCTGCCCGGTCTCCGGCAGGTGCTGGGTCGAGATCACCACCGTATCAACCCTAACCGGCGCACCGTCCTCATATTCCACCGTCACCTGCGACTTGCCGTCCGGCCCCAGGTACGGTAGTGTGCCGTCCTTTCTCACCTCGGCCAACCGCCTGGTGAGCTTGTGCGCCAGATAAATAGGCATCGGCATATACTCATCGGTTTCTTTGGTGGCGAAACCGAACATCATGCCCTGATCACCGGCGCCCATACCGGCCGCCGCGCCGGTTTTCGCCTCAAGGGAACTGTCCACGCCCAAGGCGATATCCGGCGATTGGCTGTTCAGAGCGGTGAGCACCGCCACGGAATCCGCGTCAAAGCCGTACCGGGGATCGGTGTACCCGATACGGCGAACCATATCCCGCGCGATGCTCTGAATATCCGCATAGCAGTTGGTGGTAATCTCGCCCGTCACAAGGATCAGTCCCGTAGCCGCCGACACCTCGCAGGCCACCCTTGCCTGTGTGTCTTTGGCGAGGATGGCGTCCAGCACGGCGTCGGAAATCTGGTCGCACAGCTTGTCGGGATGCCCCTCCGTCACGGATTCAGATGTGAAAAGATAGTTTTTCATAATGCGTTCATCTCCTATATTATATTTTTTCAGATTAAGAATAGAAAAAGCGCGGGGCCGTTTATTACAACAGCCGCCGCGCCATGTTCTCTTGGTTACTGTGCGGAATCCCGGACCGCCCGCTCAAGGACGGCGGGGTCAAAGCCGGCGCTCGTATACCCGTCGATGATGACCTCCAGATAATACCCGCTTGGAATCCCCAGGGGAGGCCCCTCGTTCATGATGTAGACCATCGCCTCCATAGGCTTGCCGCCCAGCTCCACCGTCACCGTCTCCTTGCGGTAAAAGTGGGGATATCCCTCATAGCGGTCGAGCGCCTCCTCGTCCCGGGGCGTAATCTCCCACAGGAGCACGGGCACGAAGCTTCCCTCCGCGGGTTCCACCGTCGCCACGGCGCCGTTTTTACCGCCACGGAACAAAAGCCTGTAGCCCGAAAGCCCGGCAGTGCCCAGCGGCGTCGCGTAGGGGCAGCGGTATTCCATCTGCTCCAGATTGAGATTGGAGCCATACGCAAGATAAAGTTTGTTGCTCATAAAATCAGCCTCCTTGTAAATATATTCTTACCGCCACGGAACAAGCGGCCCAGCCGCGGGGGAGCCGTCAGGCCCCCACACGGTACCTCCAAGCCGAATTGCCGCTCAGATGCTGGCACAAATGCTCCCGGCAGTTCTTGAACTCCTGACCGATAAAGCCGATCCGGTTCAGGTACACCCGCATGGCGAACTTTTCATTTTCGACCTGCGGCTTTTTACTGCTAGCACTTTTCTGGGTCAGCGCCTGATGGTTGAGCGCCAGAGCGAGGACAATATATGAGCGGATTTTTCCGGCGTGAAGATGTCCTTTTTCATCCGCCGCGTTAAAGCCGCGAAGCTCGACCGTGCGGTGCCCATGGAAGAAGCTGTGCAGGTTCAAAAAATGGTAGCGGCTGTCATGGTAGTGACCGCTCCTGCCGCCGCTGTAGCCCGCGTACCAGATATCCTCGATCTCGCCGAAGGTCTTGGGCTTTTTCTCGTTCATCCGCCTGACCATATATTCGTCCATTTTTTTGCAGTACCGCATCCTGTCCGGTTCGATCTGGAGCGCCTTGTAAAACAGGTCGTTCTTGCTGGCGATGATATTTACGAAATTGCGGATGCTGCGCGGTGTGTGCGGAGCGCCATCCAGATGAATGTGGATGCCCTCTGTCTTGCCAACAAACCCTCCGGCCTTGCGGAGCTTGCGAATCAGCTCCTGCAGTGTATCTATATCCTCACGGTAGGAGAGGATCGGACTGACTAGCTCCACACTGTAATCGTTGCCAGCCGGAACAATGCGTCCGTGCTCCTTTCTCCGGCAGGTGATGCTGCCGTCATAAGTAAATTTCCAAACCCGGCCATCGGGAGCGGTCACGCTTGTGCCGCTGACCCGTCCGCCGAGATGCTCTGCGGCAACCTCCGCCGCCCGTGTTCTGGTGATACCCGTAAACTCAATTTCAATGCCAAATTTGCTTGTAAACATGCGCCTTCCCGCCCTTTCACAGAACAATTGTTTGCCCTTCGTTGTGTTGTATGTTAACTCTGTTCAGAAGGGGTTACAAGTCCTTTCGGCGCGAAAAAGTGTAGATTGTTCCGGCTTTTTGGAGCCTTGAATTGTGTAGGTTTACGGGCGTTTTTTCCTTTATCTATGCGGCTTTACAGCCGCCTTATTTTGTCCTCGCCATAGACAGCCCCAAGATGAGAGCCGGAGTCCCATGCAACAAAGACGGTGGCGCAATCGTCCACAGACTTGACCGTTCCCTGAGTACCGGGCTGGAGTTTAGTATACGGGTCCTCCATTGAAACCAGTTCCACGCGGCAGCCGGACGGATACGCCTCCCGCACCTGTCTGACGGTTTCCCGGGATGAGAAGGGATTATTCATTGCCGCCATTGCCCGTCGCTCCTTCCTCAAAAGACGCATTGACATTGTAGATCAATTCGGCGTCGGCCAAAGCCTCCGCCAAGTTGTCTGCGCCGTGTCCACCCGTTTCGGCATCAGCCGAATCCGTGTCCGGGCGGCCGTCAAAAACGGCGTGTGCGGCCACAGGCGCGCCCTGTTCGCGGCGTTTGCCTCCCTTAAAAGAGCCGTCGCCGGTCAGGTTCTTAAGCAGGATTTTACGCGACACGGCGTACTCCTTGCCGATAAAGCCCAGGCGCAAAAGGAAACAGCGCATGGCGTATTTTTCGTTCTCCACAGGCTTTTCCTTTGCCGTCACACGGGCCTGGTTCCTCGCCGTTTCGCAGAGCGTGCTCACAAGGTGGGTGTAGGCGGTTACCTCCTCCGGCGAAGAATCCGGCGGGAACCACGGAAACCGGATGCGTCCGTCCCCACGTTCAATCGGCAGAGTCTCTGTGCCGCCAGACTGGCTCAGTCCGACAGCCTTTCGGATCAGCGGCGCCTTGCCCGCCGCCAGCTTCTCCAGGTTATTCAGCGCCGTATCGGTAAAATCCGCGTCGGGAACCTCAATCACCAGCCTTTCAGGATCATCTCCGGTCATTGGTGCGCTGGTTTCCGATAAGCCCTTGTCGGGAGAGTCCCCATCAAATGAGTCCTCGGAAACAAAGCCCCGCTCCGCCAGCCGCTCCAGCAGGTTCCGGGCGTCCGCGGCCTCCGTCCGCCCGTCAAAAACCAACGTTCCATATCTGTCAACAGTGTAATTGTTCACGGCAAAGGCAAAGCTGGGTGCGCCTTTATACACCGCCGCACATCCCGTGATCTCGCTGACCGCCGTTACCAGAGCCTTGCGCTCCGCGCCCGTTACATTAAATCTGATTTCCATATTGACCATCCTTTCCATCGCATATTCCATGCCTCCGCATGTTGTGTTGTATGTTAACTCTTCGGGGCGTGATTGCAAGTCCTTTCTGGCCTGTATGTTGCACAAAGTTTCGGGCTGCGCGATATGTGGTTTTGCCGGTTCTGTAGTGTGCCGGAACAATTACGGCAGAAAAAAACAGCGGGTGCTCTACATTTCGTAAAGCACCCGCCACTTGTGTTTTTTTACTATTCCGTTATCTTATCCAGATCGGGATAAGATGGGTAGGTTATACCGGATTATCTCAAACCCGCTACAACAAAGACCCAAATAGCTCACCTTCAATATCCAGGATATCCCGGATATTTATCTTTTTGCCATTCATCAGCACAATGACGCCCTCGTAATCGTCAATCTTTTTCACTGCGCCGGTAACTGTAATATAAGCGCCGCCTTCTTTTTTCTCATCCTTCCGGAAGTAGGTCACGGACACCTCCGGCCGGTCGGGGGTAGCATCCTCCAGTATGCCCAGCTTCATGCTTAATGTTTCCAGCATATCCTCGCTGAGTTCCTTCCGCTCATCGGTGAGCCTTGCGGTTTCCGCGATGGCCGCATCGTAGCCGGTGAGCGCGGCAAACGGGGAAAACTGCGCCGCCCGGTTCGCTATGGACATTTGCGGGCGAGTGGAAGAAACATGATGGTGTAGGTTAATAATATCGTCATATGGCCCGCTCACGCTTTATGCCCTCCAATCTGGTTGTTGCGGTCAACCGTCGTTGCGCCTTCCTCAAGGTTCATGCCTTTCAAAATGGCATTTTTACCGTGCTTTTTCCTGATGTTTATGACGGTCTTCTGTATCTTTTTTTCGCGCTGGGTCTCGGCGTCTTCCCCGGCTCGCTTTGCCCGATCCGCCTCATAGTCTGTGAAAAGGTCAAGCTGTTCAAAGGCTGCAGTCTTTGATACAGAGGATTCGGGGATGACGTGGTTTGCGGTGACATTGACTCGCCGGGCCAAAAGGTTTTTGTCCACGACACGGTCAAATAAATCCGAAACAGCCTCAAGAATCAGCTTTGTAGAGGATGTGTGCTTCCCCAAATTCGCGGTGCCGTGGGCGTGCTTCGGAACATCACCGCGCCCATAGTGGTCTTTTGTAACTACGCCGTGATAATTTTTCCTGCGCTCCGGGTCTTTGAGGTTTTCAATGTCGTAGCCGACCGTGAGCACAAGCTGATCCGTTACAAGCCCCTTGTCCACCAGATCAAGCACCAGTAAATCGGTCATTTCCCGGACGATCAGCTTCGCCTTGTCAAAGGGATACGGCTGCTGCAATACCTGACCGGAGCCGACGCTGTTGGAGCTTGGCTTGTACGCCTTGACATCCGCAATTGTGCATGGCTCCCAGCCCCAGGCATGGTCAATCAGCAATTCGGCGTTTACGCCAAACAGCTTATACAGCAGAGCCTCGTTGTGATAACCGTTCGGCTTTCCTATGGAGCAGCGCGCTATGTCGCCCATCGTAAACAGCCCATGTTCCTCCAGCTTCTTTGTGTACCCCCGGCCCACGCGCCAGAAGTTCGTGAGCGGGCGATGCGCCCACAGTGAACGCCGGTATGCCATTTCATCAAGAAAAGCGATCCTGACGCCGTTTTCATCCGCCGGGATATGCTTCGCCTCAATGTCCATCGCGACCTTGCTGAGATAAAGGTTTGTGCCTATGCCCGCTGTTGCCGTGATGCCGGTGGTTTCCAACACATCAAGAATGATCTTCATGGCAAGCTCACGGGCGGTGAGATTGTAGGTACGGATATAGCTGGTCACGTCCATGAAAACCTCGTCGATGGAGTAGACGTGGATGTCTTCGGGAGCGATGTATTTCATGTAAATATTATAAATCCCTGTGCTGCGTTCCACATAGCGCGCCATCTGCGGCGGCGCGACAATATAGTCCAGCGACAGTTCCGGCGATGATTTCAGTTCATCGCTGTTATAGGATGACCCGGTGAACTTACGCCCAGGCGCGGACATCTGCCTTTTCGCGTTGGTCTCCTTCACTTTTTGAACGACCTCAAACAGCCTTGCCCGTCCCGGAATGCCGTAGGATTTAAGCGCAGGAGTAACTGCAAGGCATATTGTTTTTTCGGTTCGGCCCGCATCCGCCACCACAAGATTTGTGGTCATCGGATCAAGGCCGCGTTCCATGCATTCTACCGAAGCATAGAACGATTTCAGATCAATTGCGACATAGGTTCTGTTATCCATGCCCCGGCTGCCTCCTTTCTTTTTTCACTTGGGGTTAAATGAAGCGAATCTGTCCTATTTATTATCGCCATCCATTGGCTGTTTTAACGCGGCCATGCGCTCCGGGGAGATGTAATGCGTGGCGTAATTCCGCTCGATATTTTCATCGCCCGACTTGGAAAAGCGCAGCTTGACGGACGGCTTCTTTCCCTTGCGTCCCCATTGCTTATAAAAAGTCCATGACGGCTTCAGGTTGTTTTTGCGGGCGTAGGCACGAACCTCCTTCATTATAAATGCCAGCTTGTGCAGGTTTACCTTACATACCCGCTCCAGGTAATCCACCCGCCCGTTACGCCAGTTCTCGTAATCGGACGCGGAAAGTACGCCCAAATCCATCAGCACCTGCACGGGAACCGCCATGCCGGTCTTTTGGATTTGGCGGTACATGGAGTTGTGTACTTGTCCGATAATTTCGCCGTTGTTCATTACATCCACCTCGTTATATATAAAGAATATCACAATATACCCAGGATTGCCATGTTTTCAGGTGATATAGCGTCAGGGAATGCGGGAGCCGAAGCTCCCTGCATCCCACGCCGCTTTCCCCGGTGTTATTCTTCGTTATCGGAATCGCCGGAAACTCCGCCGTCAAGGTAGGCGATGTCCTCCTCCTCCAGCGGATAGCTGGCGTATTCCTCGGACTCCTCGTCTGTATCATCGTAATCATCGAAGCCGTCCCCGTCCTCATATTCCTCGTCAAGCTCCTCCTCCAGAGCGGCCTGCTGCTTCGGCTTGTAAATCTTGAAGTAGAAGCCCACGCCGCCCGCGGCAACCACCGCAATCAGGATAAAGACAAGGCTGCCGGAGCCGCCCGAATCAGAAGCCGTTTCCGCCTGCGTATCGGTAGTGTCCGCCGTTTCCTCCGTCACAGGCTCGGTTACGGCAGGAGTGGTTACGGCAGTGGAGTTCGCTGCCGAGTCCGTATCCTCGGCTTGCTCGGCCAGGGCCAGCAGGTCTTTTTCCGTGACCGCGTCAAGGAAATACACATTATTGCTATCGCGCTCCAGATCGATAATCAGGTAAAAGACGTTGCCCGCCGGGGTGGTAATGGTATAAAACTGCTTGCCGTCCCCATCGGTGGCGGTGTCCACCACCGTGCCGGTCCCGTCGGGGGTGAAGGGGTTGCTTTCCTCCTCCGCGGCGGTTTCCTCCTGTGTTTCCGAGATTGCTGTCTCTTCGGAAGTCTCTTCTTCCGTATAAGCGAAAGCCGTGACGGAAAAGCCGAACAAACAAATGACGGCGGCCAGCGCCGCCGTCAAGAACCTTATTTTATTCCTCATCGTCAAAATCCTCCTCCTTTGAAGTAACTCCCGTCCCATAGGCGGGAGCGGCTGTCGCGGCCGTACCTGCGGACTGTTCCCTGTAGGCCCGGATAAATCCGGCGAGCTCGGAAGGCGCGACGTCCACCGAGCGGAACAGGGATATGATCTCCGTGTTCTCCAAATCCGTCTTCTGGGCCTCAAGCTCACGCAGGCGGGCCTGCTGCTCGGCTATTCTCGCCCTGGTTTTCTCAATATCGCTAATGGTCTTCTGAATTTTAGGGTTCATCTAAAGCATTCCTCCTTGTTAATGAATTCTGCCAAAGGCAAGAAAATGACTCTGCCAGTAGCTGGTTTCAATGGATGTGTAAGAAATTGGGTTGCCGCAGTGAATCATCATGCCGTTACCGACATAGATACCCACATGGCTCGCGCCGCTGGTGTTATAGGTGCCCTGGAAGAAGATCAGGTCACCGGGCTTCGCCTCGCTCGCGGACACGATGGCAGACATATTGTACAGCCCGCTCGCCGTGGTACGGCCAACGCTTGCCACGCCGGACTGGTTGAGCACCCAGCAGACAAAGCCGGAGCAGTCAAAGCTGGTGCTTGGCGATGATCCGCCCCATACATACGGGTAACCTAAATACTTCTCGGCTTCCTTGATCATCGCGGCGAAATCGGCGTCGGAGAGCGCCTCCCTGGGTATATCGTAATCCGTGTAACTGCCGCCCGTGTAGCCGCCCGCGTAAATACCGCCGCCGAACAGGTCGGGCTTGTTGCCCTTTGTCTCCATGTACAGGCTGTACATCTCCATCTGCTCCGCGTCCAGGTTCATGGCGGCAACGCCGCTGACGGCCCGGTTTTCCAGCGTAACGCTGAGAATGAAGTAGTTATATGCCACACGCACGGTGTAGGAATTGCCCTCGCTGTCGGTTCGGGTCTCCGTCCGGTAACGCACCTCCACGATCTCCGTGACGGTCAGGGTGTACTGCCGGTCAAAGATGGCCTGAAGCTCGGCCGCAACCTCCGCCGGCGTGTAATCGAAATATACCGCCGTCAGGTAGGATGCGAGCTCATAGGGATCATGCCCGATCTGGGCGAGGGAGTAGCGGTACTCGTCATAGCCGGGGTAGTCGCTCTCAATGCTGTCGATCTCCGCCTGAAGCTCCGTCTCAAGTCGGGTATAGTCCGCGTCCGCGGCGAGGACATCCTCGTCCTCGGCGGTGTAAGAGGACATGATTGTTGTTGAGAAACCGCCGCCCGCCATGTTGGAGCAGGAAACAAACAGACTGGAAAAGAGAAACACGACCAACAATATAAGCGCCGCGCCGCCTATCAGCAGCGGATGCCTGCGGACAAAGCCCGTGACGGCTTTCGCTGCCCTGGCGGTCAGGCTGCCGGCCTTTTGAGCCGTCTGCTTCGCGCGCTTGGCCTCCTGCGCCGCCTTTGCGTACTGCCGCTTAAGCTTCCGTTTCTGCGCCATGCGGGACAGGAGATTGCTCTGAAGCCGGGGATTGTCATGAAGCGCCTTCTGCCAGGCGTGTTCCGCGGCGCGTTTTGAAGTCTGGCGCTCCAGCTTCGCCACCCGGCGGTAAGGCCGGGTCTTATGGAAGCGATAGGCCCTGTGCAAGCCTCCCTCCACAAGGCGTTCGCCTTTATGAGCCGCCTCCACGCCCACATTCTCATGCTCCACTTCCCGGATTTTTTTGTGGACGTAGCCGCCGACGGCTCCGGCTCCGGCCTTGACGGGCCGCATGGGTTTGGATCCCTTGAGGTGCTCGGTCTGGGTTTTGACTTCCTCCTCAAATAGCAGGCGGCGCTTGGGCTTGCCACTTTCCGGGTCAAAATTCCGCTCCACCTTAACGCTGTGTTTTTTGGGGAGCCTCTGCTTCGCCGCCTCCAGCCGCGCCGCCGAATGCTCCGCCTTATACTGAGCCTTTTTCAGTTTTTTGCCGGATGGGGTAGCGCCGGGCGGCGTTTCATCGGCGGTAAACCGGAGCTTGTCAGGTTTTGACTGTATCGGCGTTTCCGCCTTTAATTTCCCTGCGGCGGTATCGCCGGAAGCGGGGGTATCAGGCGGCGGGGAGCCTTGCTCCTCCGTAAACCGCCGCTGGTACTTTGTCCCGTGCTGGCGGGATTTTGCCTCGGAAAATTCCCCGTGGGTATCGTCAAACCGCAGGCGTCCCCGTCGCTCCGACAGCGGGGTCTTTTTTGACTTTTCCGCGCCGCGCTGTCCGGCGGGATCCTCCCGCGCTCTATCATGATCAGGCTGTTCCACGGCTGTCTCCGAAACGTCCGGTAAATCCTCCGGCTCCGGTGCGGCAGGCCGATCCGGTGATTCCGTCTGCCTCGTATCCTTTGAAAGCCGCCTGTCATCATCCGCGTGATTCCGGTAAGCCGCCTTATTTTGCGCCCTGCGCTGTAACGTCGCAGTGCTGTCCCGTAGGTCACCGGACGGGGAAGTCCTCCGTATATCCCGCGCCGGGGTATCGGTTAAGTGGTATGGTGTTTCCGTAAACTCTCCGAATGACTGGCCCGGCGTATCTGGCGTTGGGTCCGCCATACGCTCCGGAGCTTCTTCCTGCCGGATAGTGTCGCCGTATCCCGAATCCTCCGGTATCTCCGATGTATGCCGCGGCCGGCGGTGTTCCCGGCTTTCGGAAATGGCCTGACGGACGGAAGCCCCGGTATCCGGCGCCTCTCGCGCCTGCCGCAGGTCGAAATCCTGCCCCCGGCCGCTGATCCGGGTATCCTCACCCGTGGCGAGGTTCCGCTCCACCAGCCCGTCACGGGTCATCTTGTGTACTTTTTTATCCCGCTTTTCATATTCCCTCGTTATGATCACCTCCCAAAACGATAGACAGCGGGTACCCAAAAGAGCGTACCCGCCGTCTGTCAATGAATATGGTTAAAGGCTGGCCTCCTTGTGTTTTGACCTGCCGGTTTCCGGAGCTTCCTGCTTCGTCTGGGCGACCTTCTCCTGAAACGCGCGGATATTTTCCAGCACGGACGGTCTTTCTGCTGACTGTTCTAGCCGCTCCAGCTTCCCGATGGCGGCGTCCACGCTTTTCCTGGCGCCGGTCAGGCAGGAAAGCTCCGTCTTAAACGGCGACTCCAACAGCTTCGCCAGCTTGCCGGAGGGCTTCGCCTCCTGTACCGGATCCTTGCCGGACAGGGTTCTGCCCATGTTTTTCACATTCCGGCCGGCCTCGTGGTATTCCGCGCTGACCGCCTCAATTTTAGCGATGGATTTCTCAGCGGCTTGGATGCCGCCGTCCAAGATGTCGCGCAGGGATTGCAGGCCGTCCCCGATTTTGAAAAATCCGGCGAGGTTGTTCAGCGCGCTGATCCCCTTTTCCTTAAAAGCGGCCACGGCATTCTTACAGCCCTCAATAATGCTGTTCTTCACGGCCTCCAGCTTCTCCCGCGCATCATTTACCGCGCCCTCAAGCGTCAGGGCGCCACCACGCAGGGCTGTCCTTGCCGGGTGGTTCTGCTCCTCCCGCATGCCGCATGGTGGCCAGTTCACCGACCGCCGTCTCCAGCTGGCGCTCCATTGCGCCTATATAGCCGATCAGCCCGCGCAAATCCGCGGCGTCCACATGGTTCTCCTCCAGAATGGACAGCAGCTCCTTGACCTGCGCGTTTTCCTGTAACGGTGTGGTTTTCTTTTTTGCCATAGTCTAAAACCTCCTTTTTAACCCGCGTTTTCCGTTTCCGATGGCTTGGTTGTAAGGAGCGAATACAGCTCCGTATCCTTCGGGAAGCGGTCAATGAAGGGTATGATCACGTTTCCATAAAAGAGCAGGCCCTCGCCGGAATTGCTGTGGGTAACGTAGGAAAGCTGATGGGACGATATGCCCAGCTGCTTTGCCAGAATCTGCCGGTCGCCCTGGGCCTGGTTAAGCATATAGATGAAGTCACTGTTTTCAAAGATGTTCTCGATCTCCCTCGAAGCCAGCAAATCCTTAATGTTTTGTGTGATGCCGGTGGGTACGCCGCCCCACTTTCTGAACCGCTTCCATATCTCTACCGTGTAGGCCGCCGTCTGTTCCTCCTTTAATAGAAGGTGCATTTCATCAATGTAAAACCATGTGGTGCGGTGCAGGGCGCGGTTGACGGTGACGCGGTTCCAGACCGCATCCTGCAAAATCAGCATCCCGATCTTTTTCAGGGACTTGCCCAGTTCCTTGATGTTAAAACACACCAGGCGGTTATGGATATCCACGTTCGTCCTGTGATTAAATACATTGAGGCTCCCCGTGACGTAAATCTCCAGCGCGGTGGCGATCCGTTGGGCCTCCGATTCCGCCTGCCCCCGGAGCAGGTTGTACAGGTCTTGCAGAACCGGCATCTTTTCCGGGCTTGGGTCGGAGAGGTAATCCCGGTAGACCAGCCGTACGCAGCGGTCTATGATGGTCTTCTCCACAGGCTCCAGACCGCTCTTGCCGCCGATGATAAGCTCGCACAGCGACAGGATGAAGTCGCTCTTTAAGGTCAGCGGGTCTTCCTCCTCGGAATAATCCGGATTGATATCCATCGGGTTTATGTGATGGCCGCTGGTGGGCGACAGCTTGATTTCCTGCCCGCCTAGCCGGTTTACCAGAGGGTGGTATTCCCCCTCCGGATCCGATATGATGATATCGTCCTCGGTAAGCAGGAACACGTTGGTGATCTCCCGCTTGGCGGCGAAGCTCTTGCCGGAGCCGGGCGTGCCAAGGAAAAGACCGTTGGGATTTTTTAACAGCTTGCGGTCAGCCATGATCAGGTTGTTGCTTAAAGCGTTCAGGCCGTAGTAGAGCGCCTCGCCGGATTGGAAAAGCTCGCAGGTGGTGAAGGGAACGAAGATGGCCGTGCTGCTGGTGGTCAGCCCCCGCTGGATTTCGATCTGGTTCAGTCCGAGAGGGAGCGAGGACATCAGCCCCGCCTCCTGTTGGTGATCCAGGCGCTTGAGGGCGCAGTTATACTTCTGGGCGACGCCCGCCGCAGCGAACACGTCGTTCTCCAGCTTCCGTTTGTTTTTGGCCGTGTTCAGCACCAGAATAGTGACCAAAAACATGCGCTCGTTGCGGGACTGCAAATCCTCCAGCAGCGTCTTAGCCTCCGCTCCATATGTCACCAGGTCGGGCGGCAAAACGTCCATATCGTAACCGCTCCTCACAGCTTTCCGCTGTTCCTCGATCTTCATTTTGTCCAGATCGGACAGCTTGCGCTTGACGTTTTTGATCGCCTGCGCCTGGTCGATGGACTGGATGTGCAGGTTGACCGTGACCGCGTCGTCCAGGTCGAGGAAATCGGCTAACATGCGGTCGGTGAGCTCCGGTGCCAGAATCTGCACGAAGCTGGCGGCGCCGTAATGAGCGCCCATACGGAACATCCTGCCGTCCCGGAAATCGAAACCGGAGGGCGCGACGGCATCCTTCGTTCCGCTGCCGGTCTTGACGATATCCCGCCAGTCGAAACGGAACTTCTCCTGACCGTCCGGATGGAACTGGCCGTGGAGCAGTTCCAGACGCTCCGTCCCGTTCAGCGGGCGGGCGGTTACGCCCAGCGTCTTGAAGTTGGCCAGGATATCCGCCTCAATGCGCTCCAGCCGCGGCTTGGCCGCTTTCAGGCTGTCGGCCTCGATGCCGAAGGTGATATACTTGGTCTTCACAAGTCCATTGTTTCCCTTGGCAAGCTGGCCCTTGAGCATGCCGGCATACTCGCGCCGGATACTGTTAAACGCATCGTCCCGGTCGGGAATATCGATGGAACGCTGGAACTCCCGGACGTTGGCGCGGCGGTTGATAAAGGTAAGCTGCACGCTGACCGACGAATCAAAGTAGTTTAAAAAATCGCAGTAATTCTCGAAAATCTGGGTCTTGTCGTCGTTTTGCGCCAACTGGTAATTGATATCGTTGAACACGATGGTCTTGGTGTACAGGCGGCTGCTCGCACGGCAGACGCCGTCCCGATGCATCTCCTTGTAGGGGATGGACTGCTGGGTGGTCTGGGGCGTGTCGGCCCTGCCGAAGAACCGGGTTTTCAGTGATGAAGAAAAGCCCTTTTGCTTGGGCGGCTTAGATTTCCCGGTTTTGGACATGGCCTTTAAATCGGCCTTATCCTTTTTTGCCTGACGGACGCTTGCCGACAGCTTTTTTTCCTGTCTGGACCGCTGCTTTGTTTTGGTTTCCAATAGACGATTCCTCCTCCTTTTGCAGATATTGGTATAGATTTTCTGTTTTATATGGCCGCACGCCCGGCCAGAGCCGGGCACGGATAATGTTGCGGGCGATTTTTTCGGCCGGCTGGCCGTCCTTCTCATACATCGCCAGAAAGAAGAACGGCAGCATCAGCCCGATCATAATCAGCACCGCCGCGTCGTTGCCGACGGCGCTACGGGTGAGCAGGTAGGTGGGAACGCCCACGGCGGCGGCAAGGGAGAAGCAGATAATCTGCCGTTTGGTCAGGTTGAACGCCACCTTCGTCTTGACCTTGGCAAGGTCTTTGGGTACGGGTACAAACGCCATTTAAACCACCTCCTTCTCGTGCCGCTCCGCAATCCCCAGCAAAATGTATGCCACGCAGGGCACGGCAACGCTGTTGCCCAGCATCTGGTAGCGTTTGGTATCGCTGATGGGCTTCCCATCGTCTCCGTAAGCCGTCCAGCCGTCCGGGTATCCCTGCAGGCGCTCGCATTCCGTTGGCGTCAGGCGGCGCACGATGTAGCCCAAGCGGACGGGATTTTGATAGTTCAGGGAATAACTCCCGTTCTCCTTGGCCTGTAGGGTGCCGGAAATTTCCTCCGTCTCCCGCAGGTTGCGGCAATCCACCGCGGCAACGGCGGGGGTGTCGGTGGCGGTCAGGGTAAAGCTCACATCCTCGTTGACGCCGTTCCCCCTCGGACCGTTTTCATCCCTGCGGCCGATCATGTTCCCCTGCAGGCAGTACGCGGCGACAGCGTGGCGATCGCCGGCGGTAATCGTCGGGGCGGGATCGCCGCTTTTCCCCACGCCCAGGCCGTTGCCGGAGCCGTCGTTCTTGCGCATGTTCCCGCCGCCCATATACCGTGTGGCTTTATCATGAATGGGTATCGGTTCGGAGTCCGGTATTTTCTGGACAACGCACAAGTCCGTCTCGCTGGCCATGCCCGCCGGACGGGACAGCCCCGCGCCGGAAGCGCAGAGGGTGCCGCTTATCTTCGGATGAGCCACCAGCGGCGCGTTGCGGCTGGAAGCGGTGCCCGACATAGTTAGGGTATAGGCTGTATCGGCGGTTGTGATATTGCCGCTTTGGTTCTGATGGACAGCCACGGCGCCGCAGATAATGGGCTGCTCGTGATAGCAGGTCAGCGTGGCTGACAGATTCTCCAGTGTCTCGGCGTTTGTCTGCGCCGTGGCCCTGCACAGGATATCCGGCTCCCCACCGTTTTCCTGCTGTGCCGGAGCAAACACCAGCCCCGCGGGATTTCTCCCGCCGCCTCCGTCCGCGCCCGCCAGTGTGGGGGACGCGCCGTCCTCGGTGAAAATTCTGGACTGCTGGGTATCCCAGGGCGTCAGGCAGTTCGTCGCGGCACAGTAATCGCAGACGGCCACCGCGTGGCCCCGCGCTTCCTGCAGGGTATACGCCGGATCACCGGCATCACCCACGCCGAAGCCGGTATTCATCCCAAGCGCCCTGTGGCGGGTGGCAAGCTGGGTATTGATCGGATACGCCTCCCGCGCCACCACCGGCAGGTGCCCATGGGTCTCGCAGCGCAGGGTTGGCGAATTGCCGCCCTTTTCCACGCTCATGATGGCGCCGCCCTGGTCGTTTAAGATTTCGACTGGACGGTCAGCGCCTCCAGCAGCATAGGCGGCAGGGCCTTGCTGCGGCGTTCCGCCCGCCGCAAAATACCCCTGCAGGCTTTTGGGGACAAAGAGTACCTCGCCGGCGCGTTTTCCTCCAAAATCCGCGACAAGAAAGATTCGCCTGCGCCGCTGTGCCGTTCCGAAATGTTGGGCGTTGTACACGCACCAAGCGAGGTCAGCGCGTCCGCCTCGCACCATGCCGGCGTTGGCCCACTTTCCAGATTGAGGAACTGGAACTTCGGCCTCTGTGAACGCCTCAAGCACGGCTTTAAAATCAAATCCTCCGTTTGAGGACAGGGCACCGGGGACGTTCTCCCACACCGCCCAGGTTGGATATTTCCCATCTGTAGCCTCCCTCATTTCATCAATGATCCTGATCGCCTCCGAGAATAGGCCGGAGCGGGGATCCGCCAAGCCCCGGCGCTTCCCGGCGGCCGATAACCCCTGGCACGGACTGCCGAAGGTGATGATGTCCACGGGCGGCAGCTCGCCCCCGTGAAGCTCTGTTATGTCGCCCACATGCTCCATCCGGGGCAGGTGGCGGCGGGTGACGGATATGGCGCAGGGCATGATCTCGCTGGCCCACGGCGCCTCGATCCCGAAAAAAGAAGCGGCATAGGGGAAGCCCCCTATGCCGTCGAATAACGATCCTAACGTGATATTCTGTTGTTTATCCACTATATATTTATATCCTCCTCCCTAAAGCTCCGGCCCAGACTTTTTGTGACCGGGCGGGTTTTTCGGCGCCGCCGGTTTTCGATTGGCCTCCCGCAGCTTTTCCACCACGGACCCACCCGTTTGCGCCTGATCCTTTTGGCGGGCGGGCGTGTGCACGGTGAAAACATCAAGGTACGCGCCGACCGCGGCCGCAAGCTGCCTGAAATCCGCGTCGGTGGGGCGGTAGCCGTACCATTCGCTTTTACCGCTGTCCGTCCAGATGTGAGGGATTCCGTCGTGATAAACGGTGCTCATTTTCTTGCCCCATATGTCCCCGAATCGGAACAGAAGGGTATCCACCTCGCCCTCCGCGCGGTTTAATACCGTGGCTTTCAAGGCTTCGTAATGGTCGGCGTACCCCAGCGTAACAAACTGGAGCTTTACGCGGTTATCGCCGCCAAGGTCGCCGTAGCAGGCGCGGCCCGCAAACACCGGATCAGATATCCCAGCGCACGCCGCAGCCAACCTGCCCAGCTCCTGCTCAAAAAAGTTCATGCTTATTGCCTCCTCTCGCGTAAAAGTGGGCGGTGACTAAAGCTCAGGCCCGGATTTGTCCGGCCTGTTCTTATGCGGTTCCTTAGGAGCTTTCGCCGCCTCCCGAATCTGTTTCAGCACGGAACGCTTGTCCGCGGAGGCGGGTTTGTCCGTCGGCGCGGCAGACACGCCCGATTCAAGTACGGATTTGTCCTGAAACGGCTCGCTCTCAAACAATAATTCCGCACGGTGGTTGCGGAAGTCCTTTAAAACGGATTTTAACTCGTCCGGAAGTAAAGTCCTTTTGACGTGAATATCACCGGGAATTTCCGCGGTGTAGCAGTAATCGTATGGTAGATACGCTGCGTTGACTTCCTTTATTTCGGACTTCAATACGTACTTGTTATCGGATAACGCACTGTTGTAATCCTGTGAAATTATGCCGTATTTGCATAGGTAATCAGTTCCCCAATGCTCGCCGGACGAGGAAAGGTCAAGCTCCAACAAGGCAAGGCACATATTTCCGCTGTTTATGCCGCGCAAAACACCGGGGATTACTACAAAGCCTTTGTTGCTATCCCGTTCGACTAGCCTTTCGCCACCGTAAACTGCAACCATTGACTCGTGCAGCCGAGTGAGTATACCTTTTGCGTAAACCATATCCGTCTCATAGGACGCTTGTAATTCGTAATAGTCGATGAACGGCAGGATATGGCTCTTGATATACCTGGCGTACTGTTCCGGCTTGCTTTTTTCGTTCATATTGCATCACACCTTTCAAAATAGAATCTACCGGAGAATCAAAGTTCCGGTCCGGATTTATCCCGCGCAGGTTTATCCTTATGCGGTCCCTTGGGAGCTTTCGCCGCCTCCCGAATCTGTTTCAGCACGGAACGCTTGTCTGCGGCGGCGGGTTTATCCGGCGCCGCATAATCCGCCGCCGTCCGGGCAATGCCATTGGCCCGCGCTATTTGATGGGCCGCGCCGGTTTCGTATGCTTCCTCCAGAGCCGCTTTCATACCCCAAACTGAAACCTCACGAAAGTCAAGGCTGTCCCGCTTACGGGTTTCAAGAGTCTCGAAAAAGCAATGTTTTTTTGCGATCCGCTCAAAGAGAGCATCCTGCGTTTCCGCAGTTTCCATTGCCGATGGCGCATAAGTAATCCACCCGTTTTTCATCAGCGGGTAATCGCCCTGAATTGCCTCTTGTCTGTCGAAGATTTTCCACATGATGTCGGAGCGGCTATCCGTACCGGCGTATAGGAACTCGTCTGCCACAACCTCAAGCGGATCTTGGAATTTCAGCAGGTATTCCAGCTCCGAAGTATGGAAGTTGTGTATCTCCGTCAGGTAGTAGTGAGCCTCCATCTTCGCACCGATTTCCGATGTTATGCCGATGATCTCCTTAATATCAAGGCTGCGCAGGGTATCGAAATAATCGGACAGGTTATCGTCCAGCCGTTCGGTTAGCTGTTGACTCAGCGCGGCCGCTTCCACGCTGTCGCTCGTGTCCGGCTCGTAAAGAGCCGCCTGCGACGGTGTTTCCAGTCCCAAGCGGCTCCTGAACTCCCGTTCCGTGTCAATAAAGAAATTGCCATGATCATATGCCCACAGGTGAACAGAGAGTTCTCCCTCGCTGACCTCGATCTCGCACTGCTCGAAACCCTCGCCAAAGCCGTCGCTGTACTGGCCGGAGATGTAGTCCCGCAGCGTGTCAAGCTCCTCCATCGTGAGCGACTCCGTCAGTGCGATCGTCGCCACGCCCCACAGCTTTCCGCCATGAACCTCCACATCCACAAGCAGGGATCGCACCTTGTCATTGACGGAATCATTCCCGTGGTAATAGGTCATCAATCCGCGCTCTTCCTCGCCCGGCATGCGTTCTTTGAGGATGGCCTCATGGATTTCGTCCGCATAATTCGCCGCGTCCGTCTGCGATATTTCATCGGCGTAGTAGTTGATATTGTCATACAGCTCAAGATTGTCGTTAGCCACAATTTCGCAGAACACCGGGCTGTATAGTTTCTCAGTTTCCAAAAAACCACTCCTTTCTCTTGAAACGGCAGCCCGGCTTTAAAGCGCCGGTTCAGATTTTTTCGCCGCCTTTTCCTTGGCGGGGGCGGGCTTTTCCTTCGCCGCTTTCGTCCCCTCCTTGATCTGATCCCGCACCGAAGTCTTTTCGGGTTCCTCTTTCTCAAGGGCGGCGTTATACGCCTCCAACACCGCCGCATTAAGCTGGGCGCGCAGCTCCTTCGTGACGGGGAAGCAGATGTCCCGGTACTCGCCCTTGTTGTCCTTCACGCTGGGCATGGCGGCGAACATGCCCTTCTCGCTGTTCATCACGCGGATGCCGTTCACGGCGAACATGCCGCCGATGGTCACGCTGGCGTAAGCCACGGTGCTGCCCTTCGGCTCCGGGATGGGGTACGCCCTCGCGTCCACCTTGACCGCCTGTACGGCGGGTTCCTGTTTTTTACTCATACATAAACCTCCTGTAAATTGATATTTAATGAAGAAACTTCGCGCTAATGTGAGCCAAAAAGGCTCTTGGACAGGCTTCCCGTCTTAAAGAGCGTGAAGCACAGCAGCACGGTGTATCCGGCGCACGACCATATGGCGGTATGGACGTTGCCGGCAAAGGTGATGCTCTCCAGCAGAGCGGCGTAGATCGCCACGCACACCATGATAAGGAAACCCTGAAAGGCCAGCGCGAACAGCCCCTTCAGGTAATTCTGGCCCATATGTCCCCATTCCCGGTTTACCATCGTACTGAAGGGGATGGGAGCGATGGACACGGTCATGTAGATTTCCAGCATACGTCCGATTACAACGATGAAGATACAGATGGATATGGCTTTCATGGCGAAGCTCAGTATGGCCGATTCCAGATAAAGCCCCAAAAGCTCGTACCACTCCATCGCCTCAAGCTGCGTCTGAAGGCTGTCCATAGCGACGCCTACGTCCAGGTTGCCGCTGATAATCCCGGAACTCTGGTTGACCACATGCTGGGCAAGCTCAAATATGCCCATCACAAGGTCAAAGGTATGGGTCAGAATGTAGACCGCGCAGAACGTCTTGAAAATCCACTTAAATATGATAAAAGTGTCAAAATCGTGCATGTTGTTCTTCTCAATGATCATCTGGATCAATTCGTAGCATAGCACGAAGGTAAGAATGATCCCCGCGATGGGGATAATCACCGTTTCAGAAAGGTCTTTGATCATGGAAAAGACGCCGGAGTTAAAGTCCTCCGGCGTCTGACCCACCTGGCTGGCAATGTCCACAACTTTTGTGTTGACCTCGTCAAACATCCCCTGAAAGTTGCTTGTTATGCCGCCGATTAAAGCCTCCTTGATCCATTCGGTGATTTTTTCAAGCAGGCTGTTCATAGGCGATTAACCGAACAGGCCGGAAAGCAGGGGAATGAGGGTGATGCCCACCAGGGCAACGCCGGCACCGGCGCATAATTGCTTGATCCCCTGGCTTTTCGCCCCTGGATTGTCGTTGCCATATCCTTCTAGCAGGTTGATGACACCCCATACTCCGAGGCCTGCGCCAAGGGCTACAACAAGGGTTTGCAGTGTGCTGATAGCAGAGTTGAAAAAATCCATAAATTTGTCCTCCTTATGATTTTGATAGGTTTCTTTGCGACAATCCCCGCGGCGGGGCGCGGGGGTTGTAACAGGGCAGAACGCCAAAAAGCCCGCCGCTTCCCATGTGAATCATGGAAAACGGCGGGCTATGCTTCGGACTCATCCGGCGTGTAGTCGAACACCTCGAACTCGTCCTCCAGCTTGAGATTAAGCCGGGTAGAGAGGTACCTCTCAATGTGAAAGGCGTTCTTTTTGCTGTAGTCCGAAAGGTACCTGTAATTTTTGTGCTTCGTGATGTCGTACTTGTCGCTGAGAAACGGACGGACGCCGCGAAGCTGCAGGATGCACTTGCCGCCGTCGAGGACGGCGAGCTCATCGATGGACATTAGCTCCTTTCCGGTCTTGGAATAGTTCTGCCCGTGAGACTCCTGGTTGCCCCTGGTGACCGACGTGTTGTACAGGTCGATGGTCTCCTTCCCAAGCTGCTTGGAAAGCCCCTCCAGCGTGGTATCCTCCTTGCCGCCCAGGAATACGGCGCTGTCACAGTTGCCGATGATGGTATCGCAGTTGTCCCGGTACAAAGCCTTAAGCTGGCTCTTTGCCTGAAGTACCAGGCAGGCCGATATCTCGCGGCTTCGGATGGTTGCCATCAGCTTCTCTAGCCGGGGGATCTGGCCGATATTGGCTGCTTCATCTATGAGGCACCGGACGTGGACGGGCAGCCGGCCGCCGTAGACATCGTCGGCCTTCTCGCAGAGTAAATTGAAAAGCTGTGTGTAGGCCATCGACACCAGAAAGTTAAAGGTGTCGTCGGTATCACTGATAATGATAAACAGGGCGGTCTTTTCATCGCCAAGGGTGTCCAAAGCCAGTTCATCATACCGGGTGAGTTCCCGAAGCTCCGCGATGTCGAAGGGCGCAAGTCTGGCGCCGCAGGAAATTAAAATACTTTTCGCGGTTTTGCCCGCCGCCAATTTAAATTTGCGGTATTGCCGCACGGCAAAGTGCTCCGGGGCTTTCTCTGCCAGGGCGTCGAACATCAGGTCGATGACATTTTTGTATGTCTCGTCCTCCTCCCTGATCTCCATCGCGCCGATCATCTCGGCCAATGTAGCGAAGTTGCGTTCGTTCTCCGGCGCCACATAGTGCAGGTAGGCGATGAGCGCCGTGTACAAAAGTGTCTCGCTCTTTTCCCAAAACTGGTCGCCGCCGTTTTTTTCACCGTTTTTTGTATTGGCAATCAGCGTGGTCACCAATTTCAAAATGTCCTTTTCCGAGTGGATGTACGCAAAAGGATTATAATGCTGGCTCTTTTTGAAGTTGATGGTGTTGAGTATTTTAATCCGGTAGCCGAACCGCTGGAGCATCTTACCCGTCTCTATGACGAGGGTTCCCTTCGGATCGGTGACCACGAATGACACCGGATAGTCTTTTGACTGGCACTGCATCAGGTTCGGCTTGATGATGAACCGGGTCTTGCCGGAGCCGGAGCCGCCCACCACCAGCATATTTTTATTGCGGGCGTGCTTGGGGTTTTTCGGGCGGCTGGACATGGTCAGCCCCTCGGTCTGGGTCAGGATGATGTTGTTTTCCGGGTTCGGATCCATATAGGGCGCGATATCCTTCGGGCCGCCCCATCGCGCCGAGCCGAACTCAATATTTCTGCGGTACTTCTTGGCGTCCCTGCCCTTAACGTACACCGCGGCGAAGATAACGGCGGCGCCGGTCAGCCCCACAAGCAAATCCTGCGGGTGAAAGCTAGGCGCGGGGGATGACAGAGCCGGGCTGACGTTTTCCAGCGTGCCCGCCAGCTTCTCCCCAAGATTGGTGCCCGCGGCTGTTCTCCAAGCCATGCCCAGCTTATCGAAGAACCAGAAGATGAGCAGGTAGGGCAGATTGGGAAGGACATATTTTTTTATCTTTTGGGTATCCATTCTGCTCATAGCTCCGGACCACCCCGTTCCCGCTGCTTCTCTTTCGGCCTGTCGATGACGGCGGTCTTGATCAGCTCCCTGAACTTGCGCATGGTCTCCCGCACGGAGGGGCGTTCGGCGCGTTTGAGGGTATCCCTGGAAAACTCGGTAAAGGCTGCGGTCAGGGCGTCCGTGTCCTGCGCCTTAAAGAACACCAGCCAGCGCGGGGGCGAGCCGTTGTCCTTTTTGAGCGCGAAGTCCACGCCGTACTTGCGGGCCACGCGCTCAAAGCTCTTGATATTGCCGTCGGTGATCTCAATGTTCGTCATGCCGGCATTCTGCCGAGCAAGCTGCTTCACCGTCTGCTTGCCCCGCGGCGGCTTTTGCATCTGGCGCGCTACAGCGGCGATGGCTTTCGCTAGCATCCTGCCGGTCAGCTTGGTTGCCTTGATGGTAATCGCCACGGTCTTTTGCTCAAGTTCCTCCTGCAATCACATCACTCCTCTCATAAAAAATGCCGCCGCGAAAGCAAGGCGTTACTTTGCTTCCGTGACGGCAGGGTCTTCGTGTTCCTCCAGGCGCTCGCGGGCGGTCTTGGCATAGTGCGCCGACAGTTCTATGCCCACGGTGGGGTAGCCCTCCAGCTTCGCCGCCAGCACCGTGGTGCCCGCTCCGGCGAAGGGATCAAGGATGATGCCGCCCGGTTCGACAATGTGTACCATCTCCCGCATGACCTCCAACGGCTTCTCGGTCTGGTGGCGGCGTTTGGCAAAGGCGGGCATGGACTGTCGGAACACGCCGGGGATGACGGGCGCCTTGCGGTCGGCGGGCATATGGCCGTTGGATCCCCATACGATGAACTCCGCCTGCTGGCGAAACCTGCCGCGCTGGGGACGGCTGTTGGTCTTATCCCACACCAGCGTCCCGCGCCATATCCAGCCCGCCCACTGTAAAGCGTCGGTCATGCTGGGCAGCTGCCGCCAGTCGATGAACAGGCAGATGGGTGCGCCCTCCCTCGTCACACGCCGGGCTTCCGTCAGCCACTCGGCCATCCAGTGCGTCCAGCTCCGCTGATCCTTGGCGTCTCCCTCGAAATCAGGGAAGGGGCAGTCACCCTTGGAACTGGAGTATTTCTTTGACGTTGACTGCTGCTTGCCGTTCTGGGTGGCCGCGCCGGAAGCGTAGGGCGGGTCTGTGATGATCCCGCCGAACAGCCCGTCCGGGAAGGTTGGCAGGACGTGGAGCACATCTCCGCGGATAATCTCCGCTCCGGTAAAACTGTGGTCAATCTTGTTCATACTGATAAATCACTCTCCTTGTCTTTTTTGCGCCAGCCGTTCCTCGGCCAGCTTGATGTATTCGGGGTTCAGTTCTATGCCCAAGTAGCGGCGCTCAAGCGCCAGCGCCGCCGCGCCGGTGGTGCCCGAAACCGAAGAACGGGTCGAGGACGATCCCATTCTCAGGGCAGCCGGCCAGGATGCAGGGCTTCACCAACGCCTCCGGGAAAGCCGCGAAATGGGAGCCGCGGTATGGAGCGGTAGGCTGGCTCCAAACGTCCCTGCCCCGGCGCATGGCGGGCACATCGGCGGCGGGGCCGCTGATCCGGTTAATGGTCTGGGCCGACTGGCCGGGCGCGCCGTCAGCGTACTTGCCGGGATTAAAGTTCCGTTTCAACCGCCTTTTTGTATCCTCGCCGGTGGGAACCTCCAGAGCATGATAATCAAAGTAGTATCTGGGGGATTTCGCCAGCAGGAACAGATGCTCATAGGTATTGACCGGCCTGTCGGTCACCGAGTGGGGCATCGCATTATTTTTATGCCAGATGATGTCGCTCCTGAGATACCAGCCGTCGTCCCGCAGGGCAAAAGCCAGCATCCAGGGGATGCCAGTCATGTCCTTGGGCTTGCAGCCGGTGTACTGCCTGCCGATAATCCCGTCCGTCTGCCCACGGTAGCTCCCGCTTTTACTGCCGTCCACGGTGTGACGCCCATCCGCACCGCGGCCCTTGCCGCTGGCGGCGTATGAATCGGCAATGACGATCCAAAAGGTACCATCGCTTGCGAGAACCCGGCGTACCTCCCGGAACACCTCGGTGAGCCGCGCGATGTATGCCTCCGGCGTAAGCTCCAGCCCGATCTGGCCCTCCACGCCGTAGTCCCGCAGTCCGTAATAGGGCGGGCTGGTCACGCAGCAGTTAGCGCAGCCGTCCGGCAGGGTGCGGAGCACGGAAAGAGCGTCGCCATGCAGGATTCTATTCACCTCCATAGGCTAAAGCTCCGGCCCGCGGGATTTGGGCTTTTCCGGCGAAGGATTTGCGGGAGCGGCGGCGCGTTCCGCTCTGGCGGCGGCAATCTGATCCAGCACGGAGGGCTTCCCGGCTGTCTGCGCGGACCTTTCCGGCTCCGGGAAAGCAAACACCCGGTGATCCGCGGGAATGTCCTTCATATCCCGGTAGACCTCCCGAAACTCACCGCCCTCCAGCAGACAGCCGCTGGGTGTGATAACGCCGTTCTCCCGGCTGAGAGCCTCGCGCCCATAGGCTTCGGCGTCAACGTACTTTTCAAGCAGCCCGATGTACTTCGCAAGCCCGCGCTCGCCGGGATCGTCCGAATTCTCCAGATCACCGATGATTTCCGCAAGCTCATCGCCGCCGCTGAACGCAATCAGGAATTTCCCGTATTCCCCCGGCGTGTGAAAGGACATCAGGTCGAAGCAGTGCAGGTTTTCCGTGACGTTGATAATGTCCTCCATACAGCCGCAATGCCTGCCGGATTCCATAACCGCGCCGAACACAGATAACCCGTAATCGTCCATCTCCTGGATTTTCACGGCCAGATGGTTCAGTTCGTCAATGTTGACGTCCGGGGGCAGGCGGTCGTAAAGGCCGGGAATGGTGGTCTCGTAATCATCGACGCAGTAATCATCGGTACCATCTTTGTACACGCCGATGGCCTCCATTGCCGCCTGTATGTCCTCCTTTGCGGCGGGAAATGGACACCAAACGCCCACAAGCTCGCCCTCCGTGTACTTATCCGCGTTTGCGATATATGCCCGGATGATGCCGCCCAGCTTCTCATGCGCCGGATCCCCCGTGTCGCGCGGCTCATGTGTCAATTCGGCGGCGGTGGGTATGGCCGGAATATTCTCCAACGCGCAGGCTTCGATCCCAAGCTCCCCCGCGAGATCGACCTCCCGCCTCATGCCCTCCGATATCTCATTGCCGCAAACTACCAGCACGGAGCACTGCGGGAGAAGGTCAACCGCCATCTCCAGTCCGGCCTCCCGTTCCTCCGGAACCTCTTCTCTGAGAAATTGTGGAAACAATAAATGGGGAGCGAGAGGGGTGTATCCGGCTTCATATACCTGCCGGCAATATTCCCGCGCCCGCTCCGTATTTGCCTCTATGTCGCCCCGAAAGGGTGAGCAGACGTAGGCAAAGGGTCTGTCAGTCAATGGCAATCTCTCCTCTCATAAAAATGCCGCCATGCGGCGGTTATGGTAACAATATCAAAGCTCCGGCCCGCGGGATTTGGGTTTCTCCGGCTTGCCGCGCTCCGGCTGCCACCTGACGATCATTGCGTCCGTCGTCCTGTCCGCCCACCTGTCAAGCCCGTCAATTTCGTCCTTTCTAACAGCGAATTCGCGGCAGTTCTGATACCAAAGCCCGCCCCTGCTCGGCATCACGTCTAATGCCGACAACAGCTCCGGGCCATTCGGTAAAAGGCGGTACACAGGCGCGCCGCCACGCGCCAGCATATCCTTTGCGACATCCAGGTTGACGCGGAGCATATCCGAATGAGGGTTCTCGGCCTTTGCCATGTAACTGCCGCTCAAATCGAATAGAACCGTATCCGGTGTGACAATCTTGCTAGCGTCGGCATGTTCCGCGCGTATGTCCTCCAAGTGCCGCAGGACGGCCTCCATATCCTCATGCTCAAAATGCCGCGTCCAGCTTTGGAGCATATCCCGGTCAACGGCCTCCATCCCGTTCCACTCCTCCGGCGTGTAGGAGCGATCCGGGCCAAACCTCGGCACAGCGTCAACACGGGTGAAGTGGATGCTGTGACTGAGAATATCACGCTGGCGCTCCGCAAGGTCTATCTCCACAAGATCGCCAATCACACAGCCGCGCGGATCGTGCATATCTGTGACATGGATAGCGAATGCCCTTGTGTCAGAGCCTTCCGCGGCGTTCATCCAGAAATCGAATGCCGTTGTGCCGCGGCGGTAGGCGTGGGCCGCCTCCGTGAGAAAACTGTTGTGCCCGTTCATCAGCAGAAGATACTCCGCGCTTCTCCTGTTGTCCAATATGTTTAAATTGTAATGGGCGTCGTGCATATATTCGCCGCCCAGCGCATGCATTTTAAGCAGCAGCGAAGTCAAGTCGGTATGCTCTGCTTTAAGAAACGGCTCTTTTTCCGGCAAGGCGAACACCCGGTATTCGGCAGGGATATCCTCCGTACCTCGGTAAACCTCCTTGAAGCTACCGTACTCGGTCAAAAGGCCATGATCTGTGAATACGCCTTTTTCTTCGGAAGCGCGGGCGCGCCCATAGCTCTCCGCATCAATATTGGCCTCCAGCCGCTCAATGTACGCCACAAGCTCACGCAGGTCGGGATCGCGGGATTTTTCCAGCTTCTCAATCACTCCCGCATACTCGTCCTTTTCCATTTCGGAGAGAAAGCTGCCGTACTGCTCCGGGCTGTAGGCCGGCTGCAGATCGAAGCAATCCAGATTTTCCGTTACGTTGATAACGTCCGCCAGGGAAGCGCAATGCTTTCCGGACTGCACCACTGCGTCGAACACCTCGCGCTGCGGATTCGTCAGCCCTTCCAACTTGACGGCCAGATAATTCAATTCATTCAGATCGGTAAACATCGGCAGAACGCCGCGCAGAGATTCGGATATGCCTTCAAAATCATTAAAAGAATAATCCATGTACTTAACGCCGTCGATGCCGATCTCCTTCAGCGTGGACTGTACCTCCGCCCTCGTCGTGGGGAAGGAGTGCCACTTGCCTGCGAAACCTCCGTCTTTCAGGCGGTCAATATCCCTGTACATATCCGCCATGTCCCCGGTGTTTACGATATACGCTCTAATCGAAAGGTGGCCGTGCGGTGCATCCTCCTCCGGCTCGACGATGTCCAGACCAATACCGTCGAGATCAGGCTCGTGCTCACCTTTTTCCACGCCGAGCCGGTTCGGAAGATAGTCACTGAGCCATGTGCCGCCGAATGTGTCGTGGCTTTGCAAACGCCACATCGCCAGCTTTCCGACATCCAGTCTGACATCGTCCATGCTGAAAAGCATATTTGTGTGTCCTTCATGCTCAAAGATGTAAATATCCTTGAACGTGTCACCGTTCAGCAATATGCCCGCTTCCGTGAGCATTTCATTGACCCCGGACACCCACTCGTCCGGATTGCCGCAGCAGCCTTGCAGAACAAGCCCTTCGGTTAAGGCCAGCCGCTTTAATTCTTCGGTAGTTATGTCCTTCATATCGCAGCCTCCCAACTATATCGCATAGTATTCGTGCTCCGTCATGGGAGCGATCCCGTTACGGAGCAGCGTGTTATACAGGAAAATCCGGCCCCGCTGCGTCCAGCAGGTGTGGATGACGCTGGACCCGTTGGGGATATAATATGTCCGGGACTTGGTGTAGCCCAGGCCGTCATACGTCCGGTACAAAACCCAGCAGCTGCCCACCCGGTACTGGATATCCAGATCGTGCAGAAGCCGGTTGAAGGCTATGGCGGTCATACCGTAATCCTTGGCGATGACGCTCACCGGCGCCGCGTCTTCGCTTTGCAGAATGAGATCATAGTATCGTGCCTTGGGCGCGATTTCCTCCAGCTTGTCGCGCAGGGCGGCAGTTTTGCCTTTTTCTGACTGCAGCTTTTGGAATAGCTCAAAGGCAAAATCCTGACTTCGGATTGCCTCCTCTAGCACCGCGTCCGAGATGTATGCCCCGTGCTTGCGGATGGATGGGAGCACCTCAGATGTAACCCAGCGTTTGAATCTCTTCGCCGACGGGAGCTTGCTGGAAAGGATTAGGCTGTACAGGCCGGACTCGTTAATAATAGCCATACTCCTGTTTTGCCTGCCGTCGTGAATCACGACATCAGCCTTATCCTCATCATCAACATGCACACGCAAGGCGTCTCTGCCGTTTCGATACCCTAAAATGGATGATACATCCTTCCCTACAAACCACGGCTGGACGTCGATATCCAAAACCCGCACCTGGCCAAATTCCTCATTTTCAAACATCTGCAGTTTGTTATTCATCGTGAATATTCCTCCTTCTAAATAGAAATAGCCGCCTCCCGGCTGCGTGATTGTTTCTGACCTCGCTCCTGCCGGATATCGTGAAGCAGGGCGTCATTGTAGTCCTTACCTCTATGCGGCGGGTTGACCGACATGCGGATATGGGAAAACCGTTCATCGGCGGCAAGCTGGGCTTTTATCTTCCCGGCGGCAATCAGCCCCGCCCTGTCATTGTCCAGATGGAGGGTGACGCGGGTAATCTGCGGATTGCGCTCCAGAAAAGCCATCAGAGCTACAGGTGACGTGCCGCCCAGCGACAGCCTGTGGCCGTCCCAATCCCAGCCCTTCCGCTGTTGAAGCGCGGCGTGGGAGAGGGCGTCTACGGGCGCTTCGAACACGGCCAGATGCCGGCTGTCCGGGTTTCTTGCCGGAATGCGAAAGTTGAAGCGTTTATCGCTGCCCGCCTTGTCCTGCTTGAAATCCGTATCAATCCCGCGCATAGCGGCAAATTTGACTTCACCGTTCTCGTCTTTTCCGGCGAACACGCACACGGCGGCGTTGTGATATTCGCTTTTTGGATTGTAATAACGGCTCTCATAGAGGATGCCGACCTTGATGCACCGATTGATAACTTCCGGGCTGATACCGCGCCGTTGCAGGTAGGACACGGCGCCGTTTGAGTAGCGCAGCGGCTTCGGCGGGGAAAACGGCCATTTTTTTGGCGGTGGATTCGCTTTCGCCTCTTCCTGATACGACCGCGCATCGGCGGCTCGCTCGCCTGTGAGTGTTTCCACCGCCTCCACAAATCCCATGCCACGCACCTTCAGCAGATAATCCAACGCGGACACGCCGCCGACCCCAGTGCTGTTCTGGATCCACTTGCCCTTGGATATGACCAGGCTGTCATGGTCGCGCAAGACATACCGGCCATTCCCCTGCGCTTTCAGGTTATGGCTTTCATACGCCTGCAGGTAGGAGAGAATATTGACCTCTCGCGCCCGCTCAATCTGTTCCTCACTTACTCCCGGCATGATAATTCATCTCCATCGCCGGCAACAAAAATGCCGCCCATTTGGACGGCTGCCGCGGCTTGTTTGTGCGCTTTTCCTTTCTTCGGAGCGGGATACCTGTTGAGGCCGTAAGCCTCCGTAAGCGCATCACGGGCGGCGAGTGGGCCGTATTCGTCAAAGACCTTCCTCTCGCGGTTGACCGCCCTGACAAAATCCCGGTATTCCCGTTCCAAAACATCCTCCTTGTCCATTCAAAAATCACCTCCATAAAAATCGTGATTTACCTCGGCGCGGTAGTAGCTGTCCATCGTAGCGGGGGCATTGTACAGGGCCGTAAGCAGGTATGCCTTGATGTTGCGGACTTTCGTGGTGTTTTTATCCATACACTCGAAAACGTACTCGACGCTGAATTGATTGAGCTTCAGCAGGCGGCTCCTGACAACGGCGGCGGGGAAGTCGTCCCCGGCGATACGGATGGTTTTCCGCTTTGAAAGGACGGTTTCCAGCATGAGCTCCACGACCTCGTCCACCCGCTCCCGGCCATATTGGCTACAGAGATGGGTGTACTCGATGTTGTCATAAATTAATTCCCTATAGGCTTCCGCCTCGTCAATCCCATCCATCCCATCAGCCGTATGTCCTGCGGGGATTGATGGATGGATTTTTGATCCATAAATATTTGATTTATTAGGGATAACTTGATTAGTATTTAATTGTGCGGTCATATCCGTACGCGGTTCGCCCATATCCGGGCTGTCCACATACGGGTTTCCCGTATATGGCTGTTTCGTACACGGTGCGTCCGTATCTGACGAGCTAGCATCCGGCTTTTGCGGGCGCTCATAAATGACATACTCGGTATCCGTGATCTTGCCTTTTTCATCCCGAAGCCTGCGGCGTATGATATATCCGGCACCCTCCAGTTCACGGAGCGCCGTACCGATGCTGTCCACGCCCTCCTTGCAGATAGCCGCAAGACCTCGCGTGGTATAATTCCATTCCTCCGGCAGACTGAGGATCATGCTCAGAAGCCCTTTTGATTTCAGGGAAAGGCTTCTGTCCTTTAGATGGAAGTTTGACATGATCGTGTAGTCCCGCGTTTTCTCCACTCTGAACACTGCCATAGGGTTCGCCTCCTCTCTGTTTAGGTTGGTCAGAACAAAACAAATAAAGGAGCGCTCTCATTGTGTTAAAACAGTGAGAGCGCTCCTTGTATTAAAAAAATTTGATTTTTGTTTATTCTGTGTTATAATATTAAGGTCGATAAGTAATATTTTGATAAGAATAATTATTTTAACAAGACCATATGGTTACTGCATTTCGCGGTTCTTTGTTGCTCATGTCTAAACATGCAAAGCATAGGGAATGTAGCTGACATGAGGTTCGCTTGAATGGCATTCTTAACTGTCGAATTCGCAATTTTTAACAAATGCGCTTGAATGGCATTCTCAAATTTTCACTTTTATGAGAATAGGAATTTAAAATGATAGAAAACCTCATCAGAGGTATCTTATCCTCAACTGATGTATAGGCAGAAAACCTGTGGTTACAGGCATTTAAGCGGTTTTCGATGCAACCAAGCAATCCCTTTTGGGGGATCGCTTGAGGGACGTATAGTAGGGAATCCGGGAGCGCGTCTGAATGGCATTCAGAAGGCCGTGGGTTCAAGTCCCATCGTCTCCACTATGAACCAGCTAACCACATGAGGTTAGCTGGTTCTTCTATGCCACAGGTGTCGGACATATCCGACCAATTTCGGATATTGCTGATCGGAATTTAACGTGCTCTAGCTACGCCACCTTGGCAGGGTGACTATGTAAAAAAGAGTATGAAAAAGAAAAAAGCCGCTTACTCTTTCATTTAAGAATAAGTGGCACAGATGCCGGACGCTCCCACACTTCATCCCACGTCTGTTTGTCGCTGTTCCAAATACGCGGCATTTCGTCTTTTTTAGCAAACGGATAAACAAATTTTGTCAGATATGGATAAACATCATCAAACAAAGGTTTACCCTCAATCCCTTTCAGCTTGTTGTAAGCGTGTTCCACATCATTGCGGTGGGTGTAAAACTCCTCAAAATCACCGACAATGGCTGATTTCCCTTTGAAAACATTAAACACTTCTGCTGTTCGTACTTCTACGCAATGTGCAAGAGCATAAACGTCGATCAAATCCTTTGCCCGGCGAAATATGACCGGCTTTGACAATACAGTGATTTTATCAGCGAATATTTCATTTGCTAAAACACCTTTAATGCTGATTTCGCCGTAATGGTACACCCTGCTGCCAATGACAGGCTTTATGGATATATCCATTGACATGATTTCTTCATCCGTGCTGTTTGCTCTTATGGAAATACCCGCCGATTTTCTTTCCTCATATTCTCTGATGGCAACCGCATGAAGTTGATTCCGCATATCCCCAAGCGATTGTTGAATCGTAACAACTATATCATCCATCGACGGCGGCGCGTCTGTCCAATTTGCGTCAATGTCAACCGTTTGTCTGTCAAGTAGGGTAAAACCGTGTTCCGCTAAAACGAGCTTTGTAATTAAAGCGCCTTTAAAAACAATCGGCGCATCGGTTTCGGAGATTTTCCCAACCACTTGATACATGAGTTGTTCGTGTTCAGTCATAGCTATACCTCATCATAATATTCAATCGCCCAATCCTTGATTGAGTTAAACCGTTCCATGTTTTCAGGCTTGATAGACAGACCGTCAAAGCTCTTTCCATGTGCGTAATAATACCGGCTTAATCCCTCAACAAGAGATTGCTCGTCTATATTATCAAAATCATCAAGCATATCATTGAGCGTCTGATTGACGGAAGTGCAAAGCACGTTGCCAAAACGGACAGTATCTATGCCGTTGAACGTGTCCACCAGATGACAATTTACATTTTCAAATGATACTGGTTGTCTGGCATAAACGTCAATCATCTTTTCTCGTAAATACCCGCCGAAAAGTTGTAAATGTTCTAATGCGGACGTGCGCCGTAAGATCATATCCTTGCCCCCGATCACAGCCCTATGCCAATCTCGTGTTGTTAAAAATTCATTTCTTGTCGCCGATATCATTCAGGCGCACCTCCAATCTTTTATAAAGTGTGTATTGTTATTATACGCAAAAAAGCCTGAGAAGTCAATGTCGCTAACTGCATAGCGGTCGCTGTGCATAGCCATATTTTTTTGTTTGAATAAACGAATTAAACTCGACAACTACAACAAATTGGTTTTCTTGTAGCCCTCTTCTATGTCTTCGCCTTGGGTAATACACCCGTCTAGATCTGGGAAAACAATTGTAAATCCACCATCTTCTGACTCTTCGAATATGGCTGGATAAAATAATTGTTCTTTTACTTATCGCACCTCCTGACTTTTCAATATGACGCTTAATATACATGGCAATCACCTCGACTTATGATAATCTAATATTCAATGTTACTATATCATTTATCAGGCGGCTGTCAAGGGTGTTTTGGTTTTACTTGGACAACATCGAATTAACATCTTGATGTTTGTGGGGTATAATATTAAAGGTGATGGAAATGAGTTTTATGATTCGTACCGTTCAAAAAGAAAAGGAACGGATAGATTATATGATAATGGTATATGAACAGCAGCTTGACAGACTTCCGAAAGGTTCTGTTACAACAAAAACCGTGGGGAATAACATCTACCATTATTTGAAATACCGTAACGGCAAAAAGGTAATGACCGATTATTTAGGAAAAAGCAGCGAAAAAATAGAGCAAGTGCGCTCCGAGCTTGAAAAACGCCGCCACATTGAAGCGATGATTTCACATCTGCGGGCAGAACGAATGCTTGCGAATAAAGTTTTGGAGGGGTAATGATGGTTCTTGCAAGTGAACGCGCGCTTTCTTATTTGAAGTTTGCCGGAACATTGGACAGAAAGGAGTAGTATCTTAATGGAACAATCAAAATTAACTACCGTGTTGGTTTTTCTCGTACCGCAGATACTCTCGCTGATTATTGAGGAATATAAGGTTGATGATGAAAAAGCCACAGAGATGTTTTATTCTTCCGAGCTTTATAAAGGGCTTGAAGACGAACAGACCAAGCTATGGCACTTAAGCGCACATGCCCTGTTTGAGATGTTTAGAGAGGAACAGCAAACAGGAAAAATTACTTACCCAGAGGAGGGCTAGCCATGAGCGCAGAGGGGAAATTTCTTGTTTACTGTCTTGAAATGTATCGGGCAGCAAAACATATGACAGGCAAACAAGTCATAGAGTTATTCAAAAAATATGACGTCACGGATTATGTGCTATCCTGCTATGAAGCCCTACATACCACGGGTACTAACTACATTGTCGAGGATATTGACTTGTTTGTTGAAGCAAGACAACAGAGTTAATAAACCTGTAAACACTGCAAAAATAAAACACCATCCCCAATGCTCTTTCGTCATCGAAAACAGTGCTTCTGAGTGCGCCTTTAGGGGCTCGAACCCTAGACACCCTGATTAAGAGTCAGGTGCTCTACCAACTGAGCTAAAGGCGCTTGTTGATTTAATCAACAGCAGAATTCATTATATCTTAATTATTTCCAAATTGCAATACCCTATTTTAAGATTTTCGTATTTTCGCCCTATTTTTGTAAATTCTGAGGGTAATTACGATTCTTAATACTTTCTTAAATTCATCTTTTTTTAATAATTTCTCTTGTATTTTCTTATCTATTCTGAGTATAATCTAAATAGGCAATTTTATACATATAATAGCTACCCTCCATTGAAAGAAGGTCCCCCATGAATAAAAAGAAGAAATTTCAATCTAACAGAAAGTATTTTACCATATGTATTTATGGAATTGTAACTTTTTGTATTTGCCTTGGCATCTTCAAGCTCACCAACAACTGGCAGGATACTACCTCTCGGCTTGGTGATATTTTGTCGATGCTTTCACCATTCCTTATCGCTTTTCTTATCGCATATTTTGTCAATCCGATAATTCGGGGAATTAACCGCTTATTATTTCATAAAGTCAATGGTGGTAAATACGAAAAGTTACAAAAGATAACTTCACTGGTTATTGCATATATGATAGTTGTCGGATTTATCGTCCTGCTCCTTAACTTTATTATTCCCCAGGTCATATCCAGTATATCAGAGTTAGTCAAGCAATCACCGGCTATGATTGCCTCCATTGAAAATCTATTAGGCAATCTAAGTGAAGATTTCCCTAACACGAATTTTGATGTTATTGAAGATTTTATTAATGACAGCCTTCCCAGCTTTTTAGATTATTTTAAAACTGCAATGGGAAATATCGTTCCGTGGTTGTATAGTGCCGGAATTTCTATCATCAGTTGGCTTATAAATATCATCCTGGCGTTTGTTATTTCATGCTATTTAATGTGGGATAAAAACAATCTGCTGAATTCTATGAAACAGATTGTCCGAGCATTTTTCTCAAAAGATATTGCCGAAAAAATAATTGTAACCGCTAAAGAATGCAATAATATATTCAGCAGCTTTATTATTGGTAAAGCCATCGATTCACTCATTATCGGAATCCTCTGCTTTATCCTGATGACAATACTTCGCCTTCCTTATGGGGCACTCATCAGTTTATTTATCGGCGTCACCAACATGATTCCCTACTTTGGTCCCTTTATTGGAGCGGTTCCGGGAGCACTCATCCTTTTAATTATTAACCCTAGTCAGGCACTGATTTTTATTATCATGATATTCCTCCTCCAACAATTTGACGGAACGATACTAGGACCCAAAATCTTAGGAGACTCTACCGGTCTGCAGCCTATCTGGATTATTTTCGCCATTACCGTCGGTGGTTATACAGCTGGTGTCCTAGGCATGTTTCTCGGTGTTCCAATCGTCGCCGTCATTGCCCATTTGCTTAATAAGCTCATTAATTATATGATTAAAAAACGCGAAGAATCCGATAATCAATCCGAAGGCGATAATCGTCCTGATAAAGCTGCTCCGGAGAAAGATAATCCCACCTTTATCGCCGGCGATATTCAGGACAAAATATAATACGCAACCAGTATAATATTGCCAACTATTGTAGCAGGGCGGCACCTCTGACCAGAAAGTCATCAGCACAGCCCTGCTATTTGGCTTTATAATATTTAAATACATGGTACAGCCTCTATTTCCTCTTATCCTTCTTATTAATATTCGATACAAATTTTTCAATATCTTTATAGGATTTATATAAATCATTAATTTTTCTGTTTAAATGCACATAATCATATGATGCATGGGACAATTTTTGCTGAATATTCCTTTTTGAAGCCATAACTAATACCATACCTCCCGATATATAATTAGTGTATGCATCACTTCCTTCCGGTGTGCCGGCGGTATGCCGCCAACCGACAAATCGGATGACCCAATCCCGTAAATTTTTCCTCATATTCAGTCATTATATTACCTTCCGAATACTGACTATGATGCAAATCAAATGTATAATTCGCTAAAATCCAGCCGGCAGCGGTTACTTGCTCCAACGAAAAATCAAATAACCGACGGTTATCCGTCTTAAATATCACACTGCCATGAATGGCAGTGCCATTTTCCTCGGTGAGAAATTGATCATAACGGGCCCAAAAGTCCACTGAGGTCAGGCGTCGTTTCGCATGGCGCTCCTTTGGCCAGGGATCGGAAAAATTAAGATATATTCTTTCCACTTCCCCTTTGGCGAATACTTCTGTGATATCTTCCGCATCCATGCGGATAAATAAAAGATTTTTTCCATCGTAACTTTCTCGCTTTTCCAGAGCTCTTAGCAGTACACTGGAAAATTTCTCAATGCCGATATAATTAATATCCGGGTTTTGTCTGGCCATTTCATGAAGGAACTTCCCTTTACCCATGCCGATCTCGATATGTATCGGATGACTGTTGCCAAATACTTTAGCCCATTGTCCTTTACAATCTTTTTCATTTTTAATAACATAGGGATTCAATTCAATGGCTTCCCTTGAACCTTTGATATGACGCAGTCTCATAAATTCCTCCACATTTCATGCCGCCACCTGTTAAAGTCATGAATACTGACAAAAATCAGGGGCAAACTATTCTTTATCGACTATACATGAGACTGTTCTCGCTGTCAATCTATTCGCCGTTTCAGATTGCCGAACTTTATACATTTTTTGTATTTTTTTCATTAATTTTCAACAATATTAATGAATTTTTTATGATATTTTCTACATATTCGTCATTCCATTTTTTTTGAAAAAGAGTATGATTAAGAACAGAAAAAGTTAATTATTCTAATTCCAAACCGGAGGAAAAATATGCAAGACATTATCCAAGCCTTATGTGAAATTGATGTCGGTGCCAGCCAGGTCATGAAATCTACAGAAGAAGAAAAGGCCGCACTTAAAAATGATTATGAAACCAGAATTAAGGAAGCCGAACTTAAAATTCATCACGAAACACAGGAACGTCTGAATGTTCTGGAAAGCCAGTTGGATGCGCAGGTTGCAAACGAAATATTAAAGATGAAAGAAGATGCTTCAAGAAATTTAGAATCTCTTGACAATAATTATAAAGCAAATCATGATCAATATGTAGAAACTATTTTCCAAAAAATCATTGAGGTATAGATTATGCTGAAAGATTTACTAAGCTACGGTAGTATGACAACTAAAATCAGATCTATGAAGAGCAATTTAATCAAAACGGAAGGTTATTACGAGATTGCCTCTTTGTCTTCAGTGGGAGAATTTATTAATTATCTAAAGAACTACCCTTCGTATGAGGCCGCCTTTAAAAATGCCGATGAGAGCCGGATGCACCGCGGTGATATTGAATTGTATCTTAATATGACTTTATATCAGGATTATGGAAAGATTTATGCCTTTGCCAAACCAACGCAAAGGAAGTTTTTTAAGATTTACGCTAAAAGATATGAAATCGTTTTAGTTAAAGGATTCCTTCGGCAGATATTTGATCATCGTACCATCGCTTATGATGTCTCTCTCTTCTCAGAACGCTTTAAGAAGGCGTCTGCGGTCGATTTAGCTGCTTTATCTAAATGCCGGTCTATCGAAGAATTTCTTCAGACGATTAAGGACAGTGAATACTTTCCGATATTGAACGTTCTTTGGGAAGCCGGGGTTAAGACACTTTTTGATTATGAATTTGCCTTGGATATTTATTTCTTCAAGTATTTATGGAAGCTTAAAGATAAAACCCTTAAATCACATGAACTTGCTTCTATGACTAAGATTTACGGCTATGAAATTGATTTATTAAATATTATATGGATTTACCGTTCAAAGAAATATTACAAAGTTGACGCCGCATCTATTTATAAGAATTTGATTCCTATCACTTATAAAATAAAGCCTGACTTACTGTCGAAACTCATCGAATCGGAATCTCCGGATGAATCATTAAAGATTTTAAGCGACTCATATTATGTAAAAATCATTGAGCGGATGGAGAATACTTCGGATATCGAATGGGTTTATTTTCTGATTATGGATGATGTGCAGCGCAAAGCTGCGAAAGAATACCCCTATTCCATCGCAACCATACATTACTATTTATATTTAAAAACTGAAGAGCTTAATAAACTCACAACTGCACTGGAATGTATCCGTTACGGTTTAAGTCCAGCAGAAATCGCACAATATATCGTTAAAGCAACATAACTTCTATAGCGGAGGAAGCATATGATTACAAAAATGAAGTTTATCAATATCACCGGTCCTAAATCGGATATTGATCGGGTAGTGTCAAAGTACTTATCAGTTTATCCGATACATCTTGAAAATGCATTGAGCGAACTTGACAAGGCTGACCGGCTGACACCTTATATTGAAACAAATCCTTATAAAGAAACGACAACAAGGTTGGAGAACATGGCAAAAGTTGTCAATAAGGGGAATTTAGATTTGACAGCCAACAACTCCCCTACGCTCGCACAAGCCAATGCTTTGATTAAACAAATCGAGGCCAAAAGTGACAAATTGAATGAGGAACGGGAGCTGTTGGAAAAGAAAAAGGCTCATTATGAAGAAGTGATCCGTAAGATCACGCCTTTTAAGCAGGCCGGCTTCGACTTATCCGAAATCATGAAATTCAAGTATATTAAATACCGGTTTGGGCGAATTGCCTTAACTTATTATGATAAATTCTCTCAATATGTTTATGAAAATCTTAATACTATTTTCATTGAGTGCAGCCGGGATAGAGATTATGTCTGGGGTGTCTATTTTTCACCACAGGTCACCTTTGTGAAGGTAGATGCTATTTTTGCCTCGATGCATTTTGAAAGAAGCTTTTTGCCCGATGAATACCACGGTCCACCGGAGGATGTTTATGCAAAATTAATGCAAGCCTATCAAAAGGTAAATCAGGATATTGAAGAATGCAATCGCCAATTGACCGGCATTTATGATCATTCAAAGCAGGAAATCAATGATGCTTATGTGACAATCCATCAATTGTATACCAACTTTGATATTAGAAAACAAGCCGCCTGTACCAAAGAACGCTCACAGGTATTCTATATTTTATGCGGATGGATGGCGGAAAAAAACGCCAATGCATTTAAAAATGCTGCCGAAAAGGATGAAGATGTTTTTGTCATTATTGAAGATGACCACGATGGTGCCGGCGCCATGCCGCCGACTCAGTTGATTAACCGGGGGATTTTTAAGCCTTTCCAGATGTTTATCCAGATGTACGGACTTCCGGCCTATAATGAGCTGGATCCGACAAAATTTATAGCCTTAACCTACGCCTTTATGTTTGGCATTATGTTTGGGGATGTGGGACAGGGTGCCTGTCTGGCTGTCGGTGGTTATCTGCTCTATAAATTCAAGCGCATGAATATCGCCGGTATCATTTCCTTTTGCGGATTGTTTTCAGTATTTTTTGGTTTCATGTTTGGCAGTATCTTTGGTTTTGAGGATGTTATATCGGCTATTTGGTTAAGGCCAATGGAATCAGAAAATATGATGACTGTCTTAGCTTTAGCTGTTGCCTTTGGTGTTATTTTAATTCTCATAGCGATGTTTATTCATTTGATCAATGCTATCAAGCAGAAAAATATAGGTGCCTTTTTATTCGGCACCAATGGTTTGACCGGTATACTCTTCTATGTGGCCGTTATTTACATTGTTCTGACAAAGCTGCTCCCTGCCCTCGGACCTACTAAGTTTATGAGCTTTTTAATCATTCTCATCGCTCTATGTCTCATCGGCATCGCTTTTCACGAGCCGCTTATGGCTTTAGTTGATAAACAGAAATTCCAGCTTCATGACAGTAAAGTGATGTTTATTGTTCAGGCGTTCTTTGAACTTTTTGAGATTGTTTTAAGCTATTTAACGAATACAATTTCCTTTATCCGTGTCGGTGCGTTTGCCTTGAGCCATGTGGGTATGATGAGCGTCGTCATGATGCTTTCACATATTGAAAACGGCGTCAGTCCAACCAGTATTGTGATTGTTATTTTAGGAAATTTATTAATATCCGGCCTGGAAGGGCTCATTGTTGGCATTCAGGTTCTGCGTCTGGAGTACTATGAAATGTTCAGCCGCTTTTATAGTGGCAGCGGAAGGGAATTTAAACCCTATCAACCGGAAACTAACCGTTCATCTGCACAACATATTAATCATTAGGAGGAAAAATCATGATTACAAAAATTATTCTTATTTTAGCACTGGTATTTAGTATCTTTATCCCACTGGGCTCATTTTTTATCGGGGAGAAAAAGAAAGGACGATTGAAAAGCAGACTGGCAATCAACCTTTTATGCTTCTTCGGCACATTAATTATTGCAAATATCATCCTCTTTAGCGGTGATGCCTTTGCCGCCGAAACAACCGCCACTTCAAGTTCTGACGGACTTAGGTATATTGCCGCCGCACTTGCGACCGGTATGTCCACCATCGGTGCCGGTATTGCCGTGGCCTCAGCCGCCAGTTCAGCCCTTGGTGCTTTAAGTGAAGACTCCAGCATTATGGGTAAATCATTAATCTTCGTTGCATTGGCAGAAGGTGTTGCACTATATGGACTGCTTATTTCCTTTATTATTTTAGGCTAGGTGATACTATGCAGATGTACTTAATCAGTGATAATGTAGATACTTATACCGGAATGCGTCTTGCCGGTATTAACGGCTGCATCGTCCATCATAAAGAGCATTTAAAAGAAGAATTAAATAGGGTTCTAAAGGACAAAGATATCGGCATTTTATTAATTACAGAACTATTAAGCAACCAGTTCACTGATGTCATTGACGAGATTCGTCTAAATCGCCGGCTTCCTATCATAATTCCTATTCCTGACCGTCACGGAACAGGAAGAGATCCTAATTTTATTATGTCTTATGTGAACGAAGCCATCGGGGTTAAAATGTAGGGAGATGAGAAAATGACGATTGAAGAAAAACTTGAATTATTTAAAAAATCGACAATGGAAGAAGTTGACAATCGGAATAAAGAAGTTCAGGAAGAATATCGCAAAACCCTTGAAGATATGTATGCGTCCCGGATTGGCCAGGCCAAAGAAAAAGCAGAGATTCAAATCAAAGCTCAGACTGATGTGCTGATGCGCCGCCACAACCGGACGCTTTCAAGGGAAGCCAATAATATCAAACGGGATATCGGTGAAAAGCATCATGAGGCTAAAGAAAAACTCTTTAAGGATATCGAAGCGAAGTTAGAGGAATACACTAAAACCTCTGAATATGAAGAAAAGCTTATCCGTCTTATTCTGAATGCCAGAAAAGTTGCTAAATCAAACCCAATTACCATTTATATTGATCCCGTGGATGCAGATAAAGTCAGGCGGTTGGAAAAGGAAACCGATATGCCGATTACCATCAGCAAGATACCTTTTCTTGGGGGAATCAGGGCCGTTATAAGTTCTAAGAATATTTTAATTGATAACTCTTTTGCTTCCCGATTAGCTGAAGCAAAGCAGACGTTCTCGATATAAATCAGATGGAGGTAACAAATTTGGATACGACTGGAAAAATATACGGAGTTAATGGTCCAATCATATATATTAAAGGAAATGCCGGATTTAAAATGTCTGAAATGGTTTATGTCGGCGAGGAACGGCTTGTTGGGGAAGTGATTGGGCTTACCAAAGAGAGAACGACGGTTCAAGTCTATGAAGAGACCACCGGTTTAAAACCCGGTGAAACTGTTATCGGAAGCGGGAATGCTATATCGGTAACTCTGGCTCCCGGTATTATTGGTAATATCTTTGATGGAATCGAACGTCCATTGGCAGAAATATCCAAACAGTCCGGTGCTTTCATATCCAGAGGAATCAATGTTGAATCTTTAGATACCGGTAAGTTATGGGATACTCATATTGTGGCCAAATCAGGAGATGCGGTCTATGGCGGAACAATTATCGCCGAGGTTTTAGAAACAAATTCTCTTACCCATAAAATCATGGTGCCGCCAGGCATTAACGGCAGTATTAAATCTATTGTCCCCGATGGACAATACACGATTACCGACACCATTGCTACGCTTGTAGATTATGAAGGCAATGAAACTTCATTGACAATGGTCCAGAAGTGGCCGATTCGTATCCCCAGGCCGGTTCTTAAGCGTTATGGTGCAACAAAGCCATTGATTACCGGACAAAGGATTCTGGATACGCTTTTTCCCATTGCAAAGGGAGGAACTGCAGCAGTTCCCGGCGGCTTTGGAACAGGCAAGACAATGACTCAGCATCAAATCGCCAAATGGTGTGATGCCGATTTAATCATTTATATCGGCTGCGGCGAACGCGGAAACGAAATGACACAGGTTCTGGAGGACTTTTCCGGGCTCAAGGATCCCCGAACCGGTAATTCCCTCATGGAACGGACAACGCTTATCGCAAATACATCTAATATGCCGGTAGCCGCCCGAGAAGCAAGTATCTACACCGGGCTTACCCTTGCCGAATATTATCGTGACATGGGATACCACGTCGCTGTCATGGCTGACTCAACATCTCGTTGGGCAGAGGCTTTAAGAGAGCTTTCCGGCCGTCTGGAAGAGATGCCGGCAGAAGAAGGCTTCCCCGCATACTTAGCTTCCCGTCTTTCTGCTTTTTATGAGCGGGCGGGATTAATGAAAACTTTATCCACGCTTGAAGGTTCGGTTACTATTATTGGCGCGGTTTCCCCTCAGGGCGGCGACTTTTCAGAACCTGTCACCCAAAATACCAAGCGGTTTGTCCGCTGTTTCTGGGGGCTTGATAAGTCATTAGCCTATGCAAGACATTTCCCGGCCATTCATTGGCTTACAAGTTACAGCGAATATGTCCGTGACTTGGCACCGTGGTATAAGGAGAATGTCGGCGAGGATTTTATCGATGACAGAGCCGAAATTTTAGCACTGCTTAACAAAGAAAGCGAACTCAATGAAATTGTAAAATTAATCGGAAGCGATGTTCTTCCCGATGACCAGAAACTGGTTTTAGAAATTGCCCGCGTTATCCGGCTCGGTTTCCTTCAGCAAAATGCTTATCATCCATCAGATACCTATGTTCCACTGAAAAAACAGCTGCGAATGATGGAAACCATTCTGTACCTGTATGACCGTTGCAAGGATTTGATTGCCATGAATATGCCGATGGCACTTCTTCGGGAAAACAGTATTTTTGAAGAGGTTATTTCAATTAAATACAACGTCGGTAACGATGAATTGGAGAAATTTGCAGAATACAATCACAAGATTGATGAATTCCATAAACAGCTCATGGAAACGAATGCTTAATTTAAGGAGGAATTATAAATGTCAATTGAATATTTAGGCTTAAGTGAAATTAATGGTCCTCTGATTGTTCTCGAAGGTGTTCAGGATGCTTTCTATGAAGAAATTGTCGAGCTGAAGGTGGAGGGTAGAGAAGAAAAGTTGGGACGTATTGTTGAAATTTATGAGGATAAAGCTGTTATCCAGGTCTTTGAAAGCACCGGCAGCATGTCCCTAAAAAACACCCATACAAAGCTTACCGGTCATCCTATGGAGATTACCCTTTCTAAAGATATCCTTGGCCGGGTTTTTAACGGTCTCGGACAACCAATTGATGACTTAGGAGAAATTGTCTCTGAAGAACGCCGGGACGTGAACGGACTGCCTCTGAATCCGGTGGCGAGGGAGTATCCCAGAAACTATATTAGAACCGGTATCTCTGCCATTGACGGTTTAACGACATTAATCCGTGGTCAGAAGCTTCCTATTTTTTCAGGCAACGGTCTTCCTCATGACCAACTTGCGGCTCAGATTGTCAAGCAGGCCTCATTATCAGATGATTCTGATGAAGAATTTGCCATTGTGTTTGCTGCCATGGGTGTCAAGCATGATGTTGCTGACTTTTTTCGAAATACCTTTGAAGAAAGCGGTGCTTCCTCTCATGTGGTCATGTTTTTAAATCTAGCCAACGATCCGGTAGTGGAAAGACTCATTACCCCAAGAGTTGCCCTGACAGCGGCTGAATATCTGGCTTTCGACCAGGGTATTCATGTCCTTGTTATTTTAACCGACATGACATCATTTGCCGAATCCATGAGGGAAATTTCTTCTTCCAAAGGTGAAATTCCCAGCCGTAAGGGGTATCCCGGCTATTTATACAGTGAACTGGCAACCATTTATGAAAGAGCAGGTATCCTTAAAGGCGGTTCCGGTTCTGTCACCCAGATTCCGATTTTGACAATGCCCAACGATGATATCACCCACCCCATTCCTGATTTAACCGGATATATTACCGAAGGTCAAATTGTGCTTGATCGTTCTTTACATCAGCAAAACATTTATCCTCCGATTAATGTTTTACCCTCCCTGTCGCGTCTCATGAAAGATGGTATCGGTGAAGGATTCACAAGGGAAGACCATCAGGATTTGGCTAACCAGCTTTTCTCTTCCTATGCCAAAGTCGGTGATGCCAGAGCTTTAGCTTCGGTTATTGGTGAGGATGAACTTTCTCCTATTGACAAACGATATCTGGCATTTGGCAGAGCCTTTGAAAAAGAATTTGTCGGCCAGGATATATTTGAAAATCGTTCAATCATTGAAACACTGGATAAAGGCTGGAAGTTGCTGGCTATGCTTCCAAAAGATGAATTAGACCGGATTGATACAAAGATTCTGAGTAAATACTATATATCATCAGACCCTTCTTAAGGAGGTGGGATAATGGACCCCAATACCTTTCCTACGAAAGGAAATTTAATATTGGCTAAAAATTCCTTGAAGCTGGCTAAGCAAGGTTATGAGCTGATGGATAAAAAAAGAAATATTCTGATTCGGGAACTGATGGAATTGACCGAAAAGGCGAAGGATATCCAGTCTGAAATTGATTCAACCTTCAGGAATGCCTACACTGCTTTACAAAAGGCTAATATCCAAATAGGTATTGCCGAAGTAACCAATATATCACACACAATTCCCCTTGAGGAAAGTATTCGGATTAAATACCGCAGTATCATGGGAACCGAAATTCCCCTCGTGGAAAGCACTCCCTCAGAGGGAAAGCCCTCTTACAGCTTCTCCAGCTCCACTCTGGCGCTGGATGAAGCAGTTTATCATTTTAATAAAGTCAAGGAGTTGACCATACGCTTATCCTCAATAGAAACATCCGCCTTTCGTCTGGCTTCCAGTATCAAAAAGACGAGTAAACGTGCCAATGCATTAAAGAATATAACGATTCCAAGGTACACTGACCTGACAACATCGATTCAAAATTCGCTGGAGGAAAAGGAACGGGAAGAATTTACGCGACTGAAAGTGATCAAGAGGAATAAGGTTGGACAAAGATAGTTTAATGAAAGAAGATGCCTGGTTATTTACTGGCATCTTCTTTTCTTATGTTGATAAAATTTTATTTAACCCTTTCATTGTATAAACCACGTTCTACATAATGGGTATGGAGCAAGTGGTGTGCTAAGTGTCCATTGGCTTCCCCTAAGAATTCTTTATAGAGTTGCTGCAGCGCCGGATTTTCATGGGATTTACGTAAGGGTTTTTCTTCGTCCTCCCTGTAGAGTTCAGCCGCTCTTTTTATTTTATAGTCCTCACAGGTAGATCTTGGCTGACCGCCACCGTTAATGCAGCCTCCGGGACAACCCATGACCTCAATAAAGTGGTAAGGTGACGAACCATCAGCGATTTCCTTCATCAAAATATCGGAACCGGCCAAGCCGCTGGTTACGGCTATTTTGACTTCGACACCTTCTAAATGGCTGAATTCAGGCAGGGTGCCCTCAATCTTCAAAGTCGCTGTTTTGACCTGATCTAAGCCCATAATCGGGGTGACATGAAGCCCATCAAAGGGCAGCTCCCTTCCGGTAACCAGCTCATACACGGTTCGTAATGCCGCTTCCATAACACCGCCGGTAACCCCAAATATATCTGCCGCACCGGTAGATAATCCAAGTGGTTTATCAAAATTGCCTTCCGGCAATGAATCAAAATCAATGCCTGCCTGCTTAATCATACGTGCCAATTCTCTCGTTGTCAGAACAGCATCAACATCCGGATGTCCGTCAACCCCCATCTCAGGCCTCTGGATTTCATATTTTTTGGCGGTACATGGCATAACTGATACAACAAACATATCCTCCGGTTTTTGATTAACCTTTTCGGCATAAAATGATTTTACCACGGCTCCCATCATTGTATGCGGTGATTTACAGCTGGACAAATGATCTAATTCCCCGGGGAAAGCATGTTCAATATGCTTAATCCAGCCGGGAGAACAGCTGGTAATCATCGGGAGTACCGCCTCTCCTCCTTTTAAAGCTTTATCAAGGCGGCCTAACAGCTCGGTACCTTCTTCAATAATTGTTAAATCCGCCGCGAAGTCCGTATCAAATATATCGTCAAATCCAAGTTCGTGAAGGGCGCTGGCCATTTTACCGGTCACGAGGGTTCCTGTTTCCATACCAAACTCTTCTCCTAATGCCGCACGCACTGCCGGAGCTACCTGAATGACTGTCCGCTTCGTTGGATCTGCCAGTGCCTTCCATACCGGTGTCAGACCGTCAGTCTCCTGCAATGCTCCTGTAGGACAGACAACCGTACACTGACCGCACATCGCACATGCCGTGCTATTTAAGGGCAGCTCCATCGAAGGACTGATAACCGTCTCAAAACCACGGTTCTGAGCATTAATGGCGCCTACCTCCTGGATATCATTACAGGCAGTAACACACCTGCGGCATAAAATACATTTACTTGTATCTCTTGTGATTGACGGGGAGATATCCATACTACATGATGAACGTTCACCGGAGAAACGAGACTCCCCAACACCTAATGTGTAGCCTAAAGCCTGCAGCTCACAGCTTTGATTCCGGTTGCAGCTTAAACAGTCTTTTGAATGGTCTGATAACATTAATTCATATAAGACATTTCGCGATTGACGTACTTTCGCTGAGTTCGTTTTTATGTTCATGCCCTCTCTGGCTTTGACAATACATGAGGCCTGTAAGTTTTTCATTCCCTCCACTTCGACGACACAGATACGGCAAGAGCCATATTGATGTACATTCTTGAGATGACATAAACTAGGAATCTTGATATTATGCCGGGATGCAGCTTCCATAATTGTCAAACCATCTTCTACATTTAATGATTTTCCATTGATTGTAATATTCACCTTTTTTTACCTCCTATCACAGTGTAAACAGCGAAGCGATTCAGCCATCGCATCAAGCTTATGAAATCCAAGTTCAACTTCATCGAAATTATCCTGGCATTGTTCCACTTTAAGCCTTCTGGTTTTAAAACGATCATGAGCTTCTGTAACTTCTACATCCTCGATGACCGGAATTTCTATTTCCTCACCCTTATTGAGTTCGCCACTGCCGCCTAAGTATTTATCGATGCTTGAAGCCGCACGCTTTCCGTCAGCAATTGCACCGATGACAATATTAGTGCCCCACGGAGATGCATCACCACCGGCGAACACGCCTTCGTTAGATGTTTTGGCGGTAAATTTATCGATAACCGGTTTTCCCGCATTTGCAGAAAATTCAGTATCAACATCCTGATTGATGGCGGCAATAACCCCATCACACTCAATCACAAACTGACTTCCAGGGATTGCTTCTGATTTTTTCCTGCCATCTCTGCCAAAGTCGGTTAATTCACGACGGGTACATTCAATTGCACAAACATGCCCTTCTTTTCCCAATACTTTCAACGCTGATACTAATGTCATAATCTCGATGCCTTCAGCCATCGCATCTTCCACTTCTTCACGGCTGGCCGGCATCTGATTTTCGGTGCGTCGGTAAATAACTGTAATTTTTTTAGTTCCCAGACGTAAAGCGGTTCTTGCCACATCCATTGCGGTACTTCCCCCACCGACAACGACAAGTTTCTCAGGGACACTGCGGTCAACATCCAGACCAACCCGGCGTAAAAATGCAAGTCCACTTTCAACACCATCTAACTCTTCTCCCGGAATCTCCATCAAACGTGATTTTTGTGTACCTACCGCAACATAGACAGCATCATTATCTTTCTGTAAGTCTTCAAACTTAATCGTATCACCTATTCTAACGCCTAAATGAATATTAACACCTGAGGCCTCTATTGCAAAGACTTCCTTTGCCAATTCCTTTTTCGGAAGGCGGAATTCAGGAATACCCCAATATAATACACCTCCGGCAACTTTTTCCGACTCATATACATTGACTTCGTGACCAAGATGTGCCAAATAATACGCACAAGACAGTCCCGATGGTCCCGCGCCAATAATTGCCACCCGCTTCCCTGTAGACGGACGTGATTCTACCAACGGAATATTATATTTATCCCTCAGGGCATAATCCCCAATAAATCTTTTGATATCGCAGATTGCCACGGCTTCATCCACTTGAGAACGCCGACAGTGACTTTCACAAGGATGGGTACATACCCGGCCGCATACTGCCGGAAATGGATTTTCCTGGCGAATCAACTGATAGGCTTCATTGATACGGCCTGCTGCCACAAGGGATAAATATCCCGGAACATATACATTCGCCGGACAGGCATTTCGACACGGAGATGTCTGCAATTCGGCACAAACACCGGCAACGCAGTGCTTATCATAAATATGTGTTTCATACTCATCTCTAAAGTATTTAATTGTACTTAATACCGGATTAGGTGCTGTCTGGCCTAAACCACACATCGCTGTCTGCTTTAATGTTTCTGCCAGTTCTTCCAATCGCTCTACATCACCAACTTGTCCACTACCTTCAGTAATTCGTTCCAAAATTTCCAGCATCCGTTTTGTACCGACACGGCAAGGCAGGCACTTTCCACAGGATTCATCCCGGATAAAATCCATAAAATATCTGGCTGTATCAACCATACAGGTATCCTCATTCATGACAACAAGCCCACCGGAACCCATGATTGCGCCCAAAGCTGCCAGTGATTCATAATCTACCGGGGTATTCAAATGTGCCTTTGTTAAACATCCGCCTGATGGTCCGCCGGATTGAATCGCCTTAAACTTTTTGCCGCCGCTGATACCGCCGCCGATTTTATAAATAATATCTCCCAATGGTATTCCCATGGGAACTTCAATAATTCCGGTATTGACAATATCTCCGGCCAATGCGAACACCTTTGTTCCGGCACTCTTTTCAGTCCCAAACTGACGATACCAGTCGGCACCATGAAGGACAATTGGCGCCACATTCGCCAGTGTTTCCACGTTATTTATAATGGTCGGCTTTTCAAATAATCCGCTCTCAAATGGAAATGGCGGTTTTTGTCTTGGTTCCCCACGGTGTCCCTCAATAGATGAAAGCAAGGATGTTTCTTCGCCACAGACAAAGGCACCGGCACCGATTCTGATTTCCAAATCAAATGAAAATCCGCTTTCAAAGATATTCTCTCCCAATATGCCAAGCTTCCTCGCCTGATCAATGGCCTTAGATAATCGTTCAATGGCTATGGGATATTCTGCACGTACATAAACATAGCCCTTATTTGCCCCAATCGCATAACCACCCAACATCATACCTTCAATAATGCCATGAGGATCGCCTTCTAATAAGCTCCGGTCCATAAACGCACCCGGATCACCTTCGTCGGCATTACAGACCATATATTTTTGTTCACTTCTAGCATTAAGACCGGCCTGCCATTTAATCCCAAGAGGGAAGCCGGCACCACCGCGGCCGCGAAGCCCTGAGTCCTTCATCGTTTCAACAACATCACTCTGACTCATTGATGTCAAAGCTTTTGCAATGGCATAGTAACCATCTCTGGCTATGTAAGCTTCAATGGAGGAATACTCCATCTGTCCACAATTGCGAAGCGCTATCCTGACCTGATCTTCAAAAAAACTTATTTGCGATAACCTGGGGATACGCTTTCCTTTTGCTGTGTCATAGAAAGTATATGCTTCAATAATCTGATCATTCACTAAATGCTTTTCGACAATTTCTTCTATCTTTCCAGGTGTTAATTCTGTATAAAAAATCTCTCCCGGATTAACAAGTATAACCGGTCCCGCAGCACAGGTTCCCATACAGCCGGTAACCATCACATGGACACTATCTGAAAGATTATGCTTTTCCAGTGAGTCAGTAAGCGCTTCCCTGATTTCAGCACAATTTGATGATACACAGCCGGCACCACCACAGACAAGAATTTCTTTTTCCCAACCTTTTTGTGACTTTATATACGATGCCTTGATTTCATCAAGGCAGGCAATATTTTTTACTAATTTATCCATCGCATTCAACCTCCTTAGACCGATATCGGTTTAAGATCATTTCCAGACGATCCGGATTAACTTGCTTATAAACTTCATCATCAATCGACATCGCCGGCGCCAGTCCACACGCACCAATACAGCGGGCCACTTCCAGTGTAAATAATTGATCCTCCGTTGTTTCTCCCACTTTTACATCAAGTATATCGCCTAAACGATCTACGATTTTCTTCCCACCCCTTACATAGCAGGCGGTGCCAAGACAGACACGAATTGTGTGTTTCCCTCTTGGCTGTGTCGAGAAAAATGAATAGAAACTGACAACACCGGAAACCTCCGACAATGGGATTTCCAACGTATCTGCAATAACCTTCTGCACTTCTAACGGCAGATAACCATAAATACCTTGTGCCATATGCAATGCCTGAATAAGTTTCCCTTCACCTGTATAGTCTTTGGCCAGTTGACCTACCCTTGCTAACAATTGCTTTTCATCCACTTCCTGGCAGCAACAGCTACTTTGTCCGTTCATTTGTATTCCTCCTTCCAAATGTCAACAAAACATTATCATTTATCCTATAGAAAACAGAAATATTTTTCTATACTTATGTAGGGTATCATCGCCAAAGAGCACTGTCAATAATTGATATTTTCTTATCATTTATCATTGTTTTTTTATCACATTCTCACAACTGATTCTTTTAGTACTTTAGCCTATTATACCATCTTCAGCTTTGTACACTTTTTCTCATTTTACCGTCATAATAGATGTACCATAAGATATTTCCTAACTATTTATGATTAGGCTAATTCAAATAAAAAATAACCAATTTAAAAATCGCCATCGGTTTAACAAAACTTTGATATAATATAAACATAATCTTTTTTAGGTATAAATATATTGTACAAAGGAGGCTTCGATGAAACGAGTTTATTATCTTTTTCTATGCATCATTTTGCTACTGATATATATGCCTTTTCCCACTGTCTATGCTAGTTCTGATGAAGAGCTTAGCCCACAGCTGTTGGACACAGACAATGTTTCCTCCAGTGAAATCTTATTATATTCCCAAGCCTGCGTCGTCATGGACATTGAAACCGGTACTATCATCTACTATAAAAATATGGATGACGTCCACTATCCGGCGAGTACGACCAAAATACTGACAACCCTTTTAGCCCTGGAAAACGGAAATCTATCCGATACCATTACTTTTTCGGAAAATGCCATCAACAGCATCACTTCCGATAGTACCAATATCGGTTTATCTGCCGGAGAGCAGCTGACACTGGAGCAAACCCTGTATGCTGTTATGCTGGAATCTGCCAATGAAGCTGCAAATGGTGCAGCCGAATATGTGTCCGGCTCTGTCACTGCTTTTGCTGAGAAAATGAATGCTTATTCCGCCGATATCGGCTGCAAAAGTACTCATTTTACCAATGCTAACGGACTCCATGATGATAACCATTACACAACAGCCTATGACTTAGCGCTCATTGCCTCTAAAGCCGCAAAAAATCCTATCTTTTTGACGATTACCGGCACAAGCGAATATGTGATTCCCGGTACAAACCTCCGTTCCGGCCAGGAAATCAAATTGTCTCACCATCACAAAATGCTTAACGGCACCATTCCTTATGAAGGCGTATATAGCGGTAAAACAGGCTATACAAAAGCGGCCGGCATTACACTGGTTACCTATGCCAACCGGGATTATAAAAATCTTGTATGTGTTATATTAAGCAGTCCGGGCAGCAAGTATGCCTATCAGGACACACAAACAGCTCTGGATTATAGCTTTAATATTTATGACACTTTAAACATAGAAGCTATCAATACCGCTGCCGCAGTCACCAAAACCACAATTGCGTCAGAAAGCATGATTATTGAAGAAACAGAAGCACTCTTGTCTGAAACCCGTGAAACCTCTGATTCTTCTTTGGTTTTAAGTAAATCAGAGGTTCTTTCCTCTATTATGCTAACCCTTTCTATTATGGCCTTTCTGGCTGCAGCCAAAACCTTACTCAGTATCCTGCGCAATCATAAAGCCCCTAAATAAAGGGGCTTAGCAAATTCATTATGGTACAATAATTTTGACTGCTTTCGGATATGCCTTTAATACAATCGGAAGCTTTTGGTATTGCTCCCCATCGCAGTCAATCGGAACATCCTGTCTGGCAAGTCCGTGAATTTTCAGTTTTTTTGTTTGAAAGTATTTAACCTTAGAATGGCTTAAATGCTCTCCCTGGAGAAATTTAATTAAAAGCATTGAAAGTTCACCAATATCCATCTTTTCAAAGATGGCAATATCCAACAGGCTATCATCTAATCTGGCATCAGGCACAAAATCTTTCATACCGGCAATATTACCGGTGTTCGCTGCAACAAATAAAAGGACATCATCTTCACCGTTATATTCCTCACATTCAAATGCCAGCCTGAATGACGTAAAGGCCTTTTTAGGAAGCTCTTTGGCACCTTCAATAAGGTAAGCCATCCTCCCAAGAACAAGCTTACTTTCTTTGTCTACCCGATATCCTACATCTGCCAAAAGACCACCGGCCAGCATATTGATAAAGTAATCTCCGTTAGCCCTTCCCACATCGATATCTTTTGTTTTAAAATTTAAAATCATTTCACAAAATACTTCTTTATAATCTGTCGGTATCCCGATGGTGGCAGCAAAGCTGTTGGTAAGACCGGCCGGGAGAATCGCTATGGGAACTTCACTGCGTCCCTTAATCACGCCATTGATTACATCACCCAACGTTCCGTCGCCACCGACGGCCATAAGAAAATCATATTCACCCTGCTTAATCTTCTCAGCTTCTATTCTGGCATCATGCTCTTGTTTCGTATAAACGACATCAATTTGATTAACAATTTGATTTAGAATCAGGCAGCCGGCAATCTCTTCAGTCTGTTTGATGAAATTCTGCTTTCCTGAAGATGGATTGATAATGAATTTTGCCTTCTTCACTTAGCACTCTCCTTAGCCTTTTATATATAAGACTATTGTACAGTTGGTTTTTCTATGACTCATGATTGCGTCAATTACTCAAAGCTATTCTCTCGCTTCTTCTTTATGACGCTTCTCCTGTCTTTTCAAAGTAATGCTTTTCTTCATATCACGTATGAGTTGTGCCTGGACTTCATCAATAAGCCGCAGCGTCTTTACGGCATAATAAAAATCATCGTCCGTTTTTTTCAAACGTATCTTACCACGGATATAACCATGTTCCGGACATTTCGCCAGGCAATAATAAGCCCGGTTTTTACCGGCAAACCAACGAATCTTCTTGACTGCGGTTTTCCCACATTGATAACATTTAGTTATTCTAACATCTCTATCTGCGATAACCTCTTCTTTTGTCTGAAATTCTCTGAATATATGTTTATAGTAATCATCGTAAACTAACTTAATCTCATCTTTTTTAGTTTTGGGATTCTGGAAATAATCTACAGTGTATAATTTCTTTGCTTTTTCCAGATCCATTCTGGCAAAGACCTCCGCTGTATATTTTGCATCATGAATAGCACGATGAAATTCATCATGCTTTTCAATGTTGAAGTATTCAACCGCTGTCTCAAGAGCATTGGCGGATTTATCCTCACTATAAAGTTCCCTGAACAACTTCTGTACGTTATAATATTTAATAGGACCTTCCAATAAATCATCCAACCGGTAGTATTTCATATTCCGCTGTAGCTCAATCAAATCAGTATTTCCCCATGTACAAAACATGTAATCATCGCCACACCATAACATAAAGTCTACAATCGCATGGCTAAATTGCTCTCCCTGACCTAATTCATCATAGGAAATACCGGTCAATTCTCTGGTTACATAATGCAGACGTTTATAGACTTTGGGCTTAATTACCACACTGAAAGACTCCACATACTGACGCTTATCATCAAGTTTTATGGCACCGATTTCGATAATTTCAAAGGGCAGATGCTTCTTACTTGTCCCTTTTCCATAAGGACTTTGGTTCCATTCGAAATCCACAACAATATAATCCATTATATATATCAGGCCTTTCCATTCTATAGTTTGGAATAACCATAGCTATTTACGATTGCTTCTATTTTCATATTCTGCTTACAATATGGGCAGTCATTATAAGAATACGCTTTATATTGCGGCAGGTCCTCACCAGTAAAAATTGTATTGATTTCTATTCCATGCGTTTCTTTGACATTGCTGAATATTGCAGAAATTCCGCAGGGACTTCCTTTGTAATATTCAATGCATTCTACGGCACGGTCAATGGTTTTCCCCGTCGTTGCCGATGCGACCATGAGAAGAACCTGCATATTCCGTATCATTCGCTGGGTGTTATCTCTGAATATCATCTGTCCATCTGATTAAACTCCGGGGTAATGACAGAAATATTTTTATGGCTGTTAATGGACATGGCACTGTTATCTGCCAATACCTCAGCCATAAAGGCTCCGATAAGCTCCGTACCGTCGAGACAAACAATTGTATCAATTGGCTTAGATGTTATGTACTTTGAGGCAAGCTCCCTGGCTGTTGCCTTCGCATTATTATGCCGGTATTTGACGGTGGACATATCAATATAAATGTTAATATGGGAATGGGAAGTTGCAAAATGCCCTTCCATAATCTTAATTCTGGCTTTAGGATTCCTTGCAGAGCGTATATCACGTAACTTTTCTTCCATAAAACAGATTCCCTCCTAGTTGAATATTATCATTTTGATTATAAGTTATTTTACCATACTAATACTTATAAAGAAACAAAAAAATTTGTGGGGATTTAATCGAAAAGTTCTGTATCGGACTTGACAATTGCTAAGGGCAATAGTAAAATTAGTATCTGTTAAGTATTCGTCTTTGAAGATAGGTTTAATATTTTCGAATAGATGTCTCCGTAGCTCAGTGGATAGAGCATTCGCCTCCTAAGAGAACCTAGACTGGACAATTATTTACGACCACCAACTTAATATTTTCGATAGATGTTTCCGTAGCTCAGCTGGATAGAGCGACCGCCTCCTAAGCGGTAGGCCGGGTGTTCGAATCACCTCGGGAACGCCACCAACAATGCCGAAAGCCCTTGAAAACACTGGGTTTTCGGCTTTTCTTATTTTTCTGAGTCGAGTGTTTTTTGCTAATAAACGAGTGCTTTTTTGCTAACAAACCATTCCCTTTTACTCTTTTTTAAAGAAAAGTGAACCTTTCTTCGACCTCTCCGGCTAATGCGTTTTTGCTAATACGACAGTGTTTTCTTAGCTGTTATTCTGCTCGTTTTTCTGCTATTTGCTAATACAACTTTTTGAGCCATATTTTCATTTGCTAATAAAGTTTCATTTATTAGCAAGCTGGATAGACTGCAAGACTTTTAAAAGGTCGGGATTGTTCTGAATTAAGTCTATGGCAGATTGCATTTCGGGTGATAAGCCGGCAGAAGATTCTTTTGCTTTTCCTTTATAAAAGGAACTTTCCATTTCATTGGCAAGATTCTTCCTGTCCTCGTCTAATATATGGGCATATCGCTTTGTAACCATATCAGGCGTATTCCAACCGCCATCACCCTGAACTGCCTTTAAATCGCCGTTTGACAAGCGGAGTTTGACTCCTGCACTGGTATGTCTCAGGCTGTGAAATACGATGCTATCCACATCAATTGTAGGATCGTCCAGATCCTTTAAAACCTCTTTGAAGCGTTTGTTTAAATGCTCGGTCATAATCGGTCTGCCGTTTGCCTGACAGATAATCAGGTCATATTGCATATAGCCGTCATTACCCAACTCCTGCATCAGCCGCTCCTGAATATTTTTCAGCACCATTAACTTTTGTGCAACGGTGTCAGGGATATAGGCATTCCGGATGCTCCCCTCGGTTTTTGGCTGTTTCAGGATGATGGTTGTTTTTGCTCCGGGATATAGATTTGGAAATTTATAAAGGATTTCCATTTTAGGCAATCTTTCAATCAAATCCTTTTGCGCCCGGTCAATGACTCTGTCAATAAATAACATCTGATTTTCCGGATCATAGCGTTCCCACCCTGCACCGCCGACCTCACCGCCACGCATACTGCAGGCGAAAGCAAGTTGCATGGCACAGTGCAGTACATAATAATCGTAATAGTCGGGTCGGTCAGTAAATTCCAGTACCCGGTGTAGCTGTTCCGGTGTCAGTGCTTCACGTTTCTTTTCCTTATGATCTGGTAAAGTTGCGTTCAGAAATGGATTCTTAGCGATATACTCCCACTTCACTGCCTGATTAAAAGCGCAACGCATTACTTTATGAATGTCGTGGATTGTGGATGCACTGACTTTATTTCTTTTTGGTTTTCCCATATTCGTTACCGGCTCTGCTTCATGGCGCAAAAAATAATAATAATCATCTACGGTCTTTGTCCGGATATTTTTTAATTTTTTTTCACCTAAGTACGGATGTACATAGTTTTCTAATAATCCCACGTTTCCGTCATAAGTAGATGCCACCCATTTCTTTTCTCCATACTTCTCCACAAATTCGTATAGAAACTCACTTATTGTAATATCTGTTTGCGAGATGTGTGAGTTATTTGCTATTTCGTATTCAATTTTAGCCTTAAATGATTTTGCTGCATTGTAGCTTAAACCTGATTCCCAAACTTGATGTCGGTCTTTTCCTTCGCCTACATAATAAATTACTGAATAATTTTTTCCTCTTTTGACTATAGATGCCATATCATAAACCTCCATTTTCCTTTATGTTATCCAGCCATTCATCGAAAGAGAGTTTTGATATTCGCATTGTTCTGCCGATTCTGACTACTTTGAAGCAGCCGGAATTACATAGCTCATAGGATTTTCCCCTGCTGATGCAGAGGATTTCTCTGATTTCTTCAACGGAATATGTTCTCTTTGGGGTGGCTGTGTTTATTTCTGCTTGTCCGATTTTAATGACCTCCTTTCAAAAAAACGGACTGACTTATGATTGCACCATAGTATCTGTAATGTTCTTATATTATAGATGATGGTTCATATCAAAATCAATCCTGCGAATTTTTATTTTATACATTTTCAATTCCTAAACTAATGATAAGGATTTTGTCTATTGCTCTCATATCTTTTGGCTCTAATCTCCCTATTTGGTTTTGAAGCCTTATTTTATCGATGGTTCTTATTTGCTCCAACAATACGAGAGAATCCATTGTTAAACCATTAAGTGATTTTATAAGGTAATGGGTGGGCAGATATATTTTTAATTTTACCCTCCCGGTAATGGCTGCCACTATAACAGTAGGACTATGTTTATTTCCTGTATTATTTTGAATGACAAGAACAGGGCGGTATCCACCCTGCTCTGATCCAATGACCGGTTCCAAATCGGCGTAATATATATCGCCCCGTAATATTATTCTTTTTTCCATATATACCTCCTGGTCTAAATATTTAATTAAGATCATGTAAAAAGCCGGATAACATAGCTTTTTAGACTGACAAGGCATGAAATAAAATTGCTTTCAAATCGTCTGCTATTAATCCGGCTTGTAATATTTTCAGGTGTCATTATTTATCCTCGATACCCCATGACACTGTATCATTTAATATAGGGAAATCATCAAACGGCTGCCTGCTAACAGCTCCACGGGCATTTTCGCCCCTCCGAGGTTCTCTCCAAGCTGCCCCCACTTGTTGCGACGGTTTTATCACGCTCAACTTTATGGCCGGACAGGAGTATCATTATCCCCATTGCTTGTCATCGCCATATCAGGAGCATCCTGATATTTATAGCCGGAATTTTTCGCTCATTGTGAAAAAGGTAAAGCAGGCAGTAAAAGTGTGAGGCCTGTTGCCTGTGTTTCACGATGTCATGGCGCAACCGCTAATGTGGCTGACGCTCATCACGTCAGCAATGGGAATGTATTTGATGAATGTTTATTTAGTTGTCAAGTTGCAACCCCATTTCCTGCGATGAAGCAGAAAACAGGTGAGGAAAATTCTATTCCTTACCTGTTTCCTCATTTAAGAGCCAAAAGTGTAGTCTGGTTTTAAATTTTTTTTAATTTTTCTAAGATTTTTTCTTTTGCGGCATCAACACTGAATTTAATTGCACGCTTTGTGCAGCCCTCCATTTTTGCAATTTGCTCGTAGGTAAGTTTGGAATCGTAGTATAAAACAAAACGCCGCCTCTGTATTTCGGGTAATTCACCAAGTGCAATCCAAAAGGTATCTAAAAATTCTTTGTCACAAATTTTCTCTTCAATACTTTGGGATGGATTCATCATACGTTTACGAAGGGTTTTCTCCGTTAACTCTGAATGCTCAATATGTCTGTCAAAGAAATTTTCTTGCTGCTTGTCCTGTTTTTCAAATGCACGAAAAACATTATATAGTGAAGCTTCTATTTCAATTTCATGCAATATACCTTGCCCATCTCGAAATATCACATAATAATGTTTGTCATTATTTACATGGTCTGTCCGCAAAGTATAAGGCTTTCTTTTAGGTGGTAGTCAGTTAAACCGTTGATAACCTTAACATTGCTCCTCTTATATGGTAAAATATACTTAGGAGGGGTGGTGTGATGAGTACACTACGTGATGATTTAATCAACAAAATCAAG